>Ga0194124_10000190_pt1 | contig 98090 bp, 77 predicted proteins | sample TA2KigCas0mmetaG_FD_148605 | JGI IMG/M metagenome (GOLD analysis project Ga0194124, IMG submission 148605) | Freshwater microbial communities from Lake Tanganyika, Tanzania - TA2015031 Kigoma Deep Cast 0m | ecosystem: Environmental > Aquatic > Freshwater > Lake | place: Tanzania: Lake...
TGGTGGAGCCGGCGGGAATCGAACCCGCGTCCGCAAGTCTTCCAAAGACAGTTCTACATACTTAGTCGGTCTATTTTAATTTAATCGGGTTGCTTAGCCGACAGACAGGCCGGCAACCGACGATCCGCTTGCTTTAGGCACCGAACCCACGGCTTATCCGGTGACGATCTGATGTAAATGACACTGCTGCGGGTTTTACCCCGCCTGGCCCATCAGAGAACCAGTGCAGCGCCCGCCGGGTTTAAGCGGCGAGAGCGAAACGCTCGTCGTTGGCGTTTATTAATTTCCGAATGGATTTACGAGGGAATCGGTCCTCGGTATGCCCTGCGCTCCTTCACTACCCACGTCGAAACCAGGTCGGCCCCAATTTCGAAAACGAGGGCGAAGTATGCGCCTGCTCGAGCTCAGGCGCAATAGCGGCGACACGGTGTTGCTAAAAAACATGCAACACTAATGGCCATGAAGACACTCGCTATTGTTACCGGCCACAGCCGGGGTCTGGGGGCCGCTCTGGTGGCCGAACTGCTGCGCCACGGCTTTGCCGTCTGGGGGCTTTCACGTTCTCTCTTGGACAGCCCTGATGGGCAGGCAAAAGCCCCTTCTACTTCACGTCCTGCGGCAACCGCGGCAACAGGCCCTACCGCTCCGGGCTTTACCCAGACGGCCATCGACCTTGCCGATGCGCAGGCACTGTTGCAACTGGTGGGCTCAGACCAGTGGCGAGTTACCCTGGGCGCCGCAGACCGCGTTTTGCTGATTAATAACGCAGGGCTTATCACCCCAATTGCCTTGGTGGGAAGCCAAGACGATTCCCAGATTCTGCAGTCGGTGGCGGCAAATGTCGGGGCCGCGCTGGTCTTGGCCAATGCCATGGTGCGTCACGCAAAGCCGCAGGCCGATCGGCGCATCGTGCATGTCTCGAGTGGCGCGGCACGCTCCGCCTATGCAGGATGGAATGTCTATTGCGCCACGAAGGCGGCGCTTGACCACCATGCCCGTTGTATGGCGCTTGAGCACGAGGGCGCGGCCAACCCCGTGTGCATCACAAGCCTGGCCCCAGGGGTCATCGATACGGGCATGCAGGCGCAGGTACGCTCTACTTCGGTAGAGGCGTTTCCGATGCGGCCTAAGTTCGATGCCCTTAAAGAAAGCGGCGCGCTGCAAAAGCCCGAAGACGTTGCCCAGCGCATGGTGGGCTACCTTCTGTCGCCAGGATTTGCTTCCGAAGTGGTCACTGACTTACGTACGGTATCTATGGCGGGCTAGCCTGAGCGCTTTGCCCCCCATATCGGTGTTTTTCGAGAGTTTTCGGCCTTTCTGACCGCGTAGGGCGCCCGCACGGGCATCTCAAGGGGGGGTACCTGCCCAGAGCAGGCGGGCCCCAAACCCGGTAAAATCTCGGTTTTCGAGGGTTTCGCGGTTTTTGGCGAAGCGCCCGCCGCATTAAGCCTTCCTATTGATCATTAAGAGCGCCATGGATTCTTTTGCAAAAGAAACGCTGCCCGTCAGCCTAGAACAAGAAATGCGGCGGTCGTATCTCGACTACGCCATGAGCGTTATTGTGGGGCGGGCGCTTCCCGATGTCCGTGACGGGCTAAAACCCGTGCACCGTCGGGTGTTATTTGCCATGCACGAGCTTAATAACGACTGGAACCGCGCATACAAAAAATCTGCCCGTATCGTCGGTGATGTGATCGGTAAGTACCATCCCCATGGTGACTCTGCGGTCTACGACACCATCGTGCGCATGGCCCAGGACTTCTCCTTGCGTTATATGTTGGTCGATGGCCAGGGCAACTTCGGCTCCGTAGACGGCGATAACGCCGCCGCAATGCGCTACACCGAGATTCGCCTGGCAAAAATCGCCCACGAGCTTCTCGAAGACCTCGACAAAGACACCGTCGACTTTGGCCCCAACTACGATGGCTCCGAAAAAGAGCCCCTGGTGCTCCCCGCAAAGATACCCAACCTGTTGATCAATGGCTCCTCGGGAATCGCGGTGGGAATGGCCACGAATATTCCGCCACACAACCTTTCTGAGGTTGTTGCCGCCTGCCTAAAACTGCTGTCGTCGCCTGAGGCAACAGTAGATGAACTCATGGAATGCATTCCTGCGCCCGACTTTCCCACTGCTGCCACCATCTACGGAATCGAGGGTGTCAGAGAAGGCTATCGCACCGGCCGTGGCCGCTGCGTGATGCGGGCCAAGACCCACTTTGAGGATATCGATAAGGGCGCCCGGCAGGCCATCATCATCGATGAGCTCCCGTACCAGGTAAACAAACGCGTCTTGCAAGAACGCATGGCCGAGTTGGTCAACGAAAAGCGCATTGAGGGCATCTCCGATATTCGCGACGAATCCGATAAGTCGGGCATGCGCGTGGTCATCGAGCTCAAGCGCGGGGAGCTGCCCGAGGTGGTGCTTAACAACCTCTATAAGAACACCCAGCTGCAAGACAGCTTTGGCATGAACATGGTGGCGCTGGTCGACGGCCAGCCGCGCACCTTAAATCTCAAGCAGATGCTCGAGGCGTTTCTCGACCATCGCCGAGAGGTGGTTACCCGTCGTACGGTCTTTGCTTTGCGCAAGGCCCGTGACCGTGGCCATGTCTTAGAGGGCCTGGCAGTTGCCGTGTCGAACATGGACGAGATGATCGCCATGATTAAGGCCTCGCCCAGCCCGACAGAGGCCAAGCAGGGGCTTATGGGGCGGGCCTGGGGCGCCGCCCTGGTGCAAGAACTGCTTGCGCGCGCCACCGAGACAACCATTGCCGAGGCCTTTCGGCCCGAGGGGGTTTCGGCAGACTATGGCTTGAAGGCCGATGGTTATTGGTTGAGCGATATACAGGCCCAAGAGATTCTGCAGATGCGTCTGCAGCGCCTTACGGGTCTTGAGCAAGACAAGATCGTGGCCGAATACAAAGAGGTGATTGCGACGATCGCCGACCTTTTAGACATTCTCTCGAAGCCATCGCGTATCACCCAGATAATGGTGGACGAGCTTGAGGCGGTACGTAAAGAGTTTGGTGATGCCCGTCGGTCAGTGATTGAGCACAACGCTGAAGAACTGCAGACCGAAGACCTGATTACCCCGCAAGACATGGTAGTCACCCTTACTCATACGGGCTACATGAAGAGCCAGCCCTTGTCTGAGTACCAGGCGCAGCGCCGTGGGGGGCGAGGAAAGACCGCCACGGCCACCAAAGAAGATGACTGGATTGACCAGCTCTTTATCGCTAACACCCATGACACCATTTTGGCTTTTTCAAATCGTGGCCGGGTCTATTGGCTCAGAGTCTATGAGGTGCCACAGGGATCTCGTGCCTCCAAGGGCAAGCCTTTGGTTAACATCTGGCCGCTGGAAGAAGGAGAAAAGATCACCGTCGTTCTTCCTGTGAAAGGCTATGAAGAAAACCGCTATGTCTTTATGGCTACGGCCCTGGGTACGGTGAAGAAGACTCCCTTGAATGCCTTTGCCCGGCCCTTAAAGCGCGGAATTATTGCCTGCTCTCTCGATGAGGGCGACTACCTGATCGGTGCTGCCATCACCGATGGCGAGCACGATGTCATGCTTTTTTCCGATGCGGGTAAGGCGGTGCGGTTTGCCGAAGACGATGTGCGTCCAATGGGCCGTGAGGCGCGCGGGGTGCGTGGCATGATGCTCGACCGCGGCCAGGAAGTGATTAGCATGATCGTGGCCGAAGACGAGAACCAGTTCGTCTTAACCGCCACCGAGAATGGGTACGGCAAACGTACCTTAATCTCGGAGCATACCCGGCATGGTCGCGGTACCAAGGGCATGATTGCCATTCAAACCTCGGCCCGAAACGGCAAGGTGGTGGCCGCCTGCCTGGTAAGCGAGACCGACGAGATCATGCTCATTACCGATAAGGCGGTAGTGGTGCGCACCCGGGTTGCCGAGGTGCGAGCGCTTGGTCGCGTTACCCAGGGGGTCACCCTGATCGCTGTTGATGGTGGAAGCACTCTAGTAGGCGTGCAGCGCATCGCAGAGACCGACGACCCAGAGCAGGTCTCTTCGCCCCCAGGCTCCGGGCAGGGCTAGCCGGCCTTCGCTGCAAAGCCCCGCCGGCGCCGCACGCCTCAATTCGCTGGTCTTTGCTGACATGACCGATGCCCTGCTTCAGGTTTTTCTGATTGTTGCGGTGGGCATTCTGGTAGCCCGGCTGGGCTGGATTGATGAGGCCTCGACCAATCTGTTTTCCAGCCTGGTACTCAAGGTGTTTTTGCCTGCGCTCTTGTTTCGGGCGATGGCGACGGTCGAATTTGAATCCCTGAGTATTCTCCCGATCATTAGCTATCTCTCAGCTACGGTGATGGTATTTGCTTTGGTCTATCTGCTGGCTACGCGCACCGCTTTGGCCCGCATCTATCGCTCTGACAACCGCACTGACAATCGCAGCGACCCGTCGGCTTCTGCTCGCGACGGTCTTGGGCCCTTTGGCACCCCAGACGAACGACAGGGAATCTCGAGCGGGGTGGGGGTCTCTCTAGCGCTTGCCTCTACGTTCTCTAACAACGTAATGGTGGGTATCCCAGTGGTGAACCTCTTCTTCGGGCCTGATGGTCTCGTGGTTCTGTTAACCGTGCTCACCATGCACTCGCTCGTAATTCTCGGGCTCTCTGTCGTGGGCTTTGAGATGTCCTCCAAAGGCCGGTCTCGGCGCAGCCGGCTTATGACTGCGAAGCAACTGGTGCAGATGGCGGTACTGCACCCGGTGGTCATTCCCATCATGCTGGGCCTCTTAGTAAGCAGCCTAGGCCTTGAACTGCCCCAGTTGCTGGACTCCACACTCTTATCCATGGGCCAGGTCGCTATACCCTGCTGCCTGATGCTACTCGGGGCATCGATCTATCACAGCCGTAACCAGATCGAGCCGCGTGCAGTAGCGCCCGCAATCTTGTTCAAACTGGTATTGCACCCGCTATTGGTGTTCCTGGTTGCTGCCTGGGTTTTGGATCTTCCGCCGCTTACGGTGGGGGTGCTCACCACGATGGCCGCGCTACCCGCAGGCGCGAATACTTATCTCTTGGCCCAGCGCTACAACCAAGGTGTTACCCTGAGTGCCACTGCGGTGGTCGCTACTACAGCCGTGTCGGCATTTTCGATACCCTATGTGCTTTCCCTTTTTGCCCATGTTCCTTAGCCATGTCCTCGCGCCCCTTTAACTTTGCCCCTGGCCCTGCTGTTTTACCCGAACCAGTTCTCGCGCGGGCAGCCCAAGAGATGCTCAGCTGGGGTGATACAGGCATGTCGGTTATGGAAATGACCCATCGGGGGCCTCTGTTCTCCAAAATTCATGAAAAGGCACTGGCGGACTTTCGTGCCCTGCTCGGCCTCGGGCCCGACCACGAGGTCTTGTTTATGCAGGGGGGTGCGACGGCGCAAAATGCCATCATTCCTATGAACCTTCTGGGCGTGAATGCAAAGTGTGACTACGTGCACACTGGGCACTGGTCGGCGAAGTCTATCGATGAGGCGCGCAAGTATGGTGATGTCCATCTTGCTGCCTCTGCTGCAGCGCCAACTGATGCCCACCCCGCATTTGGCTATATCCCTGCGCAAGACCAGTGGCAGGTACGCCCCGACACCAGCTATCTGCATATCTGTGGCAACGAGACGATTGGTGGCGTTGAGTATCACGTGTTTCCTAAAATGAAAGACCTCGGGGCACCAAACGCGCCGCTGATTATCGACATGTCCTCGCATGTACTTTCTCGGCCCATGGACTTCTCCCAGATTGGGCTGGCCTACGGCGGGGCACAGAAAAACATTGGGCCCTCGGGCCTTACCTTTGTGATTCTGCAAAGAAGACTCATCCAGGATCGTGTCCCCAAACCGCAGCCCACCTGCCCCAGTGTCTTTGACTACCGTAAGGTGCTTGAAAATAATTCCCTGCTCAATACCCCGTCTACCTTTGCGATTTACATGGCAGGGCTGGTCTTTGAATGGCTTATTGACCAGGGGGGAGTACAGGAAATGCAGAAGCGAAACGAGGCCAAGGCCCGTATGGTCTACGATGCCATCGATGGCTCCGGGTTTTATCGGGCCTATGTCGAAACAGCTGCGCGGTCGCTTATGAATATCCCATTTTTTCTCCCTGATGACCGTCTCTATGAGCCTTTTCTGCAGGGCGCTCAGCAGGCGGGGCTGCTCAATCTTAAGGGCCATAAGGCGGTGGGGGGCCTCAGGGCGAGTCTCTATAACGCAATGCCCGTTGAGGGCGCCCGACAGCTCGTTCACTACATGAAGGCCTTTGAAAAGGCGTATGGCTAATGTCTGGTGACAATCTTCGCCCCTTGCGTGACCGTATCGATGCGATCGATGAGGAGATCGTTCGGCTTCTCATGCAGCGGGCCGAGGTGGTTAAACAGGTGGGCCACGCCAAGCAGCTCTCTGGGGCTCCGGTGTATCGGCCCGAACGCGAGGTATCCATACTCGAGCGGCTCTGCGCCCTGAACCGGGCAGAAGGCGGCGCACTTCCTGACACGGCGATTGCCGCGATCTTTGTTGAGATTATTTCGGGGTGTCGGGCACTCGAGCATGTCTTGAAGGTGTCGTATCTTGGCCCCCTCGGTACCTACAGCGAGCAGGCGGTGCACGTCTTGTTTGGCCATCAGGTGGAGGCCATTGCCTGTGCCTCGCTCGATGAGGCCTTGCGCAAGGCAGAAACAGGTCTTGCCGATCTGGCACTACTCCCTGTAGAAAACTCTATCGAGGGTACGGTGGGCCGTACTCTCGACCTCCTTCTCTCCACGCCTTTAGAGATCTGCGCAGAGGTGTCACTTCCGATTCACCACTGTCTGTTACACAAAACGGGCGACCTGCAGCAGGTGCGCCAAGTGGTTGCCCATGCCCAGGCCTTGGCACAGTGTCAGGGCTGGCTAGACCGCAACCTGCCAGGCGCCGCACGAGTGGCGGTTGCCAGTAACGGCCATGCAGCCCAGATGGCTGCAGAAGATCCAAGCCTAGCGGCGATTGCAGGCCAGGCGGCTGCGGGTCTGTACGGCTTAACTGTGCTGGCAGAGCGTATCGAAGACGATCCCTCGAACCGCACGCGGTTTGCAGCGCTTGGCAGGTTTAGCCCTGCCGGCTGCGGCCGAGACCAGACCTCTCTGATTCTCTCAGTGCCCGATAAGGCGGGCGCTATGCTCTCACTCATTGAGCCTTTGGCGCGGCATGGCGTCTCCATGAAACGGTTTGAGTCGCGGCCTGCCCGAAAGCTCGGGGGTGGCGCCTGGCAGTACTTTTTCTATGTTGATCTGGTGGGGCACAAGACCCATTCTTCGGTCGCGCTTGCCCTAGCCGAAATCCAAAAGACTGCTGGCATGTACAAGCTGCTCGGTTCCTATCCCTTGTTTGAGAAGCTTTCTGCCTTCGGCTCAGATCCAAAGTCTCCCGTAGGCGCACCGGTAAACCCATCCCCAGGCGCAACCCCAGATGCAACCCCAGATGCCACTCCACACCAAAACCTCGACTAGCCCGAACATCTTTATGCAGATCTCTGATCAGGCCCCAGACTACATTCGCGCAATTGCGCCCTACCAGCCCGGTAAGCCGATTGCGGACATTGCCCGTGCCTATGGCTTTCGCGAAGATCAGGTGGTGAAGCTTGCGTCCAATGAAAACCCTCTGGGGATGAGCCCGAAGGCCCAGATGGCGATGCAGGAGGCAGCCCGCGATCTGGGGCGGTATCCTGATGGCAACGGCTTTGACCTGAAGGCCGCGCTGGTTGCCCGTTTCGGCCTGCAGCCTGAGCAGATCACCCTTGGGAACGGTAGCAACGACATCTTAGAAATGGTCGCCCATGCCTTTCTGCGTCCCGGTACCGAGTCAGTCATGAGTGCACACGCCTTTGCGGTCTATGCCTTGGCCTCGCAGGCCGTGGGCGCCCGGCTGGTCGTGGTTCCTGCAAAGCCCGCAGACCTTGGTCACGACCTTGAGGCAATGGCCAAGGCAGTGACGCCTGCCACGACCGTTGTCTGGCTGGCCAATCCCAATAACCCCACGGGAAGCTTTATTCCTGGAGACCAGATCCACGCCTTTATTCGGGCCATGCCGGCATCGGTGCTGGTGGTGCTGGATGAGGCCTATACCGAGTATCTGCCGCCTGAAGACCGATACCCGGCCCTTGACTGGGTGCAGGAATTCCCTAACCTACTGGTATCGCGGTCGTTCTCCAAAGCCTATGGTCTGGCGGGGCTTCGGGTGGGCTATGGGGTTGCCAGCACGCTCGTGACCGATCTGCTCAACCGCGTTCGCCAGCCATTTAATGTCAATAGCCTGGCGCAGGCAGCTGCTGCTGCGGCTCTGTCCGACCACGAGTTTCTCGACAGATCCTATGCGCTTAATCGTGCCGGTATTACCCAGCTCACCGAAGGCCTTGCCAGTTTTGGTATTGCGTGCCTGCCGTCCTGGGGAAACTTCGTTCTTGCCGATCTCTCGCAGCTCCCCCAGCCGGGTCAGCGCTCCGGGCAGGCCCTCTTTGAGGCCTTGTTGGCAGCAGGGGTAATCACGCGTCCCGTGCAGGGCTACGGTCTGCCAGCCCATCTGCGTATCTCTGTCGGCACGCGAGATGAAAATGCCGCACTGCTGCGGGCGATGCCTCAGGCACTCGCCCGACTTGCAGCGTCGGCAGCACCGGCGACGAGGGCAGGGGGGTGATCGGGCGATTGCTGGTCGTAGGCACTGGCCTGATGGGGGGATCGGTTGCTGCGGCAGTGCGCAGTCGCGGGCAGGCCCAAGAGGTCTGGGGGGTGGATCCCCACCAAGCCCTAGAGGCCCATGAGTTGGGCCTGATCGATCGCGGATTTCCTTCGCTTGCAGATGCTCTTGCGGTCTGCCAGGCCCAGCCAGCAGCGAAGGCTTCGGGCAGCGCAGTGGTTTTGGCCGCACCCGTGTCTCTGCTTGCCGCCATGCTCCCCTTGCTCGCCGCGCATCATCGGCATCAGCCGTGGGCCTGGGTTACCGAAATCGGAAGCACCAAGCAGGCGGTTATCGAGGCAATGCAGTCAGAGGCAAGGCAGCCGCCACCCGTAAAGAGGGCATTAACCCCTGACCCCGCGCCCCGCTTTGCAGAGGTTTTTGTGCCCAGTCATCCCATGGCTGGTGCCGAGCGCCACGGCCCTCAGGCCGCCAGTGCCGATCTCTTCGAACAGGCGCGGGTGCTGATTTCCCCCCTGGAAAGTGCTTCACAGGCCGCGATCGGGCAGGTGGAAGCTTTCTGGGCAGGCCTTGGCGGCATTCCAAGCCGACTAGCAATCCAAGACCACGATTCTTTGCTCGCCGACATTAGTCATTTTCCGCACCTGCTGGCCTATGGCCTTGCTGCCCTACTGGCGGCGCGCCCCTCGGCCGCCGCCGCGCAGACGCTTTACGGAGGCGGACTGCGAGACACGACACGGATCGCGGCCTCGTCGGCAGACCTCTGGGCCGATATCTTGTTACAAAACCGCCAGGCCATTTTGGGTCTGATGCCCCAGTGGAATGCGGTGATGCAGCAGCTGACCCAGGCGCTCGCGACCGGTGACCGAGCCGCACTCGCCCAGCTGCTCGAATCTGCGGCTACCTGGCGCAGGGGCTTTCGCTAGGCGTTTCTCTCGGAATGGCCATGTCTCAGATCACCTTAGACCTGCGAGATGCTGCCTGCGGCACCGTGAGCCTACCCGGCAGCAAGAGCCTGTCGAATCGCGCCCTGCTGCTCGCCGCGATTGCCCAAGGCCAGACCGAGTTAAAAGGGCTGCTTTCCTCTGACGATACGGCCGTAATGGTGCAAAGCCTGCGCAGCCTGGGCGTCTCGATAGGCGAGGCGGCGGACGGAAGCACACTGGTGCAGGGCGTAGCAGGGAAGTTTCCCAACAGGGGCTGCACGGATGCCCCCTTAGTGCTGTTCGTGGGTAATTCTGGGCTCACCATTCGAACGCTGCTACCGGTGCTGGTGGCCTCGCTCTCATTGCAGGCGGCGGGCGCAGCCCAGCCAGACGGCTGCGTGGTGTTGCAGGGTGTGGCCCGCATGCACGAACGGCCAATCGGCGATCTGGTCGAAGGTCTTCGTGCTGTGGGTGCGCAGATCGACTATCTGCAGGCCGAAGGCTACCCTCCGCTGCGGCTACGTGCCGATGTTTTGCCGCCCATCGACCAGATTGCTGTGCGGGCCAGTACTTCTAGCCAGTTTCTTACAGGCTTGCTGCAGGCCGCGCCATTGTTTGCCTGTCAGTGGGGTATGCCGGTCACGGTGCGGGTGGATGGGGCTCTTATCAGCCGCCCCTACATCGACCTGACCTGCGATATGTTGGCCCGCTTCGGCGTGACAGTCACCGAGCGCACCGCGGGCCCAGCAGGGGATACAGGTGCAGAGTTCACGGTATGCCCTGCAGTCTTGGCACCGCATGATGCCGATTCTTGCGTTGCAATGCGGGCCCCAGGGTACCTGACGGTCGAGGGTGACGCCTCTTCGGCATCGTATTTTCTGGCCGCAGGACTTGTGGGGGGCGGCCCGGTGCGGGTCACTGGGGTGGGGCAGGCCAGCCGTCAGGGGGACATCCGATTTGCCGATGCACTTGAGAAGATGGGCGCGCAGGTGGTCTGGGGCGAGGACTTTATTGAGGTCGCCGCAAGGCAAAGAAGTCCCGATGGGCGTCCTCTCTTGGCGGCTATTGACCTGGACTGCAACCATATTCCTGATGCGGCAATGACACTGGTGCCCCTGGCACTCTATGCTGAAGGTAGCACCCGCCTGCGCAATATCGGGTCATGGCGGGTTAAGGAAACCGATCGTATTGCAGCCATGGCTACCGAGGCCCGCAAGTTTGGGGCCGATGTAGAAGAGGGCCCCGACTTTATCCTGGTACACCCCCCGGCCCGGCTCCGGGCGGCCGCGGTGCAGACCTACGACGACCACCGGGTGGCCATGAGCTTTTCACTGCTCAGTTTTCGGCATGCGGCCGATGCCCTTGACCGAACCGTGACCATTCTTGACCCGGGCTGTGTCGTCAAGACCTTTCCTGACTACTTCGATATCTTTGCCGACGTCTGCGCTCAGGCGGTTCCGGTCATTGCCATCGACGGCCCTACCGCCTCGGGTAAGGGCACGGTTGCGGCCCGGGTGGCCGAGGCGCTTGGTTTCCATTACCTCGATAGCGGTGCCCTGTATCGACTGCTTGCCCTGAAGACAACTCGGCTGGGCCTGCCGTATCAGGATGAACCTGCCCTGGCGAGCCTGGCGACGGGCCTGGATATCGGCTTTTCCCAGGGGGAGGTCTGGCTCGATGGGGAGAAGGTTACAGAGGCAATTCGGGCAGAGGCGGTAGGCAACCGGGCCTCCGAAATAGCCGCCCTGCCGGATGTGCGAAGGGCGCTTTTGCGCCGTCAGCGCGACTTCGCACGCCCCCCTGGGCTGGTTGCCGATGGCCGCGACATGGGCTCGGTAGTCTTTCCAGAGGCCCAGACCAAGATCTTTTTGACTGCCTCTGTGCAGTCCAGAGCCGAACGCCGGTTCAAGCAATTGATAGACAAAGGAATTCCCGCTAAACTAGAGGGCCTTTTAGCAGACTTACAGGCGCGAGACGCGCGAGATTCTTCTCGGGCAGTTGCGCCGCTAAAGTATGTCGAAGGATCCGGCGTTGTCTTTCTCGACACCACGAGTAAGACGATTCCACAGGCCGTCGAGGCCATTTTGCAGGCATTCCGCTCCCGTCGGTCTGACTAGCCCCGTAGCCTCGGCATTTTTTGCGCAGTTGCGCGTTACTCCACCGCTGGCGCTGTCTGGCGGTGTGTTTTTGGAAACCTTAACGAATGTCTCTTGAATCCTCTGTTGCCGGCGCTGCAGCGCCTGAGTCCTTTGCCGCCATGTTTGCGGAGTCCATCGCCCGTCAGGAAATGCGCGCGGGCGAAGTTATCACCGCCGAGGTGATTCGTATCGACCAAAACCACGTCGTGGTTAACGCTGGTTTGAAGTCTGAAAGTTTTATCCCCCTGGAAGAGTTTCTAAACGATCATGGCCAGGTGGATGTCAGCAAGGGCGACTTTATCTCGGTAGCCATTGAGTCGCTCGAAGACGGACGCGGTGAAACCCGTTTGTCCCGTGATCGAGCCAAGCGCCTTGCCGCCTGGCTCAGCCTTGAAAAAGCCCTTGAGGCTGCCGAACTCGTCACCGGAACGGTAACGGGTAAGGTGAAGGGCGGCCTCACCGTTATGACCAATGGCATTCGTGCTTTTTTGCCTGGTTCGCTGGTGGATACCCGCCCGATGAAGGACACCTCGCATATCGAGGGTAAAACCCTCGAATTTAAGGTGATCAAGCTTGACCGCAAACGCAATAACGTTGTCTTGTCTCGTCGCGCCGTCATCGAAAGCAGCATGGGCGAAGAGCGCGCCAAGCTGCTCGACAACCTCAAAGAAGGCTCCACCGTTACCGGGGTGGTCAAGAACATCACCGACTACGGCGCGTTTGTCGACCTTGGCGGAATCGATGGTTTGTTACACATTACCGACATGGCCTGGCGTCGCGTGCGCCACCCCTCTGAGGTACTCACCATTGGCCAGGAAGTTACTGCCAAGGTGCTGCGCTTTGATCAGGATAAGAACCGGGTTTCCCTTGGCATTAAGCAGCTCGGAGACGACCCCTGGGATGGCATTGCCCGCCGGTATCCCCAGGGCTCACGCCTGTTCGGTAAGGTGACTAACATCACCGAGTACGGTGCCTTCGTAGAGATCGAACCCGGTATTGAGGGCCTTGTGCATATGTCTGAAATGGACTGGACCAATAAGAACGTCACCCCGGGTAAGGTGGTGCAGGTGGGTGATGACACCGAGGTCATGGTTCTGGAAATCGATGGCGAGCGTCGCCGTATTTCGCTGGGCATGAAGCAGTGCCGCGCAAATCCTTGGCAGGAGTTTGCGACCACCGCCAACAAGGGTGACAAGGTACGCGGACAGATCAAGTCGATTACCGATTTCGGTGTCTTTGTGGGGCTTCCCGGAAACATCGACGGTCTGGTGCATCTGTCCGATCTCTCCTGGACCGAAGCTGGCGAAGAGGCCGTGCGCAACTTCAAAAAGGGCGACGAGGTCGAGGCTGTGGTGCTGGCCATTGATGTCGAGCGCGAGCGTATTTCCTTGGGCATTAAGCAGCTTCAGGGTGATCCGGTTGCGGGTTATGCCAATAAACTCGAGAAGGGCGCCATCGTTACTGGAACGGTGAAGTCTGTGGATGCCAAGGGTGCAGTGGTTACCCTGTCAGACGACGTTGAAGGCTATCTGCGGGCCTCCGACATCTCACGCGAACGCGTAGAAGATGCCCGCACCCATCTCAAAGAGGGCGATACCGTCGAGGCCATGATCGTCAACGTGGATCGCAAGACACGATCTATCAACCTGTCCATTAAGGCCAAAGACTCTGCCGAAGCGGCCGATGTGCTGCAGAAGATGGCGGCAGAAAGCAACGCATCGTCGGGTACCACCAATCTGGGTGCGCTGCTTAAGGCCAAGCTTGATGGTCAGTCTGATTCACGCGACTAGCCGTCTTTAGGCTCTGGCATTGCATCGCGCCTTCTCTGTGATGTCTAGATTTATCCAATGACCCGGTCCGAGCTCATTCAGCGCCTTACCGATCGACTGAATGCTGTCGCTCCGGGTCAGGCAACCCAGCTTGGCCAGCGTGACTGCGAGGTCTCGGTGCGTGTGCTTCTGGATGCCCTTAGCACGGCACTGGTGCGCGGGCAGCGCGTGGAGATTCGGGGGTTTGGCACGTTCTCTGTCAACAGCCGGCCCCCGAGGGTTGGCCGCAATCCAAAATCTGGCGAGCTGGTGTCCGTTCCGGCCAAAAAGGTCCCGCATTTCAAGCCGGGTAAAGAGCTTCGTCAGCGGGTCAACCAGCCCCATGATTCAGGTTGACCCCTTCTGGCTTCTCGTTCTGCCGCTTCTGTTTGCATTTGGCTGGCTCACCGCGCGTATTGAGATTCGCCAAGGCCGTTCCCGGCGGGCAGTGAACCTCAGTGGCCTTGTAAAGGCTATTCAGGCTTTGTCTGTGGGGGACCGCCAACGGGCGGTTGACCCTTTGCTTGAGGCAGCACGAGAGTCGCCTGATCTGCTGGGAATTCAGCGCGCCTTGGCAAATCTTTTTCGTCAACAAGGCGAGCCCGATAGGGCCATTGAGGTGAGACTCTCGTTGCTTGCCCGAGATCGGCTTGCTACCAGCCTGTCGCAGGAACTATTACTCGAGCTTGCCCAAGACTATCTTGCCGCTGGCATTATGGACCGCGCCGAGGTCTGCCTTACTGAGCTGCGATCCACCCCCCTGTCCCAGCAGGCGTCCCGCTACGAGGTGGCGATGTTTCAACAGCAGCGTCGCTGGGCAGATGTTCTTGCCTCGCTGAATCGTCTCGGCCAGGAGGAGGGTGATAAAACTCTGCGCTTTCATTGCTACGCCGAGATGGGAGACCTGGAGAGCGCGGCTGCTCTCTGGTCAGACCATCCCCGGCTGACCCATCCTCGGGGGGCATTTGCGGGCCGCCACTTGTGCATCCACTGCGGCTTTCGAACCGAGCAGCATTACTGGCAGTGTCCGGGATGTATGGCATGGGATTCCCTCACGCCACTTGAGGGCAATGCCCGCCCTTTGGCTGAAGCTGCAATGCCCTGAGGCCCGCTAGCCTAAGCCTCCCTTTTTTCTATGGAGGTTAGCGATGAAGCTATTGTTTCCCGCATCTGTTCGTTTAGCAATTCCTTATCCGCGGCAATTGCTCGTTGCCCTTATGGCCGCGGTCCTGTGCGCTCTTGCAAGCCCGCAGCCGACCTGGGCGGCGATCAACCCGAATCAGGCCAGCGCGGCCGAGCTTGAGACGATTCGGGGAATTGGTCCGAGTATGTCTGCCCGCATTATTGCCGAGCGGCAGAAGAATGGTCCTTTCAAAAGTCCGCAAGACTTCGCCCGCCGGGTGCCCGGTGTTGGCCCAAAGAAGCTGAAGTCCTTTCAAGAGGCCGGGCTGCAGATTCCTGTGGCGAAGATTCCCGAACCCAGTCGACCCAAGTAATTCCTGCACAATTCGGGCATGGCAACACTAGACAACGGTGAAATGTTGCGTGCCCGGGCGAGCGCCTATTGGAGGCTCGGCCGCTTTGACCGACCGGTGGGCACATGGCTTTTGCTGTGGCCCACCCTCTGGGCCCTTTGGCTGTCTGCCCAGGGGATTCCAGACCTGTCGCGTCTTGTTGTCTTTGTCGTTGGAACCTTTCTGATGCGGGCTGCCGGCTGTGTCTTAAATGACCTTGCCGATCGTAACTTTGACGGCTATGTTAAGAGAACCGCGCAGCGCGTATTGGCCACTGGCGAGGTATCTGTTGCTGGGGCGGTGGTCTATGCCCTGTTATTGCTTGCCGCAAGTGCGAGCCTCTTGTTTTTTCTCAACGACCTCGCCCGGCAATATGCGCTTGTTGCAGCAGTTCTCGCAGCAGCCTATCCCTTCTTTAAGCGGTTCTTTCCTTATCCGCAGATTGTTCTGGGCATGGCCTTTGGCTTTGGAATCCCGATGGCCTTTGCCGACACGCTGGGTGAGGTGCCGCCCATCGGATGGTGGCTTTGGATATTGAACCTGGCCTGGGTGCTAGCCTACGACACGGCTTATGCCATGGTCGATCGCGACGACGATCTCAGGCTAGGGCTCAAAAGCAGCGCTATTAGTTTCGGCCGGCATGACTGGACGGCAGTAGTGGTATTGCAGATGGCTTTTCTCGCCGGCATGGCCGGGCTGACGTGGTTCATTCCCTTAGGCTTTGGATACCTGATCTTCTGCGCGACAGCCTGTGTATTTGGCGTCTTTCTTGCACGGCGATTGCGAAGCCGGACCCGCGAAGATAGCCTTTACGTATTTCTAAAGAGTCACTGGCTTGGCGCTCTACTCTGGCTTGGCATGGTCGTCGGTTTCGCGAGATAGAGGCCCGCACAGAGGGCGCAGCGGTTATTGGCGAGACAATTCTTGCGCGCGGTGATGCGCTGCTTTAAGGGCCTCTTCCATAAGCGCGTCCAGCCCGCCAGGGTTAGCCTGTAAAACGCCCAGGGCTGCGGCAGTAGTTCCTCCCTTGGAAGTAACCTTGGTGCGCAGAGAAGCAGGAGTTTCACCGCTGTGTTCCAAAAGGGCAATAGCGCCCTTGATTGTCTGTAGGGCCAGGCGATAGCTCTCGTCTGCCGATAGACCAAGCTTCTCTCCCGCGGCTGCAAAAGCTTCTAGAAAATAAAAGACATAGGCGGGACCAGAACCCGATACTGCAGTAACGGCATCAAGCAGGCCTTCGTTCTCCACCCAGACCACCGCGCCAAGGCAGCGTAGGATACTGTCGGCCTGTGCCCGTGCCGTGGCGGAGAGTTCCGGTACCGCGTAGGCTCCCGTAATGCCTTGCTGCACCATGGCAGGCGTGTTGGGCATGGTGCGCACGATAGCCTGTAACCCGGAGAATTGTTTTAGGCTGGCGATGGTCAGTCCTGCCGCAATGGATAACAGGTGGGGTGCGCCTGTTGCGCTGATAATTTTCTGGGACACTGGGATGAGAGCCTCTTGGGCATGCTGTGGCTTGACGGCCAGGACAATCCAATCCGGTAAAGCGGCGTGTGGGCTGGGTGACTGGCTGCCCTTTGCCCAGGTGAGTGACTGGCAGGATGCAACCACCGATACCCGCGCCCCCCATTGCTGGCTGATTTGTTGCCGATTACCCTCGTCCGGTTCAACCACCTGGATAGAGACTTCGGAAAAAGCGTCGGAGCCAATGAGGCCTGCGAGCATGGCCTGGGCCATATTGCCACCCCCGATAAACAGGATGGAGAAGGAGGATTGCTGGGGGGCGTTCATATGAAATAGAGGGCTAGGCCTCGGCACCAGATTTTGGCGCCTTTAGCAGCCCACGCCAGGATAACCGCATCAGGCTGAGGCCACCAAAATAGACCAGGGCTGCAACAAGAATAATCCCCAAGAGCATGGCTATTCGCAGAAAGGGAGTGGCCTGGGCCGCAGCCCAGAGCACCTTATCAGCCAGAAAGAAGCAGGTGAAGCCCATTGCGGCTGATGCCACGATAACCTTCAGCCATATCCAGACCCATCCTGGGGCGGCCGTATAGGTGCCGCGACCGCGAAGCTTCCACCAGAGAAGCCCTGCGTTGAAGCAGGCTGCCAGGCCGGTGGCAAGCGCTAGTCCAACATGCCCGAGCACGGGGACGAGTATGAGGTTAAAGCACTGCGTGAGAATCAGGGTCGCCAGTGCGATCTTCACCGGTGTGCGGATGTCCTGCTGGGCGTAGAAGCCTGGGGCAAGCACCTTTACCGCAATTAGCCCCAAAAGCCCCACAGCGTAGGCCTGCATGGCCATACCGGTCATCTCCATGTCCTTGGCGGTGAAGGCACCGTAGTGAAAGAGGCTAGCGGCTAAGGGGATCGACAGAATGGCGAGCCCTACCGCAGCAGGGATAGCCAGAACCACCACCAGACGAAGGCCCCAGTCGATGAGCGCTGAGACCTCTTGGGCGCTTCCCGTGCTGTGTGCCCGGGTGAGGCTTGGCAGAAGCACTGTACCTAGGGCCACGCCCAATAGGGCTGTCGGAAACTCCATTAAGCGGTCAGCATACGAGAGCCAGGACACACTCCCGGTTTCAAGACGCGCCGCAATGTGGGTGTTGATTACAAGGCTTACCTGGGCTACCGAGACGGCCAGTGTGGCCGGCATCATTAGGGTGAGGATGCGCCTTACGCGGGTATCGTTCCAAGTGCACTTTATCGAGTCAATCGGGGTACGGAGCATCGGCGCCAAGTCTGCCAAAAGCCCCAGCCGCCAGAGCCCCCAGGCCTGCAGCACCATTTGGGCAACTCCGCCGACCAATACCGCCGCCGCAAGCGCCCAGATCGGTTCTTCGAGTCGGGGCGCAAGCAGTAAGGCGGCGCCAATAAAGGCGAGATTGAGCAAGACCGGGGTAAAGGCTGGCAGTCGAAACTCTGACCAGGTGTTGAGCACCCCCGAGGCCAGTGCGACGAGGGAGATCATCACAATATAAGGAAACATCCACTGGGTAAGGGCCACAGCAAGGTCGAACCGGACCTGGTCTCCGGAGAAGCCTCCGGTCATCAGCCAGATGAGTGCGGGAGCCGCTAGGATGGCTCCCACCGTGATCATGGAAAGCACAATAAACAGCAGTAATCCGACACGGGTAGCGAGCCTGCGCGCGGCTTCGGGACCCTCCTGGGCCTTGACCTGACCGAGAACGGGAACGAAGGCCTGGCTGAAGGCACCCTCGGCAAATAGGCGTCGCAGAAGATTCGGGAGTCGAAAGGCGACAAAAAAGGCGTCTGTCTGAGCACCCGCTCCAAAAATACTGGCAGTTAATACCTCGCGGGCGAGCCCGGTGATCCGAGAGACCAGCGTGAGCCCGCTAACCGTGGCGACCGTCTTGAGAAGATTCATGAGAACGGCTATAGTTTAGGGCTTTTTAGCCTCTCAGGAACCTTTCAATGGCCAACTCCGCTTCTGCTCGCAAGAGCGCCCGTCAAGCCGCAAAGCGTCGGCTTATTAATGCCAGCCTTCGGTCTGCCTACCGTACCGCGGTAAAATCGGTACGAAAGGCCGTTGCCCAGGGCAACGCCCAAGACGCCCGGTCTGCATTTTCCGCAGCAACCAGCATTATCGATCGCATCGCAGATAAAAGGATCGTGCATAAAAACAAGGCCTCACGCCATAAAAGCCGTCTGGCAGCAGCAGTAAAGTCGCTCGCCGCTTAAAAAAGGTTTTGTCCGGGCGTCACCCCTGGCACCCTGTGTTAGGCGGCAGGTCTTGCCCGACTCCCAAAAATCGCGCTTCCCACCCGTACCCAGGTAGTAAGACCTGGGTCGGATTCCGCGATAGCCGACTCCAGGTCATCGGACATTCCCATCGATAGGGTGTCGAGCAGGGGCGTGTTTTTTACAGCCTGAGTCTGCAGAGCCTCGTTGACTTTCTTGAGCAGGCCACGCAGCCGCCCAAAGGCGGCGCGCTGCTGGTCTGGCTGAACTGCGGGCGAGGGAATGGTCATCAGCCCCCGAAGCCGAATGCGGCCCGTATCTGCAGCGATACTGGCAACTGCAAGACTGGTTGGGACAACCGCATCAGGATCCAGCCCAGATTTGGTTGGTTCTCGGTCGATATTGACCTGGATGCAGACCTGCAGTGGGTCTAGGTTTGCAGGCCTTTGGTCTGCCAGGCGCTGCGCAATTTTGACCCGATCGATCGTGTGCACCCAGTCGAAGTGTTCTGCCACCTCACGGGTCTTATTGCTCTGTAGTGGCCCGATAAAGTGCCAACGAGGGCCCTGGGCAGCGGGCGGCAGCGGCAGAAAGCCTGAGCCTGGCAGCGCGGCTGAGGCGGTTGCAGTGCGCGCCTTGAGAGCCTGCATAACCGCCTGCTTTTTGGCAACGCCTTCCTGCACATAGTTTTCACCGAAATCCTGCTGACCGGTGGCAATTGCTGCGCAGACATCTTCGGGCCCAAAGGTCTTAGACACTGCAAGTAGCGCCACGACTGCCTGCGGAAGCTGCGCCTGCAATCGGGCCGCCTCAATGCGGGCCCGGACCGCCTCTATACGCTTGGCCACGGACGTCATAGCGTTCTCATCGTGAGAAGCCCCCTGAGACCATGTCAAACCGCATCCAGCGGCACTCCAGGTCGCCGTTAAACACGGGCATACGTCGCGTGGCTTTGAGTCGAATGGTGCTGTCAAACTTCAGGTCGTGGGCGAGAATCCAGGCTGTCCAGCCCGCATAGTGTTGCTTGAGAATAGCGCTGAACTGCCGCTCGTTTTCAAGCCCAAGCAGATCAAGTCGTTCGCCATAGGGGGGGTTGGTAATCAGCAGCCCCGATTCGCCAGGCGCATCGGTGTTCAAGAAATCGGCCACCTGCCAGGTGATCTTTTCGGCAAGGGCTGAGGGGAGGGCCCGGGCTGCATTGGCCTTGGCTGCTTTAAGCACTTCGCTATGGGTATCGCGGCCGGTCACTCGAAGCTGTGTCAGCGGTGCCCAGTGGTCTGCCGCATGCCAGGCGGCCTGACACTCATCGCGCAGGGCCCGCCAGTCAATCTTTCCAAAGGCTGTGCGAGCACCCCAGTGCTCACAGGAAAAGCTGCGGGGCCGGCTCGGAAGGTATCCCGGTGCGAGGCCTGCCGCCCGCTGCAGGGCCTCAAGCAGCAGTGTGCCACTGCCACAGAAGGGGTCTAGCAGCGGCTGCTCTGGCTGCCAATTGGCAACCGCAACCAATGCTGCCGCAAGATTTTCGCGCAATGGGGCTTCTCCCTTAGCCATCCGCCAGCCCCTTTTAAACAAGGGTTCCCCACTGGTGTCCATCGACAGAGTGGCCTTCTCACCATCAATAAAAAGCCAGAGTCGCTGGTCTGGAATCTGTGTCTCGATTGAGGGCCGTCGGCCGGTTAGCTCCCGAAATCGATCGCAGACCCCGTCTTTGATCTTCAGCACAGCAAAGTTGGGGGCGAGGTCGAAGAGGGGTCTTCGCGCCTGATTCACATCCACGCGAAAGGTCTGGTCTGGTCCGAAGTACTGCTCCCAGGGCACACGGCTTGCGGCCTCAAGCAGGTCCTCGGCACGCCGCAGGCGAAACTGGTCTACGGCGAGCAAGATGCGGGTGGGAATGCGGCACCAGAGGTTTGCGCGGGCGATGGCCGAGGCCTCGGCGCGAAACCATACGCCTCCTCGACCCGCGGACGCCTCGGTGATGCCAGGCTGGCTGCAGAGCTCCGTAAGCAGTATCTCTTCTAGACCAGAGGGACAGACCGCAAAGGCCGACAGGTTCAAAAGGGTTTCACCACGACCAGTACCACTGCGATGAGCAGCAGAATGACCGGAACCTCGTTGAACCAGCGATACCAGATATGGCCATGGAGGTTCTCCCCGCGGGTAAACCGTTTCAGCTGCCGGCCGAGAATATGGTGGTACCCCAGCAGCAACACAACGACCAGAAGCTTGGCATGCATCCAGCCATTGCCCTCGCCGCCAAGCCCGATGCCGTAGTACAGCCAGAGCCAGAGGCCAAAGCCCAGAGCCAGAATCATCAGCGGCCCCATAAACCGATAGAGCTTACGGCTCATCAGCAGCAACCGATCGCGCTCGGCTTGTCCCTCCGGGCCCAGAGGCACCATGGCCAGATTGACATAGATGCGGGGCAGATAAAACAGCCCGGCAAACCAACTGGTAACAAAGATAATGTGAAAGGCCTTTACCCAGAGCATCAGAATTCTCAAGGCACTAGGTGCGCACTTCGCCGTGTCCGAACACCACCCACTTCTGGGTGGTCAGCCCCTCGAGCCCCACAGGGCCTCGGGCATGCAGTTTGTTAGTGCTAATGCCGATTTCAGCGCCAAGGCCAAACTCAAACCCATCGGCAAAACGGGTGGAGGCATTCACCATTACCGAGGCCGAGTCGACCTCGCGCAGAAACCGCATGGCCCGTATATGGTTTGTGGTGACGATGCTATCGGTGTGGTGCGACCCATAGTGGTCGATGTGCTGCATGGCCGCCTCAAGACCGTCCACGATTTTGATCGAGAGAATAGGGGCCAGGTACTCGGTGGTCCAGTCTTTCTCTGTTGCATCGCGCAGCTGGTGGGCAGCAATGCCATGGTTCTGAAGAATGGCACGCGTGGCAGTGCAGACCCGCAGCTCCACATGCTTAGCCAGGTAGATCTCGGCCATAGGGGGAAGAAAGTCTGCGGCGATGCCCCGGGCTACCAATAACGTTTCCATGGTGTTACAGGGCGCATACCGCTGGGTCTTGGCGTTGTCGGCAATACGCCAGGCCATATCCAGGTCGGTCTCGTCGTCGATATAGACATGACAGACACCATCAAGGTGCTTGATTACGGGCACGGTTGCCTCAGCGCTAACACGTTGAATCAGGCTTTTGCCGCCCCGGGGTACGATGACATCGATGTACTGGGGCATGGTGATAAGAGCCCCCACTGCGGCGCGGTCGGTGGTCGGTACCACCTGAACGCTGGCCTCGGGAAGACCTGCATGCACCAGCGCCTCCCCAATCCACTTGGCCAGCAGCTGATTGGAATGAAAGGCCTCGGAGCCTCCGCGCAGCACGGTGGCATTACCTGATTTCAGGCACAGGGCCGCCGCATCGACGGTGACATTCGGGCGTGACTCGTAGATGATGCCAACCACGCCCAAGGGCACGCGCATTTTGCCCACCGCTATGCCCGAGGGTTGCGACTTTACCTCAGAGACTTCACCAATCGGGTCTGGCAGCGACGCCACTTGTCGCAGGCCTGCAGCCATAGTATCGACTGCCTTGTCTCCAAGCCGAAGCCGGTCGATAAAGGCCGGGTCATGGCCCGCATCGTTAGCGGCTTTTAGGTCGTTCTCATTGGCCTTTTCAATAGCCTTTCCTTCATGCGCAATGCGATCCGCAAGCCACAGCAATGCCGCGTTTTTCTGCGCTGTGCCGGCCCGCGCCATATGGCGTGCGGCAACTTTGGCCTGCTGGCCAATTGATTGCATGAGTGTGAAGGTGTCAGATGCGTTCATAGAGATACCTAGGCGGTACGGCTAAGCCGGAGTGCCAGTCGCTCCAAGGCCAGCCAGGGGTCTTCTCGATTGAGCCCCTTTACCATTGTATCGATGCGGCTAAGTTCCCGAAGCGCAAGGCCAGCGCGACGAATAGGCAGCCTGCGGCAAGACTGTGCGGCGCTCCACAGAATGAGCGGCAGAGGCTCGCCTTCTTCTTTCAGTCCACGAAGCACCCGAATGGCCCGGCCCGGATTGTCTCCACAGAGAAGATCGCCCACTTGAAATGGGCTAAACCGCGCCTGGTCGCTCATCAGGTCCTCAAGCTCGGAGAGGGCTAATGGCGCATCTGGTTGCGCGCGCGGCAGAAATCCAAGCTTCAAAATCTCTTGGTGGGCAGCGGCTAGGTTGCCCTCAAACCGTGTTGCCATAAAGCTAAGCGCCTGGGGGTTGGCTTTAAGGCTGTGTCGAGCCAGACGATCCTCAAGCCAGGGGCGCATCTGCCCCGCGTTCACGCTATCCACTTGCAAGATAACCCCGTGAGCAGAGACTTTGGTCATCCAGCTGCTGGCGGCAAGTGCCTTATCAAGCCTCGGAAGGTGTAGCACCAGCGCCGTATCTGGGCTTGGGTTCGCCGCCCATTGGGCCATAGCCTTAGCCCCTTCAAGGCCAGGTTTGCCGGTTGGCAGTCGAAGCTCAATGATCCTGCGCTGCGAGAAGAGCGAGGCGGTGGCCATCTGCCCTAGCCAGCCTTTCCAGTCGAAGCCTCGGTCAGGGGTTTCCGTGGTGCGTTCTCCAAACCCTTGGGCAAGGAGCATCTGCCGAAGCCGGTCTGCTGCTTCCTGGCATAGCAGTGGGTCGTCGCCAGAGACCACCCAAGTGCCCGGCGGACTCGACTGCCGAGCAAGTCGCTCCAGGCCCTGCCAGGCAGATCCCGGTTTAACGGGATCGAGTCGAACCTGCATAGCCTTCAAGACGACCAAGCCGTCGCATGATCTGTTGTAAAAGGTCTTGGATCATTGTGTCTCGCTGAAACCGTTCAGCATCATCAGTGTATAAGACCTCCGCATCATTGACTGCTAAGGTGCGGCGAAGCTCAAGCTGCCCCGCAGGCTGCAACAGAGAGCCTTGTGCGTCTTCAATGCGCAGTAACAGGGCCATTCGTAGCTCTATCTCACGCGGCCGGCCGGCCCCGGAAAACCCGACGATGATTCGGTTGAACTGGACTTCGTCGAGATGGACCACAACCTGAGCCTCAGTACGGCGGGAGACGATGTCAACGTTGTATCGGGTAGCCAGTTCTCTGCGAAGCTGTTCTGCGAGAGTTAGGCTGCCGTTGGAGGTATCAACCACCAGGGCGCGCGCAAAGCCTATGGGCTCCCGGCTGCTGCGCAGCCGAAACCCGCAGCCTGCCGACAGCGGATAGACTATGGCGAGTGCCAGGTGCCGTACCATGCGACGCCGCACAAGAAGCGGATTCTGGTTGTGGGAGCGCAGGCTGTACACGATCAGACCACGACATTAACCAGCCGACCAGGGACAACAATCGTCTTTTTAATCGGCCGCCCCTCTCCAAATTTCGCAATACTGTCATGGCTGAGGGCGGCGGCAGTGATCTCCTCTTGGCTGGCAGTTGCGGCCACACTCAGGCTGCCGCGAAGTTTGCCGTTAATCTGAAGCATCAGTTCTACTAGGTCGCGCGAGAGTGCGGCTTCGTCAACCACTGGCCATTGCGCATTCAGAATCGCACCTCTGGCTACGCCATAGCCCAGGTTAAACCAGAGATGGTCGGTTATGTGCGGAACCACTGGATACAAAAGCCGCAGCAAGATTTCGAGACCTTCTCGCAGGCTCTCGCGCAGGCCTGCCGGACCTAGCTCCGCAAGGTCTGGCCCCAGCTGTTTCGCTGCGATCTCCAAGGTGTTGAGCATCTTCATACAGGCCGAGACCACCGTGTTGTACTGCTTACGCCCAAGGTCGAAGTCGGCCTGACGCAACAGGCTATGCACCTCTCTGCGCAGCGTCTTGGCCTCTTGCGAGACTGATGCGGAGGTTGATAAGGTCTGAGTGAGCCAGGACCCATGCGTCTGCGCAAACCCCCAGAGCCTTTTGAGAAAGCGGTGTGCGCCCTCTACGCCCGCATAAGACCATTCCAGAGTCTGCTCAGGCGGCGAGGCAAACATGGTGAAGAGCCGGGCGGTATCTGCGCCATAGCGGTCAATAAGGGCTTGTGGGTCAATGCCGTTGTTCTTCGACTTGGCCATCTTCTCGGTGCCGCCAATCTGCACGGGCTTGCCATCGGCCTTCAGCAGTGCCCCTTGTGGGCGGCCTTTTTCATCGAAGGAGACATCGATATCGGCGGGGTTAAACCAGGTCTTGCGTCCTGCGGCGTCTTCGCGGTAGTAGGTCTCGTTAAGCACCATTCCCTGCGTGAGCAGGTTGCTAAAGGGCTCATCGAACTTTACAAGCCCCAGGTCGCGCATCACCTTGGTCCAGAACCGGGCGTAGAGCAGATGGAGCACCGCGTGCTCGATGCCTCCGATGTACTGGTCCATGGGCATCCAGTAGTCGATGCGGCTGTCGACCATGGCCTTGCTCTGGTCTGGGCAGCAATAGCGCATGTAGTACCAGCTCGAATCGACGAAGGTGTCCATGGTGTCGGTCTCGCGCCGCGCCGCAGTACCGCAACTGGGGCAGGCCACCTTCAAAAACGCGTCGTGCTTGTTTAAAGGGTTGCCGCTGCCATCGGGCACCAGATCTTCGGGCAGCACCACGGGCAGATCTTTTTCAGGAACTGGTACCTCGCCGCAGGAGGGGCAATGAATAATGGGAATAGGCGTACCCCAGTAGCGTTGCCGTGAAATGCCCCAGTCGCGCAGCCGGAAGGTGGTCTTTTTCCCCCCGAGACCCTTTGTCATCAGATCTTGTGCTACCGCTTCTACAGCGTCATCGTATGCCAGACCATCGTATCTTCCGGAGTGCACACAGGCTATGTTTTCTTTAGCGGCATACCAGTCTTGCCATTGTGTTGCGTCGAACTGCAACGCCTCGGCAGGCGAACCGCTTCTCGGGGCGACCACCTGCCAGATAGGCAGCCGGTACTTCAATGCAAAGGCAAAGTCGCGCTCGTCGTGAGCCGGTACACCCATGACCGCGCCATCGCCATAGCTCATCAGCACATAATTGCCCACCCATACCGGAACAGGCTTACCGGTAATCGGATGGGACACCGTAAAGCCGGTATCCATGCCTTCTTTGTCACGCGTGGCGATGTCGGCCTCAGCCACGCTTCCTGCCTTACAGGCCTCGATAAAGGCTGCAAGGGCCGGGTTGTTTCGGGCGGCGGACTCTGCAATGGGATGCTCGGGAGCAACTGCCATAAAGGTCACGCCCATGATGGTGTCGGCACGGGTGGTAAAGACATAGACCTCACCGTCGTTTATAAGCGCGCCTGTTGCGTCTTGAATCGCATGGGGAAAGGCAAACCGCAGGCCTACCGACTTTCCAATCCAGTTTTCCTGCATGAGCTTGACACGTTCTGGCCAGCCCAGGGCCTCAAGATCGTTGCGCAGTTCGTCAGCGTAGCGGGTAATGCCCAGGTAGTACATAGGGATCTCACGCTTTTCCACCACCGCACCGGACCGCCATCCCCGGCCATCAACCACCTGTTCGTTAGCCAGAACGGTCTGATCAATGGGGTCCCAGTTTACGGTGCCTGTCTTGAGGTAGGCGATGCCTTTTTCGCGCATCTTTAAAAACAGCCACTGATTCCATCGATAGTATTCGGGGCTGCAGGTGGCGCATTCGCGGGACCAGTCTATGGCGAGTCCCATCGACTGCATCTGTTTTTTCATGTAGGCAATGTTGTCGTAGGTCCATGCCGCTGGCGCAACCTGATTGGCCATGGCCGCGTTTTCCGCAGGAAGCCCAAAGGCATCCCAGCCCATGGGCATGAGCACGTTATAGCCCTGCATACGCAGGGCGCGGGCCATGACGTCGTTAATCGTGTAGTTGCGCACGTGACCCATGTGCAGCTTGCCCGATGGATAGGGCAGCATGGAGCAGGCGTAGTACTTGCCTTTGGGGTATCGAGGGTCGTGCTCGATGGCACGATAGGCATCGGCTGCCCGCCATTGTTCTTGTATCTCGGCCTCAAGGGTCTTGGCATCGTAAGGATGCTTGAGGGCGTGGTCGGTCGACATAGTGCGTGGTCTTGAAAAAAAGGGGGATCCCGGTGGTTAGAGGAATGCGGCAAGCGCTTTAAGCCGTATTTTAGCCCGTTCGGGGTATGCCTCTGGGGCGATTAGGCATGCACTCTACAATGGGGCTATGAATGAGCAGAGCGCTTCGCCCCTCAATACGCGCCTATTGCAAGGGCTCAATCCGCCACAACTGCAGGCCGTCACGCTTCCGTCAGAGCCTGCCTTGGTTCTTGCGGGGGCGGGCAGTGGTAAGACCCGTGTGCTCACGACCCGGATTGCCTGGCTGATTTCCACAGGGCGGGTAAGCCCGTACGGCCTGCTCGCCGTCACCTTCACAAATAAGGCCGCCCGGGAAATGCTACGCCGTCTTGGGAGCATGCTCACGGTGAACCTCAAGGGCATGTGGGTCGGTACCTTTCATGGTCTCTGCAATCGTCTGCTGCGGGCCCATCATCGCGATGCTGCCTTGCCCGCCACCTTCCAGATACTCGATAGTCAGGACCAGCTCTCTGCCGTGAAGCGCCTCATGAAGGCCTTGGGTGTGGACGATGAGAAATACCCCCCCCGGCAGGTACAGTCTTTTATCAACAGCGCCAAAGAGCAGGGATTGCGGCCCACGCAGGTGCAGGATGCCGATGGCTTTAACCGGCGGTTTGTAGAGATCTACCAGGCCTATGATGATCAGTGCCAGCGTGAAGGCGTGGTTGACTTTGGTGAACTGCTCTTGCGGTCAGTAGAGCTTCTTCAGCGTAGCGATGCCCTGCGACACCACTACCAGCAGCGGTTTGCCCATGTGCTCGTCGATGAGTTTCAAGACACCAATCCGTTGCAGTACGAGTGGCTCAAGCTATTGTCTTCGGCGCAGACCGGTGTCTTTGCGGTGGGGGACGATGACCAGAGCATCTATGCCTTTCGGGGGGCTGATGTGCGGAACATGCACCGGTTCAAGCGTGAGTTCTTGGTGCAGCATGAGATTAAGCTCGAGCAGAACTATCGCTCGCATGGCCACATTCTGGATGCCGCCAATGCCTTAATTGCCAACAATACAGGCCGGCTCGGTAAGAACCTCTGGACCGATGCGGGGGCGGGCGAGCCCATACGGGTGATGGAGGCGGCCAGCGACATGCTGGAGGCGTTCTGGCTGATTGATGAGGTGCGCAGCCTCATTGCCGAGGGTTATTCACGCAGTGAAATCGCGGTGCTCTATCGCAGCAATGCCCAGTCGCGTGTTATTGAGCAGACGCTCTTTAATGCAGGAATTCCGTACCGGGTCTTTGGAGGCCTGCGGTTTTTTGAGCGGGCCGAGGTGAAGCATGCCCTGGCCTATCTGCGGCTGATGGAAAATCCGCATGAGGACACCGCCTTTCTTCGGGTGGTGAACTTTCCCACCCGGGGCATCGGGGCTCGTTCTATCGAACAACTCCAAGACCAGGCCAAGGCGCACGGCACGAGCCTCTATGAGGCCGCGAACCGCCTTGATGGCAAGGCGGGCGGCCTCGTGCGGGGTTTTGTCTCGTTGATTGAGTCCTTGCGGTTTGAGACCCAGGGGCTTCCGCTCAAAGAGCTGGTCACAGCCATGCTCGATCGTTCTGGCCTGATTCGCCACTACCAGACCGAGAAAGAGGGGCGAGAGCGCATTGAGAACCTTGAAGAACTCGTCAATGCAGCGGCTGTCTTTGTGGCCGAGGAACGCTTGGGCCTTGAGACGCCTGCCAACCTGGGTCTTTCGGGGCTCGCTGCGGGGGGCTCTCAGACAGCTGATGGCGTTTTGGCTGCTGAGGATGAGGTGCTTGCGCCGCCAGAGCCCCTGGCCGAGGAGACCCAGCCCAGCCCCCTGTCGATGTTCTTAAGCCACGCCTCGCTGGAGGCTGGGGACAATCAGGCTGCGGAGGGTCAGGAGGCGGTGCAGCTCATGACTATCCACTCGGCCAAGGGCCTCGAATTTAATGCCGTCTTTATTACCGGCTTAGAGGAGGGGCTCTTCCCCCACGAGAACAGTATCTCTGAGCCCGATGGCCTCGCCGAGGAGCGCCGCCTCATGTACGTGGCGCTTACCCGGGCCCGCCGCCGTTTGTATCTCTCTTTTTCACAGACCCGTATGCTGCATGGCCAGACGCGGTACAACATGCGTAGCCGTTTCTTTGATGAACTGCCCGAAGAAACCCTGCGCTGGCTGACGCCGCGCGTGGCCTCGCGGTCGGCGGTCTCTGCGGCCTGGGAGTCTTCTGCCGACACCGACCGCAGCGCCTGGGGGCAGGGCCGTCCAGCGGGCCAATGGTCCCGTCAGGGCATGGGGTCCGCGCAGTCGGCTTCCCCAAGTTACCGGCTTCCCCCAGTCTCGGGTCACCAACACGACAGTGGGCTGAAGGTCGGCCAGGCGGTGCGGCATAGCCGGTTTGGCGATGGGGTGGTGCTGGCTCTGGAGGGCTCGGGTAACGATGCCCGAGCCCAGGTGAACTTTGCGCGCGAGGGGCCGAAGTGGCTGGCCCTCTCGGTCGCAAAACTCGAGACCATTGGCTAGCCGAAAAAGGCCGGTCTAGCCTATCTCGGGTTCGAGGGTCTGCGGGGGTTATTTGCGATTCTTGTTGGCCGGTCTAGCCCATGATCGGTCGCCTCCTCGCGGCATTCGCAACGCTCGTCGGCGTCCCGTTCATGTGCTCCCCGGCCTATCGTGCTTGCTACAACATTGACGCTTCGAGGGTCTGCGGGGGTTATTTGCGACGGAACGGAGGTGGAGTCGCAAATCTCTCGCAGGGCCCGAGCATAAACCGTGGTTTAAGAAGACGGGAAAGTGCCCGGAACCAAGATCTCGCGCCCGACGTTCTGGATATCGCGATGTCCCGTGAAGGCCATCGTGATATCGAGTTCTTTGTGGATGATCTCAAGGCACTTGGTGACGCCCGCTTCCCCCATTGCGCCCAGACCATGCAGAAAGGCCCGGCCAATCATCGTGCCACGTGCGCCCAGCGCCCAGGCCTTGAGCACATCTTGGCCGGAGCGAATCCCGCCATCCATCCAGACCTCGATCTCTTTTCCAACAGCCGCGGCAATGCCCGGGAGCGCCTGAATACTCGATACCGCGCCATCGAGCTGGCGTCCGCCATGGTTGGACACGATGAGGGCATCCGCCCCCGAGTTCGCGGCGAGCCGGGCATCTTCTGCATCCAGAATGCCCTTCAGAATGAGCCTGCCACCCCAGCGTTTCTTAATCCATTCCACATCGTTCCAGTTGAGCGCGGGGTCAAACTGCTCGGCAGTCCAGGAGGAGAGCGATGACATATCGCCCACCCCTTTGGCATGCCCCACGATATTGCCGAAGCTGCGCCGTGGGGTGCCGAGCATGCCCAGGCACCACCGGGGCTTGGTCATCATATTCAGAATATTTTTAATCGTGAGCTTAGGTGGGGCCGATAGGCCATTACGCAGGTCTTTGTGGCGCTGCCCCAGAATCTGTAGGTCTAGGGTTAAGACTAGGGCAGAACAGCGTGCAGCCTTGGCCCGGTCGATCAGCCGTTCAATAAAGTCACGGTCTTTCATGACGTAGAGCTGAAACCAGAAGGGCTGCGTCGTTCGCGCCGCGACGTCTTCGATAGAGCAGATGCTCATCGTTGAGAGGCAAAAGGGCACCCCAAATTTTTCGGCCGCACGGGCCGCGAGAATTTCTCCGTCGGCGTGTTGCATCCCCGTGAGACCAGTGGGCGCGAGCGCCACGGGCATTTTCGCTTCCTGCCCCACCATGGTGGTCTGTAACGACCGGTTCTCCATATTGACGGCGATACGCTGCCGAAGCTTGATGGCCTGAAAGTCCTCCGCGTTGGCCCGGTAGGTGGATTCTGTCCAGGCCCCCGAGTCACAATAGTCGTAGAACATGCGCGGCGTGCGCACCTCGTGGAGTCGCCGCAGATCCTCAATGCAGGTAATCACAGCCATGGCGGTATACCCCAAAAAGTGGCGCGTTACTTGCGCGCGATGAAAAACCAGTAGACCCCGTTGTCGTCTTTTCTCTCAATCAGCCGATGACCCGTGTTCGCACAGAAATAATCGAAGTCATCCCAGGCTCCCCCGTCGGTGGCGAGCACCAGGAGCGTCTGGCCGCTCTGCATCTCGCCAAGGGCTTTTTTCGACTTCAGGATTGGCAGCGGGCAGTTCAGCCCTTTGAGGTCGAGGGTGCGGTCGGCCTGCGGTAAAGGGTTTGCGAGGTCTGTCATGACAGAAGACTAACCCGCCGATGCCTTACTGGCGATAAAGGTATCAAGACTCGCAAGGGCTTGGGGCAGGGCTGCAGGCTGGGTTCCACCCCCCTGGGCCATTTCCGGTCGGCCCCCGCCTTTGCCCCCAATCTGCTGGGCGACATGGTTGAGAACTTCACCTGCCTTAAGCCACTTGGTGAGATCGGTGCTCACCCCAGCTACCAGGCTCACCTTCTCGCCTTCCACGGCTGCCAAGACAATCGCGCCACTACCGAGCTTAGCCCTTACCTGGTCCAGTAGGTCACGCAGCCCACCGGCCTCCACACCCTCCACTCTTGCCGCCAAAACCTTAATTCCTGCGACATCCCGGGCCTGGGCTACCAGGTCACCGCCCGCATTGGCGGCGAGCTTGGCCTTGAGCCGAGCTATCTCTTTTTCCATTTGCCGCAGATGGTCGAGCACCTGCGCGAGCTTGGCGGTCACCTCGGCAGTCGGCGCCTTCAAGAGGCTCGAGGCCGTCTGCACCTGGGTGTCGAGGCTCTGTACCAGGGCCAAGACCCGATCGCCAGTAATCGCCTCGATGCGCCGAATCCCGGCCGCAACGCCCGATTCAGACACGACCTTAAAGAGACCAATATCCCCCGTGCGTGCGACATGGGTTCCACCGCAGAGCTCGCGCGAACTGCCAATATCGAGCACGCGCACTGAGTCGCCATACTTCTCGCCAAAAAGCGCCATGGCCCCACCGGCTACTGCTTCATCAAAGGCCATCACCCGGGCCTGCGTTGGAGTGTTTTCAAGAATCTCCGCATTCACCCGAGACTCGACCTCTGCAATCTCTGCTGCGGTAACCGCCTGGCTGTGGGAGAAGTCAAACCGGGTTTTGTCGGCATCGACCAGCGACCCTTTTTGCTGCACATGTTCTCCGAGCACCTCGCGTAGTGCCTTGTGCATGATATGGGTGACCGAATGGTTGCGCGCCGTGCGGGCCCTACGCACCAGGTCGACCTCTGCCTGCACCGATTGTCCGGTGGACACGGACCCCTTCACCACCCGCCCATAGTGGCCAAAGACCGAGGGGGTAATTTTCTGGGTGTCGTCTACGGCGATCTCCAGACCTGCCGCACGAATCCATCCGGCATCGCCTACCTGGCCACCTGACTCTGCATAAAAGGGGGTGTAGTTGAGAACCACCACAACGTGGTCGCCTTCTTGGGCCGAAGGGCGCTGGGCGCCTTCCACATAGACCGCAGTGACTGTGCCCTGGGCCTCGAGTGTTTCATAGCCCAGAAAGTCGGTGGCAATACCTTCGTAGGCAAGGCCTGCTCCTGACTTAAACTTACTGGCCGCACGGGCCTGATCACGTTGACGGTCCATGGCCGCCTCGAATCCTGCTTCATCTACCGCGAGCCCCTTTTCTCGGCATACGTCGGCGGTGAGATCGAGCGGAAAGCCAAAGGTGTCATAGAGCATGAAGGCGGTCTGGCCGTCAAGCGCCTGGCCTTTCCGAAGCCCTTGGACTGCCTCCGATAGAATGGCCATACCCTTCTCCAGGGTCTCGCCAAACCGTTCTTCTTCTAGCTTTAGAAGGTCTGTAACCCGCGCCTGTGCCTTGGCAAGCTCGGGATAGGCCGCGCCCATTTCTAGTACGAGCGTGGCAACCAGTTGGTGGAAAAAAGGATGCGTCTGGCCAAGCTTGTGGCCATGCCGCAGCGCGCGGCGAATGATCCGCCGCAGCACATAGCCACGGCCCTCATTGCCGGGAATCACGCCATCGACGATCAGAAAGCTGCAGGCACGAATATGGTCTGCAATCACGCGCAGCGAGGGATTGCTAAGGTCGGTGCAGCCGGTGGCCTGAGAGGCTGCGCGAATCAAGGTCTGGAAAAGATCGATTTCGTAATTGCTGTGCACATGCTGCAAAACTGCAGCAATCCGCTCCAAGCCCATGCCGGTGTCTACACAGGGCTTGGGCAGAGGCGTCAGCATGCCAGAGGCGTCACGGTCAAACTGCATGAAGACGAGATTCCAGATCTCAATGTATCGGTCACCGTCTTCCTCAGGCGACCCTGGGGGCCCTCCCCAGACCTCGGGCCCATGGTCGTAAAAGATCTCGCTACAGGGGCCGCAGGGCCCGGTATCTGCCATCTGCCAGAAGTTGTCGCTGGCGTAACGGGCCCCCTTGTTGTCGCCAATCCGCACGATGCGCTCGGCAGGCACCCCAATCTGGTCACGCCAGATACCATAGGCCTCGTCATCTTCAGCATAGACGGTTACCCATAACTTTTCTTTGGGCAGCTGATACACCTCGGTGAGCAGTGACCAGGCGAATCGAATGGCGTCTTGCTTAAAGTAATCGCCGAAGGAAAAATTACCCAGCATCTCAAAGAAAGTATGGTGTCGGGCGGTGTATCCCACGTTCTCCAGGTCGTTGTGTTTGCCCCCAGCGCGCACGCTGCGCTGCGAAGAGGTTGCCCGTTTATAGGGTCGCAGTTCTTTGCCCAAAAAGGTGTCTTTGAACTGCACCATGCCGCTATTGGTGAAAAGCAGGGTAGGGTCGTTAGCCGGTACTAATGGGCTTGAGGGCACCACGGTGTGGCCCTGCTGGGCAAAGAAGTCCAGGAACTTCTGGCGGATTTCAGAGACGGAAAGGGCGCGGTTACTGGACATGGGGCTCAGGGGTTCTGACATAAAACCGCAATTTTACGCCGAACGCGGGGTATTCCGGGGTGGGCTTCGCTTTGCGACGCGGGCATACTTCAAGCCGTTTCCCTCTCTTCCTATGGAGTTTTTTCGAATATGGCAAGCATTAATACAAAAACCTACGAGCCCTCCTCTTCCTGCAATGTCGCATTTCTCGGCATGGGGGTAATGGGCCTGCCTATGGCCGGTCACCTCGCCAAGGCGGGCCATTCCGTTACTGTCTACAACCGCAGCCCGGAGAAGGCAAAGGCCTGGGTCGATGAGTTTGGTGGGCGTTCCGCGGTCACCCCCCGAGAGGCGGCAGCCAATGCAGATATTGTTTTCTGCTGCGTTGGAAACGACGACGACCTGCGCAGCGTTGTACTGGGCGAGAACGGGGCCTTTGCGGGCATGAAAAAAGGCAGTCTCTTTGTTGACCACACCACCGCCTCAGCCCATGTGGCTCGTGAGTTGTACACGCTTGCGCGGGGCCAAGGCCTGTATTTTCTGGATGCACCCGTCTCGGGCGGTCAGGCGGGTGCTATCAACGGCCTGCTCACCGTTATGGTCGGAGGCGATGCCGCTCAGTTCGAGCGTGCCAAGCCGGTGGCCATGGCTTTTTCACGGGCCTTTACCCGTATTGGTGAGGCCGGTGCTGGCCAATTGGCCAAGATGGTCAATCAGATCTGTATCGCAGGTCTGGTGCAGGGATTATCCGAGGGCGTGGCCTTTGGCATGAAGGCGGGCCTCGACATGAAGCTGGTGCTCGAGGTTATTGGTAAGGGTGCGGCCCAGTCTTGGCAGATGGATAACCGCGGTGGCACGATGGTTGATGGCAAGTTCGATTTCGGATTTGCCGTCGACTGGATGCGTAAAGACCTTGGCCTGTGCATGGACGAGGCCCGAAGAAACGGAGCGCGTCTGCCTGTGACTGCTCTGGTAGATCAGTTCTATTCTGATGTACAGGCCAAAGGGGGCCGGCGCTGGGATACCTCAAGCCTTATTACGCGACTCACCTGAGCTTGCCACCCCAATCTGCCATGCGCGCTCTCTGTACACTAAGGGCATGGCGGTCTTTACGTTGCTCGAGAAAAAAGATCTTGAGCAGATTCTTCTTCACTATACCCTTGGCGTTCTCGAGGACTTCGAGGGAATCCCCTCGGGCATTGAAAATACAAATTATTTCGTTCGCGTAGGCACGCCCCAAGGCAGTACTAAGCTGGTGCTCACTCTTTTTGAGCGGCTCTCCGCCAGTGAACTGCCGTTCTATCTTGCGCTGATGCGCCACCTAGCACAGCGAGGTGTACCCTGCCCAGCGCCATTTCTCACGCGGACGGGGGGGCTCTTCTGTTCCTTCAAGGGAAAGCCGGCGGCGTTGGTGCAGTGCCTGCCCGGAAAAGATCTGGCGCGCCCGGGTGTTACCCATAGCGCGATGGTGGGCGCGGCCCTGGCACATGCCCATCGTGCGGGGGTTGATTTTGATATGCAGCAGCCAAATCTGCGTGGGCTGGCCTGGTGGCGACAGGTTGTGCCGGCAATTCTTCCGTATCTTTCGGCAGACCGCGCCATGCTCTTACAGAGCGAACTGGATGCCCAAGAGGCCTTTGCCCGGAGCCCGGCCTATGCTGCGCTTCCGGTAGGCCCGATCCATGCGGACCTATTTCGGGATAACGTTTTGTTTGATAACGACGTGCAGTCGGGCGCTGTGGTTCTTGGGGGTTTTATCGACTTCTACTTCGCTGGTACCGATACCTGGCTGTTTGACCTTGCAGTGGTCATGAATGACTGGACCGTAGACGAACCCAGCCCGGGATCTGGTGCAGATACTCCGCCAGTCATCCCTGACTCCCGTGAGCCAGCGCGTTTCGATCTCGCGCGCGCCAAGGCGCTTCTCAGCGCCTATGCGGACAGTCACCCGTTTTCAGATGCGGAACGCACTGCCTGGCCATGGATGCTGCGGGCGGCGGCCTATCGGTTCTGGGTTTCGCGCCTATATGATTGGCATCTGCCCCGACCGGCACAGATGCTTACCCCCAAGGACCCTTCGTATTTTGAACGTATTCTGCGTGCACGAATTCAGCAGCACGACTCAGGATTACAACTGCCATGAAGATGCTTGATGTACCCATGATCCTGCAGGCCCGGTACGGGCAGGTATGGCTACTTGAAGGATTTCGGCTCTTTCACCGGCAGCCCTTAATCTGGTTCCTTACCCTTTTTGCCTACTGGGCTGGTCTTGTGATCATCGCCATGATCCCGGTCCTTGGGCTTATCCTGCCTCTAATCCTCTCGCCTGGGCTATCGTTTGGCTTTATCGCTCTGGCACGCGCTGTAGACCGTCGCGACCTCCCGATGCCACTGCTACTTTTATCCGGATTTAGAAGCCCTAAGGCAAGGCCTCTCCTTCAGCTCGGCCTTATCTACTTTTTGTGCCTGCTTGGCGTTTTGGGTCTGGCCTGGCTCTTCGACGGGGGCGGGCTGGCCCGCACCATGTCAGCAACGCCCTCGGATCTTGCGGATCCTGAAATTGCTTTGGAGGCAAGTGTAAGACTCGGTGTCATCGTTGCCCTATTAGCCTATCTGCCGGTGTTAATGGCTTTCTGGTTTGCACCGCAACTGATGGTCTGGAAAGACTTTACCGCCGGCAAAGCGCTCTTCTATTCATTCTTTGCAGTGTGGCGTAATCGGTGGGCCTTTCTTCGCTATGGGCTCGCGTGGACGATCTTGATTGTCCTCATTAGCCTGATCATCGCGTTATTTGGCGAAATACTGGGCGCGGAGCCGCGAATGGTTTTTACGGCTGTGTTGCCGATATCTATGGTTCTTATAGCGGTGGCGCAGGGCTCTTTTTATGCGAGTACGCGGGATGTCTTTGAGGTCCGTGATCCCCCCGAGAGAATCGATACGCTCGCCTAGTCTTTTAAGATACCTCTCGGACCCTGTATCCAGTTCGCTCGGGCCCTGCAGGAGATTCGCGACTCCACCTTCGTTCCGTCGCAAATAACCCCTGCAGTCCCTCGAACCCGTGCAGCTCCGCGGGCCCAACGTGCCCATCGCTCGGGCCCTGCAGGAGATTCGCGACTCCACCTTCGTTCCGTCGCAAATAACCCCTGCAGTCCCTCGGGCTGCGCACCGCAAATAGCTGCCGCATATCACTACAAAGCACAACTGTCGCACCAAGCACGAAGGGCCGGGGAGCGCATGAACGGGCGGCCGACGAGCGTGCCTGCCTTTCGCGAGGCGACGACCGGTCATGGGCTAGACCGGCCTCAATCCTAACAACTGCTCGGGCCCTGCGAGCATTCGCTCGGGCCCTGCAGGAGATTTGCGACTCCACCTTCGTTACGTCGCAAATAACCCCTGCAGTCCCTCGGGTTGCTCACCGCAAATAACCCTCGCAGACCCTCGGGATGGTTACTGCGAGTAATTACGGTAGATCCCGAGAATGGATGGGTCAAAGTGACTAGGGATTACGCTAGTTTTTGAAGGCAAATCGGACCGTGCGAAGACTTTGACAGTCGTTTGTTCAGGCGCCTAGGGCTTTTTGCCTCGTCGAGCCTTCTACAAACCGGTTTTTTATACTGCACCACAACTTGATATGACCGCTTCGGATTGATAAGGTCCAGGTTCGTTGAGGAGGAGAGGCCGCAGAAGCGAAAGCCAAGGGGCCATTTGGGGGCGAGGCCGAGAGATCAGCATCGCCTTTCTTTTTTGCCCAAGGCGTTAGCCAGAAGGTGTTGTCGCGAGTCTCCCGTCTTTGCATTAGAGCAACTGCCTGCGCTAATTGCCTCTGATCGACTGCCTCGGTTCAGAGGCTTTCAATAGCCCTTTTCTGCGTCGCGACCCTCTCTGATAGCGCGATAAACTGAATTAGACGTTCGCGCTCTTGTTGCACAATGGCTTCTGGCGCTCGATCGACAAACTGCGGGTTGTCGAGCTTTGCCTGTGCCTTTCGAATTTCCTCCTGAATACGTGCAATCTCCTTCTCGATGCGTGCACGCTCGGCTTCGGTATCCACCGCAACCCGCAGCATAAGGCGTAGAGAACCCACGATCTGCACCGGGGCAAGACTCTCTTCGCCTTCAGAGCGAACGGCAGTAACCACCTCGACATCACTGAGGCGTCCCAGAGACTTCAATGCAGCCAGGGCAACAGCCTGGTCGTAATTGTGGCCTTGATAGTCAATGGCTGTTGTTGTGGCTGGCGTTTGCGACCCGCTTGTCTCTCGAATAAGATCGTCTAATCCAATGCGCAGGGGCACCCGGTCGGCGGGCCCGAGGCCCATTTCAGACCGAAGGCTGCGTATAGCGCCCACCAGGGCCTTGAGCTCGGCCATTTGGGCATCAGAGACTGGGTCGATTTTTTTCAGTTCGGCCAGCGGGTAGGGAGCAGTGGCGATGGAGTCATCTTCCCCAGCCAAAAGCCTGGTGGACTTTTGAGCAACCGGTGCGATCGCCTGCCAGAGCGCTTCGGTGACGAAAGGAATAATCGGGTGCGCGAGCCGCAGGGTGGCCTCAAGCACGCGCAACAGCGTGCGGCGCGCGGCCTTTGCGGCATTTTCCGCGGGGCCCTGAAGGGCGTTTTTGGCTAGCTCGAGATACCAGTCGCAGAATTCATTCCAGACAAACTCATAAAGGGCCTTTGCGGCTAGGTCGAAACGATACTGACTGAGTTGGTGGTGCACCTCTGCCTCCGTGCGCTGCAGTTCGGAGACGATCCACTTGTCAACAAAACTGAAGTGCAGCGCCCCGTCGGGGCCGCAGTCGCCCGCACAGACGTTTAAGCCGCAGTCCTTGTCCTCGCAGTTCATCAGAACAAACCGGCTGGCATTCCAGAGCTTGTTGCAAAAGTTACGGTAGCCCTCGCACCGTGACAGGTCGAAGTTAATGTTGCGTCCCGGCGTGGCCAGACTGGCGAAGGTAAATCGCAGAGCATCGGTTCCAAACGCGGCTATGCCGTTGGGGTACTCTTTGCGGGTTTTCTTCTCGATCTGCGCCGCCTGCTTGGGATTCATCAGGCCGGATGTGCGTTTCTGTACCAGGGCCTCCAGTGCAATGCCATCGATCAGGTCGATCGGGTCGAGCGTATTGCCCTTGCTCTTACTCATTTTCTGGCCTTCGGCGTCCCGCACCAGGGCATGCACGTAGACATCGCGAAAGGGCACCTGGCCGGTGAAATGACAGGTCATCATGACCATGCGGGCCACCCAGAAAAAGATAATGTCAAAGCCGGTTACCAGAACGCTTGAGGGAAGGTACTGGGCTAGATTGCTTCGTAATCGAGGCCCCCCATAGGCCAAGCCCCTTTCCTTTCCGGCTGAAGGGTCCCATTCATTTCCGTCTTCGACGAGGGTTGAAAAGGGTACGAGGGCGGAAGAAAACCAGGTGTCGAGCACATCGGGATCCCGAATGATCGGCCCAGACCATCCCATCGAAACAGCCAGCTCTCGCGCTTTGGTCTCTGTATCAGCGACAAACACCGTTCCATCTTCAATGGCCTGGCCATGTTCGTCTGCCTTATACCAGGCTGGAATTTGATGCCCCCACCACAACTGCCGCGAGATACACCAGTCCTGGATATTCTCAAGCCATTGGCGATAGGTGATCGTCCAGTTCTCTGGGAAGAACCGCACCTCGCCCTGGTCTACTACTTCCAGGGCTCGGGCCGCAATGGACTTTCCGGGGGAATACGTACCCTCTGGGGCGGGCTTACTCATGGCCACAAACCACTGGCTGGTAAGCATAGGCTCAATCACCGCACCCGTCCGATCCCCTCGGGGCACCATCAGCTTATGCGGCTTGGCACTTACCAAGAAGCCATCAGCTGTCAGCGCTTTTAGAACCGATTCGCGCGCGGCATATCGATCAAGCCCTTGAAAGGCGGGGGGCCCAGCATCATTGATTCGGGCGTCCAGTGTAAAGATGTTGATCATCTCGAGCCCATGGCGCTGCCCGATCGCATAGTCGTTAAAGTCGTGGGCCGGTGTAATCTTGACGCAGCCGGTGCCAAAGGCTGGGTCGACATAGCTGTCCGCGATCACCGGGATTTCTCGACCTACGATGGGAAGACGCAGTTTTTTTCCAACCAGGTGGGTATAGCGGGCGTCTTCCGGGTGCACAGCTACGGCAACGTCCCCGAGCATGGTTTCAGGGCGGGTGGTGGCCACGACTACCCGTTGGTTACTTCCGCAGACTGGATAGGCGATCTCCCAGATCTGCCCCTCTTCTTCCTCGCTGAGAACTTCAAGGTCGGATACCGCAGTGAGAAGCTCCGGGTCCCAGTTTACGAGCCGGTTTCCACGATAGATCAGGCCTTGGTGGTAAAGGCTGATAAATACCTCGGTCACGATCTTCGAGAGGCCGGGATTCATCGTGAAGTATTCGAGCGACCAGTCGCAGCTTGCCCCTATTCGGCGCATCTGTCCGGTAATCGAGGAGCCGGACTGTTCTTTCCACTGCCAGACCTTCTCGAGAAAACGCTCGCGTCCGAGATCTTGGCGCGACAATCCTTGCGCGTCTAACTGTCGTTCGACCACGATCTGGGTGGCAATGCCCGCGTGATCGGTGCCGGGCAGCCAGAGGGTGTTATGGCCCTGCATCCGGTGCCAGCGCGTGAGGGTATCCATAAGGGTCTGGTTGAAGGCATGACCCATGTGCAGTGTTCCAGTGACATTGGGCGGCGGTAGCTGAATACAAAAAGGCGCTGCCCCTTCGGTCGTTCCTGCCTGAAATATTCCCCGATTCTCCCAGGCAGTTCGCCAATAGGACTCGATCTCTTGGGGTTCAAACGACTTTGATAGGCTGTTCATGGTGTTTGCGCACTCGGGTTTGCGGCAGAGAGGTCATGCCGCGTAATGGCATAACCACGGTCTCTGTAAAAGGTGTATCGCAGGCGAGCCCTTTGCTTGTCGTCTTCGTCTGGTCCGACAACCTCAAAGACCCGATCAAATCGACTGAAAAAGTCCGGAACCTCGTCATCGAGATTGATGAGAACAAAAGGCGTTCTCGGCGCTAACGGGGTATAGCTTTCCCGGCATAGCAGCACGGGTGACTCTTCGGCCAGAGGGTGTTCCGCATCGACATGGGGGATAAAATCCGCCTCCGAAAACTCATAGAGCAGGTCATCAAACTGCCTGAGTCGGGACTCAATCGAGCAGTACACCAGCAAAGGCTTTTCTTCGGAAACCTTTCCTGAGTGGAATGCCTTGCGAACCAGTCTGCAGGCGTGCAGCAGGCGGTCTGCGGTGTTGAAGTGAAAATCGATAGTGGTCACGGAGCCACCGCGCTCGTTGGCCTATGCGCGGCTGCGAAAGACCGCCGCAAAGCGGCCCGTCGACTAGACGCCATTACGCAGATACTGCAGCAGCAATCCCACGGGTCTGCCGGTTGCCCCCTTTTGTGTGCCAGAGTTCCATGCCGTTCCCGCGATATCGAGATGGGCCCATTTATACGACTTGGCAAACCGCCAGAGAAAGCATGCAGCAGTAATACTGCCCGCCGATCGCCCTCCCACATTGGCCATATCGGCAAATGGGCTCTTGAGTTGTTCCTGGTAGTCCTCCTGCAGAGGCAGTCGCCAGGCGCTATCTAGGGCATCTTTACCAGCCTTAAGCAGCGCCTCTGCCAATCCGTCATCAGAGGCAAAGAGACCGCTATTGACATGGCCTAGGGCAATGACACAGGCACCGGTGAGGGTCGCGACATCGATAACCGCTTCGGGCTTGAACTCTCTCTCGACATAGGTGAGGGCGTCACATAGAATCAAACGGCCCTCGGCGTCAGTATTGAGTATTTCCACCGTCTGCCCAGACATGGTCTGCACGATATCGCCTGGCCGTGTCGCGGTGCCACTTGGCATGTTCTCGCAGGTTGGTATCACGCCGATTACATTGCGTTTCAGCCCCATTTCGGCTGCTGCATGCATCACCCCCAGCACCGTGCCGGCACCCGACATATCGTATTTCATCTGGTCCATATCGGCCGGGGGCTTCAGCGAGATACCCCCGGTGTCAAAGGTGATGCCCTTGCCAACCACCACCACTGGCGCATCCTTAGCTGTGCCACCGCTATGATGAATGACGATGAACTGTGGTGACTGGGCGGAGCCCTGAGAAACGGCCAAGAGCGCATTCATTCCGAGCTTCTCCATGGCCGGTTTATCGAGCACTTCGACTTTCAGACGAAACTGACGCCCCAGCGCTCGGGCCGTATTGGCGAGGTGAGTGGGGGTACACAGATTCGGCGGAAGATTGCCGAGATCTTTAGTGAGTTCAATGCCGTTGGCTATAGCCTGTGCCTCGGAGATTACCCTGGGCGCATCGGTTGGCCGCATATCGCCTGGAAGAAGCACCTCGACGGCTTGCAAGCTCGGGCCCTCGGGTCGCGAGGGCTTAGCTGCGGGCTTGGAAGATGCCTTAGCCTCGTCCGTCTTGCCGCCTTCTTTCTTGGTCTTGAACCGGTCGAATCGATACACCACCTCCCGACAGGCCAGGATGTGGGTCTGCAGCTTCCATTCACCGGCGCGGTCGCCAACGGGAAGTTCGGTCAGGTAAGAGGAGACCCTTTTAACGCCCTTAAGTCCTGTCATGGCCTTGGTTGCAGCCCGCACTGCATCGGCATATACCTTTTCGGTAAAGCCTTCTTTGGGGCCGCAGCCGACGAGCAGCACCCGTGTCGATGGGATTCCCTGAAGGTCTCGCAGGAGAAGGGTGCTTCCAGCCTTGGCATCGAAATCTCCCGCCTTTAGAAGCCGCGAGATTGCCCCGCCGGAAACCTTGTCAATTACCCGCACGGGCATTGTGAGTTCGACTCCGGCCGCGGTCGAAAAAAGCCCCACCCAGGCACAGTCGGCCTGGGCTCGGTCCACTGGCTTGTTACTTGCCGTGAAGGCGATATCGGCCTTCTGTTCGCTGGGGATACGAATTTCCTTGGTTTCTTTGCTCTGGGTTGCAGCTGTCATGACAAAATGCCTTTTAGATGAAATCTGTGGTTAGCTAACTAGAAAATGCCCTAAAAAGGCGCATCTGGGTTTTTTTGGCTAGTTTCTTACACCTATAACCTCCCATTATAAAGTTAGTGATCTTTCAGCGAGCTTTTATCCAAGAGTTGCGGGGCCTCGCAGGGGGTGTTTTCGCTGTTTTACTCACTATTGTGGTCACTTCGGCCTTGATTCGTACTCTGGGACGCGCCGCCGCAGGCCGAACGGATACAGAACTGGCCCTGCCTCTCATTGTTCTGTCTTCGCTCACAAGCCTTGGTATCTTGGTGAGTCTCACGGCTTATGTTGCGGTCCTTATGGTCTTTACCAGGGCCTGGAAGGATTCCGAGATGGTGGTCTGGATGGCCTCCGGCCAGAGCCTGCGAACCTGGGTGAGCCCCGTGCTGCGGTTTGTCTGGCCTTTTGCGCTGACGGTTGCAGGATTTACCTTCGTCCTTACACCCTGGTCGTATCAGCAGGTGGATCTCCTGCGTACCCAGTTTGAGACGCGCTCTGATGACCAGAGGGTGAGTCCGGGTACCTTCATTGAATCTCAGGGCGGGCGGATAGTCTTTTTCGGAGAGGTGGCCGAAGACACGGGCAAGTCCTTGGGATTGGTCTTCCTAAGGGTCTTACGAGACTCTCAGGAGGCTGTTGCCTTGGCGGCTAGTGGCGCACTTGAAAAAGATGACGAGGGTCAGGCCTGGCTTGTATTGAACCAGGGCACTCGCACCGACTTACACCTTGATAGTCTTGAGGTAAGAAAGATGTCGTTTGATTCCTATCGGGTAGCCTCTGATCGGGCTCCCCCAACGGTGGTCAGTCAGGTACCCTTAAAGGCGTCACAGTTACCGGCGCTTTGGGATCAGGCAAGTGCCGGTAACCCGGCTGCCTGGGGGGAAATTGCGGCGCGGCTTGGGCTACCACTTCTGTGTCTTGTGATGCCCTTACTGGCCATTCCTCTCGCTGTTACCAATCCCCGACTGGGACGGTCGTTTCAACTTCTCTTGGGGCTCCTGGCCTATGTCCTGGTGACCAATCTTCTTGCCTTAAGCCACGCCTGGATTACGCAAGGCCGATTGCCTTTTTCTGTAGGGATTTGGCTAGTTCCGGGAATGGTGCTCGGTGTGGCGGTTGCTCTGGTCTGGGCAAGGCAGTCTCTGATACGAGGCCCTGTCGACTGGATCTGGCTGCAAACTCGAAGGATTAGGAGCAGCTAGCGCATGCGTGTCTTACGCCGCTATATGGCCCGTCAGATCTATCTGCACGTGGGGTTTGTGCTCTTCGGGTTTGTTGGGCTTTTTGCCTTCGTGGATCTGGTGGCTGAAATGCGGGACCTGGGCAAAGGTGCTTACGGACTAACGGAGGTTCTCACCTTTATTGGACTTCGACTGCCGGGGATGTCCTACGAACTCATGCCGGTGGCAACCCTTATTGGCGCTGTTTGGGCTCTATCCCAGATGGCAGGTGCGTCTGAGTTTACGGTCGCGAGGGCCTCGGGAATGGGCCCTCTTCAGGTTCTTGGCACCGTTGCCCGTATCGGCCTTCCCCTGGTACTGGTCACCGCCATACTCGCGGAACTAGTCTTACCGGTTACGGAGTCACGGGCTCTTCAGGTTCGCGCCGGCGCCATAGGAAGCACGGGAGGGGCGGTATTGTCCTCCGGCTATTGGCTGCGCGACCACCCTACCGACGAGGGGGGGCGAATTGTTGGCCATCGCGTAATCAACCTGCAATCCATGGCGCCGGATCGGTCCTTACGTGGCATCATTGTCTATGAGTTTCAAAACGACCTTGGCTTATCTGCCGTCATTCGCGCTGAGGCGGGGATCTTTCTTCAGACTGGGTCCGCCGCGGGCCGGGAATACTCTGAATGGCAGTTGCTGGGAGTTAGGTTCCAGACCCTTGATGGTGATCGCAGGCAGGTACAGATGCGCACTCTAGACTCTTTTGTCTTGCGATCGAGTCTGTCTCCGGCAACTCTTGGGGCACTTATGGTGAAGCCGGAACAGATGTCGGCACGTGAACTCTATCTTTACGTGGATTACCTCAGGCAGGGCAAGCAGCTGGCTGGCCGCTACGAGATTGCCTTCTGGAAAAAGCTGATCTATCCGGTTGCTGTCTGGGTAATGCTTGTGCTTGCACTGCCGGCAGCCTATCTGCAGGCAAGGGGTGGTGCGGTCGGCTTAAAGGTTTTCCTGGCAATCGTTGCGGGGGTTGCCTTCCATTTGGTAAACAGTCTCTTTTCTCACCTGGGTATCCTCAACACCTGGCCAGCCTCGGTGGTGGTTCTTTTGCCAAGCTTGTTTGCTCTACTCTTGGGCCTTGCCATACTCTGGCGGGCGCAACGGCACTCTCTTTAGTGGGCCTGAGGTGCTCTTTGCTCGGGCCCTGCTTAGCCGGAAGCTCGGGCACTGCGTACCAGTTGCTCGGGCCCTGCAGGAGATTCGCGACTCCACCTTCGTTCCGTCGCAAATAACCCCTGCAGACCCTCGAACCGGTCATGGGCTAGACCGGCAAATAACCCCTGCAGTCCCTCGGGTTGCGCAGTGTAGCTCCCCGCAGGCTCTTTAATTTGACGTGGGCGCCACAGACCGCCGGGATGGTACTCGGTACAATTCTATTCATGACATATACCTGCGCAATTCTTCCTTCTGGAAAGACGTTCCCCGTTGATCCGCAAGAAACCATTCTCGAGGCGGCCCTGCGAGCCGGCGTTGTTCTTCCCTATGGCTGTAAAGACGGCGCCTGCGGATCGTGCAAGGCCACACTAACCCGCGGGGAGGTTGACTACGGGGACTATCAGACAAAGGCACTTAGCGACTCTGAGCGCGCTGCAGGACAACTCTTACTCTGCAAGGCTACAGCAAAGTCTGAGATCTCTGTGACGGCCAGGGTCGTTGCCGCCGAGGGTATGGCGCCCGTGCGCAAACTGCCCTGTCGAGTATCAAGTATCTCTAACCCCACTCTTGATGTCGCTGTGGTACGACTTCAGCTACCCGCAACGGAGCAGTTTCAGTTTTTGGCGGGTCAGTACATCGACATTTTGTTGAAGGATGGGAAGCGTCGTAGCTATTCCATGGCCAACCCGCCTCACGATGCCCAACAGATTGAGCTTCATATTCGCCATTCCCCGGGAGGCGCATTTACCGATGCGGTTTTTGGTGCACCAACTGTCTCCTGTAATTCATTTAAGGAGAAGGACATACTGCGGTTCGAAGGGCCTCAGGGTACCTTTTTTCTTCGGGAAGATAGCGCACGGCCGATCGTCTTTCTGGCCAGTGGCACGGGTTTCGCTCCGATCAAGGCAGTCATTGAGCATGCCCGATTCAAGCACATTGAAAGACCTATGACGCTCTACTGGGGTGGCCGTAGGCCTCAAGATTTGTATATGGCGAGCCTTGCTGAGACCTGGGCAAAAGAGATGCCGTGGTTTCATTATGTGCCGGTGATCAGTGATGCCCTGGTGGAAGACCGCTGGGCTGGAAGAACAGGGTTCGTTCATCATGCGGTCATGCAAGACTTCCCAGACCTCTCTGCGCACTCGGTCTATGCCTGCGGGGCACCGATTGTCATTCAGTCCGCGAAGCGAGACTTTGTGGACCAGTGCGGACTACCCGAAGAAGAATTTTTCGCAGACGCATTCACCACTGCTGCTGATCTCGCCTAGTTCCCTTTATGGGCTAGACCGGTGTAATTACGGTGACAGTTTACTTAATTCCCGCAGGGAATTAAGTAAACTGTCACCGTAATTCCGTCGCAAATAACCCCTGCAGTCCCTCGGGCTGCGCACCGTAAATAGCTGCCGCATATCACCTCAAAGCACAACTGCCGCACCAAGCACGAAGGGCCGGGGAGCACATGAACGGGCGGCCGACGAGCGTGCCTGCCTTTCGCGAGGCGACGACCGGTCATGGGCTAGACCGGCCTTAATCGTCGCAATTGCTTGGGTCCTATACCCAGTTCGCTCGGACCCTGCAGGAGATTCGCGACTCCACCTTCGTTCCGTCGCAAATAACCCCCGTAGTCCCTCGGGTTGGGTAGCGGATACACTCCCAGAAGCCCTTATTTGCGCTTGAGAAATGCCTTCAGCGCAAGCCCTGTGGGAGTCTTCAGCCGCGCGATTTCGGCCGGGGTGCCGGCCCCCACGAGTTGCCCGCCGTGTGCGCCTCCTTCCGGCCCCAGGTCGATCATGTGGTCTGCCTGTGCCCAGACATCCAGGTTGTGCTCGATGACCACCACCGTATGGCCCTGATCGACCAACTGATGCAGGGCGGCGATTAATCGCTCTACGTCTGACATATGTAGCCCCACAGTGGGCTCATCAAGCACATAGAGAGCCTGGCCCTGCGACTTCGACTTCGCGAGTTCCGTAACCAGCTTAATGCGCTGGGATTCGCCGCCGGAAAGGGTAGGGCTCGGCTGCCCGAGGGTAAGGTAGCCCAGACCAAGTTCGTCTAAGAGCTGCAGGGGGCGGCGAATCGAGGAGACGGCCGAGAAGAACTCTGCGGCCTCGGACACTGAGAGCTGCAGTACATCGGAGATCGACTTTCCGCGCCAGAGGGCATTGCGGGTTTCTGCGTTAAACCGTAGACCCCCACAGGAGTCGCAGACTACCTTTACATTGGGCAGAAAGTTCATCTCAATGGTCTGCCAGCCCTGGCCCTCACAGGACTCGCACCGCCCTTGTCCGGTGTTGAATGAGAACCGGTTAGCGGCCCAGCCGCGGCGGCGCGCCTCTTCGCTATCGGCGAAGAGCTTTCGAATGTCGTCCCAGAATCCCACATAGGTGGCAGGGGTGGACCGTGGCGTCTTTCCAATCGGAGTCTGGTCCACCTCAAGCACGCGCTGAAGCGAATCCCAGCCTGTGATCTCTTTGCAGCCCTCCCAGATTACTGATTTCGCCCGCCCGGCCTTCGACCGTTGGAGATGTACCGCTCTCTGTATGTTGCGTTTTAAGACATCCCGGGCGAGGCTCGACTTGCCGGAGCCCGAGACGCCTGACATCACGGTGAGACGCTGCAACGGTATCGTTACTGTGAGGTTGCGCAGGTTGTGTAGAAAGGCGCCGCTGATCTTGAGCCAGTTCTCAGCCGACGGTCTGCGGGGGTGCACCGGATGAAAAATGGGCGACTTTAAGTACCGCCCGGTAACCGAGGCTGGCGTATCCATGAGATCTTGGGCCGAGCCCTGCGCCACGATCTCTCCCCCGAGGCGCCCCGCTCCTGGCCCAATATCAATAAGATGGTCCGCAATAGCCAGGGTGTCTTCATCATGCTCGACCACCACCAGGGTATTGCCTTTTTCCTGCAGGCGACGCAACAGACCAAGTAAGGCCTGGTTGTTTTTGGGGTGCAGGCCAATGCTAGGCTCATCCAAGATATAGCAGACGCCTTGCAGGTTAGATCCCAGTTGGGCGGCCAGCCGAATGCGTTGCGCCTCTCCTCCAGAAAGGGTGGGTGCCGAGCGGTCTAGCGACAGATAGCCCAGACCGACAGACCGTAAAAATGTCACTCGGCTAGAGATCTCTTGCATCAGGCCCTCGCCCAGACTGCGGTCCCGGTCCGACCAGCCCTGAGTGACCTTCTCAAGCCACGCAGGTAGCCCATCCAGCGCGAGCGCTGACACTTCATGAATACCATCGCCTTTCACCCGAACGGCCCGTGCAAGCGCATTGAGCCGGGCGCCTTCGCATTCGGGGCAGACAAGGTCTTCGGCACTATCGTCCTCCGGATCCTTCTCCTGTTTCTGAAGAAAACGGTCTTCCTCACCGGTCTCGTCCTCGGCAAGTCTTCCGCCAAAGAGCCCTGTCCCGGTGCAGGAAGGACACCAGCCGAGCCGCGTGTTGTAGGAAAAAAGTCGGGGCTCGGGCTCGGGCAGGCTGCGGCTACAACTCGGGCAGGCCCGCTTGGTGGAAAAGAGTGCCGCCTTCGTTGCCTTGGCATCATCTAGCGGTGCCAACAGTGTAATGAGTCCCTGGCCGCGCTCTAGTGAGAGCAAGACCAGGTCTCGCAGACGTGCCTCCTCTTCGGGCTGCACCAGAAGGTCGCCCATGGGTAGCTCTATGGTGTGTTCTTTGTAGCGGTCTATCTTCGGAAAGGGGTCTGTGGGCACGAAGAGCCCATCAACTCGCAGGTGGGAATGTCCGCGGGACTTCGCCCACTTGGCAAGGTCTTGGTAGATACCTTTACGTTGAATTACGAGGGGTGCCAAAAGACCCACATGCTGACCGCGAAATGACTTCAAAATGGTGGCGACGATAGCCTCGGGTGACTGCGGGGCAATAGCGATGTCACAGTCGGGGCAGAACTGACTACCGAGCTTCACAAAGAGCAGCCGCAGAAAATGATGGATCTCGGTGAGGGTACCCACCGTACTTTTGCGCCCACCACGGCTGGTACGTTGTTCAATCGCCACCGTGGGGGGAATTCCAAAAAGGGCATCGACATCTGGCCGGGCCGAGGGCTGCACAAACTGGCGCGCATAGGCATTGAGCGACTCCAGGTATCGTCGTTGGCCCTCGGCAAACAAGATATCAAAGGCCAGTGTGGACTTACCAGAGCCAGACACCCCCGAGATTACGGTAAGCGCATTGCGGGGAATGTGGACTGAAATGTCTTTAAGGTTGTGCTCTCGCGCGTGATGAATCTCGATCGCTGTTGCCCCTAAAGCAGGTGTTCTTGATGTAACGCTCTGTTCGCTGAGCAGGCGTGCCGAGGGTGTCTGTAGCTCGGTATCGCGTACCAGCCAACTGCTCTCAGCGGTCCGCATACGCCGCAGGGCCTGGCCTGTATGCGATTCCGCACAGGCCATAACGACCTGGACAGGCCCCGCTGCTACGAGCTTGCCACCGCCGGGGCCTGCCTCTGGTCCCAGGTCAATAAGCCAGTCGGCCTGGGCAATCAGGTCCAGGTTGTGCTCAATCACTACCAGAGAATGACCAGCATCAATCAGTGCCCGAAGGGCCCGTAAGAGCTTTGCAATGTCATCGAAGTGTAGACCGGTGGTGGGCTCATCAAAGATCAGCAGCATGCCTTTTTGTGCCCGACCGCCACGCTCTGCTGCGTCGGCCAGGTGGCCTGCAATCTTCAGGCGCTGTGCCTCCCCCCCGGAAAGCGTGGGCACCGGCTGCCCGAGTCGCAGGTAGCTGAGCCCCACATCAACCAGGGGCTTGAGTCGGCGATGGACCTCTTTGTGATCCTTAAACAAGGCCAGGGCCTCGTCGACGGTAAGTTCGAGTAGGCCTGCAATCGAGTGGCCCAACACGGTCGCCTCAAGAACCTCTGCACGATAACGACTGCCATTACAGTCCGGGCAGCGCAGATAGACATCCGAGAGAAACTGCATTTCAATATGTTCGAAGCCGCTGCCAGCGCAACTCGGGCAACGGCCATTGCCGGCATTAAAGCTAAAGGTGCCGGCGGTATAGCCACGTTGCACGGAAACAGGCGTCTCGGCAAAGAGTCGGCGAATGGCGTCAAAGGCGCCAACGTAGACAGCAGGGTTTGATCGGGTGGTCTTTCCTATGGGCGACTGGTCTACGAGCAGCACATCGGATATAAGGCTGGCGCCCTCAATGGCCTCATGGGGCCCCGGTGCCTCGGTGGCTTTTCCAAGTTTCTTGCAGAGGGCCGGGTAGACCACGTCTTGAATGAGCGTTGATTTACCGGAGCCGGATACCCCCGTGACCACGACCAATTGATGCAGAGGAATGGAGACGGTGAGCGACTTGAGGTTGTTTGCGGTGGCATTGGCCAGCCGAATCACTTGCTGTCCGGACTTCTGCGTGGTCTCGGCCTCGGAGTGCGCAGGCGCTATCCGCTTCTCCCCGCGCAGATAGGCACCCGTGAGAGTCGCGGCCTGATGCGCCTCGGCAAAGCTGCCATTGAACTGGATCTCGCCGCCCTTTTCGCCCGGGCCTGGCCCCATATCAATAATGCGATCAGCCGCCCGCATCACCTCAGGGTCATGTTCCACCACCACCAGGCTATTGCCCGCATCTCGCAGTCGGTGCATCACGCCAATCAGGCGCTGCAGGTCGCGCGAGTGTAGCCCGATGGATGGCTCATCCAGGACAAAGAGGGTGTTGACCAGTGAAGTACCTAGAGCGGTGGTGAGATTGATCCGCTGTACCTCTCCGCCCGAGAGCGTGCGCGACTGGCGGTCAAGCGTGAGATAGCCGACGCCTACTTCTCGGCAGAATCCCAGTCGGGCCGACATCTCCCGAATTACCAACTGGGCGGCTGCCTGAATACCCGCAGCCGCGCCGCCTTTTTCGGCTGGGCTGTTGCGCGCACTGCCTCTTGGAGGATTCGTGTTATCCGCCGTGCCTACGCCCACCCGATGGTCTTCCATCGCCAGGCCGAGTGTCTTTCGTAGTTCTGCCAGCCAGTCCCAGGCCTCGTCCATAGACAAGGCCATAACCTCAGACACCGTCTTTCCACCGACCTGCCAATACAGCGCCTCTGGCCGCAACCGCGCACCGTGACAGGCGGGGCATTCGGTATACGACCGATAACGAGACAAGAGCACCCGCACGTGCATTTTGTAGGCCTTAGACTCCAGGTACTCAAAGAATCGGTCGACGCCATACCACTGGGTCTTCCAGTTGCCCCGCCAGTCGGCATCGCCCGCAAAGACCCAATGACGATCTTCTTCGGGGAGGTTCTTCCAGGCGATATTGCTTGCCACGCCACGGCGCTTGGCATGCATAAGTAACTCGTCCTGGCAGTCGAGGTACGACTTTGACTGCCAGGGCTTAATGGCACCCTCGGCGAGTGATTTGTTCTCATCTGGAATCACCAAGCCGCGGTCGATACCAATCACCCGTCCAAATCCGCGACAGGTCTCGCAGGCGCCCACGGGAGAGTTAAAAGAAAAGAGCGCCGGCCGGGGCTCCCGAAAGCTCGCGCCACAACCAGCACAGGCGAGTGCCGAGGAAAACCGCAGCACCTGTTGCGTGTCAAGAAGCACCAGCTGGCACTGACCCTGCCCATATCGCAGGGCGGTTTCTACGGCCTCTGCCATCCGGCTGCGTTCGATGTCTGTGCTCTGCACCCACCGGTCTGCGATGACCCGCACCATGCCGTTTTCTTGGGTATGGGTCTTGGTGAATCCCTGCGCAGACAGCCAGTCATTCAGTTGCTGCGATTCGAGTCCTTCGGGCAGTTCCCGCTCAAAGGTCACGGCAAGCTTGGCGCCTTCAGGCTGGGCCGACAAAAGCGTCACGATCCCCTCTAGCGTATCCCGATGCACGGGGGTCTGGCAGGAGGGGCAGTACAGCTCCGCTACCCGGGCGAAGAGTAGCTTCAGGTGGTCGGTGATCTCGGTCATCGTACCCACCGTCGAACGGGAGGTACGCACCGGGTTGGTCTGGTCAATCGCAATCGCAGGAGGCACACCCTCTATACGATCCACCTGCGGCTTGTCCATCCGGTCTAGAAACTGACGGGCATAGGCCGAGAAGGTCTCAATGTAGCGACGCTGGCCCTCGGCATAGAGGGTGTCAAAGACTAGTGAACTCTTACCGGAGCCAGAGACCCCGGTAACGACAATCAACTCCCCGGTGGGAAGGTCGACTGAGAGGTTTTTAAGGTTATTCTGCCGGGCTCCGCGAATGCGAATGGCCGACTCAGTGGTCATGCTTGTGGTCGTGGGTGTGATGGTGTTCGTGGCTGTGGGCGTGCGCGTGGGCATGCCCGTGATCATGACTGTGGTCATGGCTGTGGCCGTGCCCATGGTCGTGGCTATGGTCATGTCCACACGACTCGCCGGGCGCATGGTGGTGTCCGCAGGCCTGGGTGGCGCGCGCCCTGGCCTCTTCTTCGACGAGCGTCTGTATGCGCGTGGAAAAGTTAACTACCGTTTCGGGCGTAAAAAAATCTATATTGGGCAGCGGCCGCAGTCCCGCGGCCTTTAGGGTCTCGGCTGCCGCATCGCCGTCGCCCGTGGCGCGCGGAAACTTCACAAAGGTGTTTCCCGCCTCCCAGGCAAGGCCGTGGGCAGAGAGAAACTGGGCTACGCGCAGTAACAAGGCAGGATGGCTACTGGTAATTGTGTAGAGCTTGGTACGTTCCATGGTTCTCTTTCTTGAGGTGTTAGCTAAGCTGCGGGTTGACCTGCAGGACAATCTTTCCAATATGCTGGGACGACTCCATGAGCCGATGGGCATCGGCCACTGCAGTCAGGTCGAACTCGGCATAAATCAATGGCAGGCAACGGCCCTGTGATAGCTCAGGCCATATGGCCTGCTGAAGACTTAAGCAGAGCCGCGACTTTTCTTCGCTTGACCGCGCCCGCAGGGTGGAACCCGTAAAGGTGAGCCGCTTCATCATCAGCAGGCTCCAGTCCATCTCTACCTTGCTGCCTTGCAGAAAGGCAATCTGCACTAGGCGCCCCTCGAGGGCCAGTGCCTTCAAATTCTTGGCGAGGTAGTCGCCGCCCACCATATCCAGAATGAGGTGCACGCCCTCCCCCGCGGTTTCTTGTTGTGTAACTGCGAGATAGTCTTCGGTCTTGTAGATAATTGCTCGGGTCGCGCCGAGCCGTCGGCAGACCGCAGCCTTTTCTTCCGAACCTACAGTGGTGAAGATCTGGCCCGCGCCCGCCCATCGGGCAAACTGAATCGCGGTGGTACCAATGCCACTCGATCCGCCATGAATGAGTACCGACTGCCCCGGTCGCAATTGGCCCCGTTCAATGAGGTTTGCCCAGACCGTCAGCATGGTTTCCGGTAGGCAGGCGGCCTGCTTCAATGACAATCCTTCGGGAATCGGCATGCAGTGTCCGGCGGGCGCAATAACCGCCTCTGCATAACCACCTCCTGGTGTCAGCGCACAGACCTTTTCGCCGATTCGGCTTGCCGGCACGCCATCGCCCACGGCATTGATCACGCCGCTGACCTCCAGCCCCATGAAGGGAGACGCGCCCGGCGGCGGTGGATACTTGCCCGATCGCTGAAGAATGTCTGGGCGATTAACGCCCGCATAGGCCACCCGAATACGCACTTCACCGGCGCCAGGTAATGGCGCCGCAGTTTGAATAATCGACAGGCACTCCAGGCCACCGCCCTGGCCATGGTCGATGCAACGAATGGTCTGGTTAGCCATGGCGCCCCTCCGTGTTTACCGCCCAAGAATCTTTCAGCGTAACCGTGCGGTTAAAGACAGGCGCCCCATCCTGCGAGTCCACCCGGTCGGCCACAAAATACCCATGGCGTTCAAACTGAAACCGGTCTTCTGCTCTGGCCCTAGAGAGACTTGACTCCATTGGCACCCGCAGTGCTGTCAACGACTGTGGATTCAAATCGTCTTTGAAGTCGCGTTCCAATTCGGGTGGGTCTCCTGGCCGATGCCCGCCTGGCAGAGGGGAGGCGAACAAACGGTCGTAGAGACGTACCTCGGTCCAGTAGGCCTTTTCTGCGCTTACCCAGTGGATCACCCCCTTCACCTTGTAGCTGTCGGCGCCCGGAGTACCGCTCTTGGAGTCTTCAAAGATCCGTACTCGTACTTCACTGACCTGCCCCGTAGCATCGGTGGCGTGGCTAACATACTCCGCCACAAACCCATACTTTAGCCGTACCCGGCCGCCTGGCATAAGCCGAAAAAAGCCTTTTGTGGGCTCAGCCATGAAGTCTTCTCGTTCGATCCATAGCGCACGCGTAAAAGCTAAGACGCGCTTTCCAAGTTCCGGATGCTGCGGATGGTTTGGTGCTTCGCAGTCAATAACGACATCTGCCTCCAGGTTTTCCACCACAAGCTTAAGGGGGTCAAGCACGGCCACCCGGCGCGGGGCTACTTCATTCAGATGATCGCGCATGCACTGCTCAAGCACGGAGTAGTCGATCCAGCCATCTGATTTTGAGACGCCGCCTTGCTCCACAAACCGCCGAAACCCTGCTGGCGTATAGCCTCGTCTGCGGGCTGCAACCAGCGTGGGCATGCGGGGGTCGTCCCATCCGGCCACCGCGCCCGATTCCACAAGCTCTACCAGCTTGCGCTTGCTGAGCACCACATAGGTGAGGTTCAGTCTTGCAAATTCATACTGGTGAGGAAGCCGTCTGACATTGAAATGCCCAGCCTGCGCGACCTTCTCCACGAGCCAGTCGTAGAGTGGGCGATGGTCTTCGAACTCCAGCGTGCAGATCGAATGGCTAATGCCCTCAATCGCATCAGACAACGGGTGGGCATAGTCGTAGAGGGGATAGATGCACCAGGCATCGCCCGTGCGATGGTGATGGGCATGCCGAATTCGATAGAGCACGGGGTCACGCATGTTCATATTGGGCGAGGCCATATCAATCTTTGCCCGCAGCACATGGCTGCCATCGGCAAACTCGCCCGCACGCATGCGCGCAAAGAGGTCGAGATTCTCTTCGATAGATCGATTTCGAAAGGGGGAATCCTCGCCAGGTTGCGTCAAGGTACCGCGCCGAGCACGGATCTCCTCGGCCGACTGGGAGTCCACATAGGCCTGACCCTCTTTAATTAAGCTGACTGCAAAGCCATAGAGACGCTCAAAATAATCGCTTGCAAAATAATGGTGACTCCCCCAGTCAAAGCCCAGCCAGCGCACCGCCTCTTCGATCGCGTCGACATACTCCTGGTCTTCCTTGGTGGGGTTGGTGTCATCCAGCCGCAGATGACAAAGACCGCCATAGCGTGCAGCCAGCCCAAAGTTCAGGCAGATGGACTTGGCATGGCCAAAATGCAGGTACCCGTTGGGCTCAGGCGGAAACCGCGTGACGATAGCTACAACCTTTCCTGCCTGCAGGTCGGTCTCAATGACATGCGTGAGGAAATTACTGGGTGGGGCCGAAGCGGCAAGCGGGGATGCGGACACAGCGAAGGAGGCCTCTAAGTCATTGACAATCCGCCATTTTACTGGCTAATCGATTATTATCCGAAGAGTTCCCATGCGCTAGACGCGCATGCCTACCCAGCCCTCCGGTCGCCCCCACTGCTCGTAGCCTCTCCCACTGCCCGTGAACCCCCCACGCCTTCTCCTGATCGATGCCTCGAGCTTTCTCTATCGGGCATTTCATGCTCTGCCGGATTTACGGAGTCGAAAAGGCCATCCCACGGGCGCGATTACTGGCATCGTGAACATGCTGCGGCGTGTCCAGCAGGAATGGCCCGCAGACTATGTGGCCTGTGTCTTCGATCCCAAGGGCCCCACGTTTCGCGATTCCCTATATCCCGAGTACAAGGCCACGCGTTCGGCCATGCCCGAAGACCTCGCGGCACAGGTTCCCCCGATTTTTGAGGCCGTTAAGGCCCTTGGCTGGCCGCTTATTGTGGTAGACAGGGTCGAGGCAGACGATGTCATCGCCACCTTATCCCGTCAGGCTGGATCGCAAGGGTTCCACACGGTGATTGCCACAGGCGACAAAGACCTTGCGCAGCTGGTGAGCGACCAGGTCGTGCTGGTTGACACCATGAGCCGCGATGGCGGGCCAGCAAAGGTCTTGGATCGGGCGGCAGTGATCGAAAAGTTTGGGGTTCCTCCGGAGCGTATCGTGGACTACCTTACGCTCGTGGGCGACGTGGTCGATAATGTTCCGGGGGTAGAAAAGGTCGGGCCCAAGACCGCAGCCAAATGGCTGCAGGCCTATGGTTCGCTCGAGGGCGTTATTGCGGCCGCGCCTTCAATCCCCGGTGTGGTCGGCGAGAATCTGCGAAAGGCGCTCGACTGGCTCCCCACTGCCCGGGTTCTTGTCACCGTGAAAGACGACTGCGACCTCTCGGCGGTGGTGCCGTCTTTTGAGGCGGCACTCCGCATGGGTGCGATGGATAAGACCACAATCACCGCATTGCGTGACACCTATGACCTCGCCCGTACCTTCAAGGGTATGGTCGATGACATGACCGGAGACGTAACTACCGGGGGAACGCAGATACGGTCAGGTCGCGCGCTCGGGAATGCCGGGGTTGAGTCCCACGGCCCCAGCGCAGAGGATGCTTCTGCCACCGCCGGCGCCACGGCACCCGCGGCCTCCCTCTTCTATCAGCCCACAGACTACGCGGCAGTATTCACCCTCGAAGAATTCGACCGCCTTCTTCAAAACCTGCAAAAGGCGACCTTGGTCTCTTTCGATACCGAGACGACTTCGCTTGATGCCCGCCATGCGCGACTCGTTGGATTGTCGTTCTCCTGGGCTGTGGGGCAGGCCCTGTATCTGCCCGTCGGGCATCAATATCCCGGCCTACCCGATCAGCTCTCGTGCGACCATGTGCTCGCGCGGTTACAGCCCTGGCTCGAAGACCCAAAGGCTGCAAAGGTTGGTCAGAACCTCAAGTACGATGCCCATGTGCTGCGTCGCTACGGCATTGTCTTGCAGGGTATCGCACACGACACGCTGCTGCAGTCGTATGTGCTCGAGTCGCATCGTAGCCACGATCTCGGGTCGCTCGCGGAGCGTCACCTAGGCCGCGCCGGCCTCTCCTACGACCAGGTTACTGGCAAAGGCGCATCGCGTATTGGGTTTGAAGAAGTCCCGATTGATGTCGCCACCCGTTACGCCTGCGAAGATGCCGACTTCACCCTGCACCTGCACCAGACCCTCTGGCCGCAGTTGCAGGCCATTGCGGCACTGCGATTCGTCTATGAGCAGATCGAACTGCCAGCCCTGGGGGTTCTCACGGAGATGGAGGAGACGGGTATCACGGTCGATGCCGACCTTTTGAACCTGCAGAGCCAGGAACTCGCGGTCACGATTTCCGGTTTGGAGGCCGAGGCCCATGCCCTGGCAGGCCAGCCGTTTAACCTTGGTTCGCCCAAACAGCTTGGCGAGATTCTTTTCGACCGCCTTGGCTATAAGCCGGTCAAGAAGACCGCCAAGGGTGCGGCTTCGACTGACGAGGATGTTCTTGAGCAGCTCTCGCATGATTATCCCTTGCCCAAGACCCTACTGCAGTGGCGCAGCCTGTCTAAGCTCAAGTCCACCTACACGGATAAGCTTCCCCGCATGGTCGATCCTGCCACGGGGCGGGTGCACACCACCTTCTCGCAGGCTGTTGCTGTCACGGGCAGGCTCGCATCGAGTGACCCTAATCTTCAGAATATTCCAGTGCGTACCGCAGAAGGCCGCCGGATCAGGCAGGCGTTTATTGCTCCCTCCGGATCCGTGCTTATGTCTGCAGACTATTCCCAAATTGAACTGCGGATCATGGCCCACCTGTCTGAGGACAAAGGCCTCATGGATGCCTTTGCCCACGGTGAAGATGTACACCGTGCAACGGCGAGCGAAATCTTTGGAACCCCGCGCGAAGAGGTGTCGAGTGAGCAGAGACGCTATGCCAAGGTGATTAACTTCGGCCTCATCTATGGTATGAGCGCCTATGGCCTGGCCCAGAACCTGGATATCGAACGGGATGCCGCCCGGCTGTATATCGAGCGCTACTTTGCCCGCTACCCGGGTGTGGCTCGCTATATGGACGAGATTAAGGCCAAGGCTCGCGAACAGGGCTATGTGGAAACCGTCTTCGGCCGCCGTCTCTGGCTACCCGAAATCCGGTCCCCCAATGGCCCGCGTCGCGCGGGCGCTGAGCGCGCTGCGATTAATGCGCCCATGCAGGGTACCGCTGCCGACCTTATAAAACTTGCCATGACCCAGACCTATCAGGCTATCCAGAAAGAAGGCCTTCGGTCGCGCCTGTTGCTGCAGGTGCATGATGAACTTGTGCTTGAGGTACCCGAGTCTGAACGCGAGACCCTATGCGCCATGCTTCCGCCCATCATGGAGGGGGTCGCGCAATTACGGGTACCCCTGCAGGTATCCGTAGGCGTTGGCCCCAACTGGGATGCCGCGCACTAGTCAGGGTACGCTATGCGCCTTGCCTCTCGTTTTCCTCCGTTATTACTACTTATCCCTTGACCAAGAAAGGAACTCGACCATGACCGCGCGCCCGCCAATCACGCCTGCTGCCGACGCATGGCTTCACAACGCCCAGCAGGAAATTGACTCCCTGGTGCCGCCCAACCCCGGGCTGCTTCCGCACAGCCGACGCGGGTTTCTGCAGGCTTCGGCCCTCGCGGGCTTTGCGGCCTCTGTTGCGCCCACCGGTGCATTGCAGGCGCAGGTCATTACCACCAGTGCCCAGGGGCTGGACGCCGGTATGGCGCAGATTCCTACGCCCACGGGGGCTATTCCGGCCTATCGGGCTAAGCCTGCGGGCAAAACCGGGCTTGCCACCCTTATCGTGGCCCATGAGATCTGGGGTGTGCACGAGCACATTAAGGATGTCTGTCGTCGGTTTGCCCAGCAAGGCTACCTGGCTGTTGCCCCGGAGTTCTTTCACCGTCAGGGCGATCCCAACAAATTTCCCAATATGGCCGAGCTCTTCGCCAATATTGTGAGTAAGGCCAGCGACACCCAGGTACTTGGCGATGTGCAGGCCGCCGTTTCTTGGGCCGAGGCCAATGGTGGTGCCAAGGGGCGGGCAGGCATTACCGGTTTCTGCTGGGGGGGCCGTATAGTCTGGCTGTCTGCGGCAGCGGACATTTCCGGCCTGAAGTCGGGTGTGGCCTGGTACGGCCGTATTCGCAGCACCGTGAATGAGGCCAACCCATTTCACCCGATCGATATTGCTGAGAAGCTCAAGTGGCCGGTTCTGGGGCTCTATGGTGGGGCCGATTCGGGTATTCCCAATTCCGATGTCGACGAAATGAAGACCAAGCTGTCCTTTGGGGGCCAGGCTTCTCAGGACTCCGACATTATTCTTTATGCCGACATGCCGCATGCCTTTCATGCTGACTACCGCCCAAGCTATCGCCGTGAGGCAGCCGAAGATGGCTGGAAGCGCTGTCTTGCCTGGTTTGGCAAGTCGCTTAAGGCCTAACCCACAAAGGAACTATGACGCTTTTTTATATTCTGCTCGCCTCTGCGGCCGCTACGTTCCTAAGCATCGGACTGGCGGCCGTTGTCTCGTTGGGTCGGCTGTCGCGTCTCGTAGACAAGCTGGTGAGTTTTTCGGCGGGAATGCTTCTTGGTTCTGCTCTGTTGCATCTGCTGCCCGAAAGCCTGCATATGGGGGCAGATTTCCACGACATTACCGCCACGCTGCTTGCGGGCCTCCTTGGCTTTTTTATGCTCGAACGCCTTTCTTTGTTGCGTCACGATCATCACCATGAGCATGATGGCCACCATCACCCGCATGGCCACGACGCAGCAGTTGCAGGCCGTGGTGGCTACAGCCTGTTGGTAGGTAGTACGGTACATGCGTTTGCCGACGGCGTACTGATTGCCGCGGCCTTCCAAGTAGATAGTTTTCTCGGCATAGTTACCGCCGCTGCGATTGCCACGCACGAGGTGCCGCAGCAGATTGGCAACTTTTTTGTGCTGCTCAACAGTGGCTTTTCTAAGGCGCGCGCCCTAGGCTTTAACCTGCTCACTGGCTCGGGTGCTCTGGTGGGGGGGGCTCTTGGTTATTTTGCGCTAGCGCAGGCGGGAGGCTGGCTGCCCTTTGTGCTGGCAGTCGCCGCCAGCAATTTTATCTATATCGCTTTGTCTGACCTTATTCCGCAGCTCCATGCCCAGGCCGACTCGCACCACCATGGAGGGCAGTCTCGCGCTGCCTGGCTTCAGCCAAGCCTCATGCTTCTTGGAGTGTTGCTTGCCGCCATCGCCACCCGGTTTCTGCACGGGCATTAGCCCATCTGCCTAACGCCTTTGTTGGATTTTCTAGGGGCCGCCGCTTAAGCAGACTCTCTGCTCCTTTTCACTTTGGAGCAGAACCATGCATCAGGCACTGAGAAAGCACCTGCGTCGGCCACCACACGGCCAGGGTATGACGGAGTACATCATCATCGTGGCGGTGGTCGCGGTAGCCGCCATTGGCGTTTACAGTCTGCTCGGCCAGACCATTCGAAACCAGACAGCGGGCATCGCCCAGGAAATTGCCGGTAATGACGGTGGTTCCGCCCTCACTGCTGCAGCGTCTTCCGCGAATACTGCCCGCACCCAGGCCAATGTGCGTAAGGGGCTTCGCAACTACAACGAAGACAATCGTTAGCACATGGCCGGTGTAGGTTTTAGGCGCAGGCCTGCGCCTCGCGGATTTGTGCTGCTTCTGGGCATTGGCCTGATGCTTGCATCTGCAGCGGGCCTTGCTTTCTTGGGGGGAGCGGCAACACTTTTCTCGGATAAGCAACGGGGCAATCAACTCGCGGACGCCGCGAGCCTGTCGGTGGCCCAGTGGTACGCCCAGGCCCTTAACTACCAGGCCTATGCAAACCGCGCCATAGTTGCTAACGAGGTAATGATTGCGCAAAGCCTCACGGCGCTGGCCTGGGTGCAACAGGCGAACAGCCTTACTCGTCAGGCATCTTCAGTAGCAAGCTTTATTCCCGGTCTCCAGACATTTGCCCAGTGGGCAGCCCAGGCGGCACAGGCAGCGGAACTGACAACACATGGAGCGGTCGTTATCGAACTGCCCTTTCGCAGCGCCTACACCCGCGCTTTGCAGGCATCGCAAGAGGCTATGCATCTGGCAGTGAATCCGTTCAATACACAAACCCTGATTAATGAGGTGGTCTGGTCTGGCGATCGCCGCTTCTTTGGCCAGTACTTGCCCACCGCAGATGTCTCTCGGTTCTACCGCGCCGTCAAAACCTATTCAGGGCAGGAAAGAAGCCTTCTGGCGCAGCATGTGACTGCTGAGCTAGATCGCTTCACCCAATCCCGCAGTTTTGACCATCGGCTTTATCTGCTGCCAACCTTTACCTGCATTCCCACTAGCCTGGACCGCAGCTTCTCCAAGCTGATTCGTCGAGGTGCTACACAGCTTACCGATAGCTATGAGGATTGGCAGGCGGGCGATACGCTGTCGGTGCATCAGTGGTTTCGGCGCGGAAGATGGAATCCATTTTGTCGGAGCCTTTCCGAGACCATTCCCCTGGGCTGGGGCGCCGCGGTCACCCAGTCGGGCTTTCAAGACGGATTCTATTCCCAGGAGAGTCAGGCCCTTACCTCATCTCAGGTGAATCCAAGGGCGCGCCAGCGTGCACAAGACGGGAGTGCAAGGCCAATGGGCTACCTGGGCCTATCGGCCTACCGCGATCTTGCCGACCAGACCGTGCAAGGCCGAGAGCAAGCCCAGTACCGCATCCCGGTTCTGGTTCGGCTTCCCACACGCAACACCCTATCCCGTGCAGCGGTGTCGCAGGATGCGTTGCTTGGAGCCCCTTCCACTGTAGGAAGCGCGGTCTGGTCTCTTTCTGTTGCCGTCACTGAGTTTGTAGATCCACAGGCTCTTGGGAAGGCGCCAGCCTACCTGCCCAGCCTTTTTCTGCCGTATTGGCGAGCGCAACTCGCGGCGGCCTCGCCTATGGACCAGGCCGCCGCCCTGGTCGTAGCCCAGAATCGAAAGGAATCCGAGTGACCTATAAAGTTCGCACGCATCGCATATGCCAGCCCCGAGGTCAGGCCCTCATCGAAGCCTTGGTATTTGTCGCCTCTGCTGCTACCTTACTTGCCCTCAGTCATCATCTGTGGAACCAGGCAGACCTAGCTCGTCAGGCCCCTTTGTCGGCTTGGTTTGACCTTCAGCAATGCCGGGCAGCACCCTCAGCCTGCCCAGCCCAGAGACAGTTATCTGGCTATGGTCCGTCCATTTCGACTGCTACCGATCGGCCCGTTCGCTATGAGTCGCGGACAGTGCTAGATGCGCCGATCGCAGACACCTCCGGTACACGGGTGCTCGATCGCATATCCGGCACACTCTGGCGATTCACAAGCAATACGGCCTCGACAACATTCGGCCTGCCCGATGCCCAGCGTCTGGTTCGTGTAAGGGCGGAACTCTCTGTACCGGACCATGGCCAAAAGTCGGCAGCCTCTGTTGCCATGGTGTCGAATGACTGGGCGGCGTCAGACCGTGGCCTGGTGCTTTCTCGGGTATCTCGAGGTTCGACGCCTATCAACGCAATGGCGCAGCTGTCGTCCGCTGCGTACTTTCCAGTCACCGGGCTACTGATGCCAGGCCTGGAAGCGATTGGTCTTGAGTCTGGCAGCGCGGAGTTCCGGCGCAGCTTTCATGGGCCGGGCGCCTTATTACCTTTTCCAGGCACTTTAGCGCCGGCGCAACGATAGGCGGATATGACTATGAACACTACCGCTTTTGAAATCGTTATGTCGATGGCGCTAGCGCTTTTCGGAGCCCCCTCCAATGTGCAGCTTTTGACATCCGACAAGCCTGCCTGTGAGGCGCGTGACCATACCGCAGGTAATTGGCGTAAGGCGGGTCAGCCAGTTTTTGTCTATGCGCTGGCACCCTGGTGCATCGTTGCCTCGATACAGAACGGGGTCTGGAGGGCTGAGCAGTGGACGCAGACGGGGTCAGGAGATCGACACGGATTGGGCCAGGGACCCCAGTCCGTTAAGTCCAGGTCGCATGGCTGGGCAGTTCAAATACCGATTTCCGCACTTCCGGGACCAGGGTCACAGCCACATGCGCATCGTCTGGCCCCCGGTGTTGAGATTCAGGCTTTTCGCTACCCCGGATTAACGCTCGAGCAGGCCCACCGACAAAGGCTTTCGGCGATTGCCCCCGAGGCGGCCCCGTTTTCTTTTGCGATGAACCCGGCTACGGAAAGTTCAGGAAAACGCTTTCGTATTCACCGTATGCAGCAGGGCACGGCCGTGGTGACTGTCATTACGGTGCAGTCAGCTTTTGAAGATCCCTTACAGGTTCAGGTTACGGAGTCACAACTATGACGCGACATTTTCATTTATCAAGCTTTTCCCCCGGTGCTCCAGCGGGAGCAGGTACTGCGGAATACCTTCTCGGCCTTGGCCTGTTCTCGGTGATTGCCTGGGCAGGCCTCTCCGAAGACTGGCTATCCGCCATGCAAGGTATCTGGCGCTATAGCCTTTTCTTAATCTCATCCCCCACCACTTAAAGGAGAATATTGTGAGATTTTTTCCTCCCCGTAACCTTCAATGGATTCGATCCCCGCAGGCCTGGGTATTTATCCTGGCCGTGGGGCTTGGGGCGACTGCCGCAGCAGTTAGTTATAACGCCCAGACCCAGGAGCGTTCGCTTTTAAAGGATGCTCTCATTCAGTCCGAGGGCCTTGTTGAGGTTGTCGTCGCTGGCCGCCCCCTTCTCCGAAACCATCTGGTGCAGGAAGATGATCTTGCCGTTCGTCTGTTACCACAGCAATGGCTACACGCTGAGCAGCTGAGGCCTGTTTCGGTTGACCGTGTCATTGGTTCGCGCCTCATACGCGATATTGCTTCAGGGGTTCCGGTATCGACATCCGATATGCAGCCTGATGAGCCCCCGGCGCAGGCCATGGTGGTTCGGGCAGGCTATCGTCTGATGAGCCTGCCAGTTGATGAGTCCTCCTCTGTTTCGGGGCTCATACGGCCAGGTCAAACGATAGATCTCTGGGCTTCCTCGCCGATTGCGGCGGCTGGTGACATTGTTGCAAGCAGTCCAGATATTCAGGTGCTTCAAGCTTCAGTTTCACCCCCTGCTTTAGCCGACCTAGTGGCTTCCGCCGTGCGTGTGGTAGCGGTTGGAGGCGAGCTACGGCCCATTGGGCTGCAAGAAGTGGGTTCGGGTCCGGTCCGCTACAGTAGCCTCACGATTGAAATTCCCGCCGATCGTGTGGCCGCGCTGCTCAGTGCCCAGGCACGCGGTCGTCTTATTGCTCTTTTGCGATCCGATGTTGCAGCAGGCTCTCGCGCGGCACCAACCTCGGAGTCCACTGGGGCTCCGGCCTCTACCCGCAGGCCTCAGGTAGAGGTGATTGTCCACTCCCAGGGAGGACAGTCATGAAGACTCGGACAGCTCATGCTCTTACCGTTGCCCTTGCTGCTGCAGCGGTTTTGCCAGTGCTGGCCTTTGCGGCTGGCCATAGCTGGGCGAAGGAGCCCTCCCCATCGAAGAATTCACAAGCCGCAGTGTCGCGCCCCGATATGCCGCGTGTTGTTGCTCTGGATGTTTCGGAGCCAGAGGTCCTTAGGCTGGCTGGTCTTCGTCGGGTAGTCGTGGGAGATGGCAGCATGCTTTCTGCCCGACCCCTTGAGGATGGCTCGGTTCTCCTTATCGGCAAGAAGCCGGGTCAGACCAGTATCTTGCTCTGGGCAGATGGGTTAGAGGGTGTGCGAAAGACTGTTGTGATTCAGTCTGCCGAGGCGCAGCGACTGGCCGAGCAGGTGCGCACCGCCCTTGGGCAGTCGGCCCGAACCCTGGATGTCAATCCGGTTGGTGATCAACTGGTGCTCTCAGGGAGGGCCGCATCTCCTGAGCAGGCTGAGCGACTTAAGTCTCTATCAGAACGCAATGCCAAGCTTGTCAACCTGACCCATGCTCAGGGTACCGAGCAGATGATTGCCATGGAGGTTAGGTTTCTTGAGGTGAAGAAAAACGCCTTAGAGAACCTGGGCGTGCAGTGGCAGACGCGAATGGCGGGGCCTATGGTGGGGCTCGTTGGCGATTTCAAGACCAACTCCCAGTTTCGGTCAACCAGTGACGGATTGCTGAATCAGGGTGTACCCAACATTGCAGCCAATTTCCCCGGCACCGAGGCAGCCGTATGGTCTCCAAAGGTATCGCCTTTCGCGCTCTATTTTGGACTGCAGTCCACCCTTGCTTCTGTGATTGCGTTTATGGAGCAGCAGGGTGATGCCGTTGTTCTCGCCGAGCCGATTTTGTCCACTCGTAGCGGCGGAACCGCAAAGTTCCTGGCCGGTGGAGAAATTCCTTTGCCAGTGACATCCTCATTAGGAGCAAGCTCGGTGCAGTTTAAGCCTTATGGCATTCGATTCGAGATTCAGCCGCGCGTCCTGGAAAATGGCGTGATTAGTGCCACGGTGACAACCGAACTCTCCACAGTAGATCCTGCGATTCGGGTCGGCGAACTACCGGGATTTCTGTCGCGGATGACTGAGACCCAGGTGAACCTGCGTGAGGGGCAGACCCTGGTGATGTCCGGCCTGATCTCCGAAGAGACTAGCCGCGTAACTGATAAGGTTTCAGGTCTTGGGAATATACCGATTCTCGGAGCCCTGTTCCGCTCCAAAGACTTTCGTGATAAGCGTAGCGAGATGGTGGTGATGGTGACGCCGCGGTTCATTACGCCAGACGATGCCTTTCATCGGGAGCGCAAGGGATGGTCGGACGAGCAAGTAAGAGCGGTCCGCTCTGAGACGTCCGCCACCCCAAGCGATGGAGGACAAGAAGGGGGCTCACCATGATCCGACTGCAGATATTTGAAGGAGTGCAGCAGAAAGGGCTACAGGTATTTGAGTCCAGCCCGGTTCAGATCGGCAGCCAACGTAACGCAGACCTCGTGATCTCCGGTCTTTCGATTGGCGGTTGCCACGCACAGATCATTCAGAGGGCTGGGGGCTATTTCGTCTGTGACCAGGGATTTCTTGCAGGCTCTCGCGTTAATGGGCGCATCGTGCATGACTATGGTCCCTTAGCCCAGGGTGACGAGATCACCTGCGGGCGTTGGCGTTTTCGGGTTGATGCCGTTAGCCTCGGGGGCACTGCCCCACAGACCCTCACCATCCAGTATCCGAATCGAGTGAGCGACTCAGAGTCTGCCCTTTCCGAGGCGCCTCACAGTCTGGGAATGGCGGATGCGGTAAAGCGCTTGCGCAGCGTCTTGGACTCTCGCCGTAGGGACTGGGGCGAGATGTCAGATCAGGCGCTTCGTGATGAGACCTTGGCCCTGATACGGGCTGAACTTGCCGACGATCTTGCAGGCATGACCGCCGAAGGATCGCGTCTGTTCTGCCTCGACCTTCTCGCAGAGTTGGTGGGATTCGGTCCCATTGAACGACTGATGCAGGATCCGGAAGTCTCCGAGATCATGGTCAATGGGCCGGACCGGATCTTTGTGGAGAAACAAGGCGTCTGCCAGCCCAGCGGCCTGCAATTTGCGGGTGACGATAGCCTAAGGCGTGTGATTGAGCGGATATTTCTTCCTCTTGGGCGTCGTATTGATGACGGAAGCCCAATGGCCGATGGCCGCCTTCCGGACGGGTCCCGTGTCAACGCAGTGCTCTCGCCACCGGCAACCGAGGGGCACTGCCTTACGATTCGGCGTTTCACGCAGACCGCAATGGACCTTGAGGGTCTGTGTCTTAAGGGGGCCATGAGTCAAGAGATCTGTGCGTTCCTGAGCGAGGCTGTGGTGGCGAAACGCAATATTGTGGTGACAGGCGGTACGGGCTCGGGTAAGACCACTCTGCTAAAGGCCCTGGCCCGTAAGATCCCTGTTCATGAGCGCCTGATCACTATCGAGGACGCCGCGGAGCTAAGGCTCGAGGCTCCTAATCTTGTCGCCCTAGAGGCCCGCGAGGCCAACCAAGAAGGTCAGGGAGCCATCTCGATTCGGGACTTGGTACGCAACGCCCTGCGAATGCGCCCTGACCGTATCGTTGTGGGAGAGTGCCGCGGTGGCGAGGCACTCGACATGCTGCAGGCGATGAACACTGGCCATGAGGGGTCGCTTACAACCGTGCATGCGAATACGCCACGAGATGCTCTCGCGCGGATTGAGGTGATGGTGCTGATGGCGGGCTTTGACCTTCCCCTGAAGGCGATCCGTGAGCAGATCGCTGCCTCGATTCAGTTGGTGGTGCATCAGCAGCGCACCCCCAACGGAGGCCGTCGCATACACCAGATCTGTGCGGTAACCGGACTGGAGTCGGGCGTACTTCAGCTCGAGACCCTGTTTAGCTGGTCCGAAGGGCGTTATATCAACCACTGCCTGGTTGAGTCGCCAGGAACTGTCTGGAGTTAAGCCATGACAATTACTGTAAGCCTTTTGCTCGGAGCATCGGTTGCGCTCTTCGTTTTCTGGCTAGCCCCGTGGATAGTGTCTGTTTTTGCCGCACAAGAGGGTGTTTTGCGAACAGCTCTGGAGCAGCATAATCGCTACCTGCAACGTGGAACCGTCAGGGTGATAGCGGTAACAGCTGCCTTTATTTTGGGGGGCCTATTTTTTCTTCTATCGCGTTCTTTTTGGGCTTTTCCGATCGCAGGTCTGACCGTATTGATCGTAATGCCCCCGGTCTTGCGTTGGCTAAAGTCACGACAAAGAAAGCAGTTACAGCAGTCACTTCCCGAGTTCTGTGACCTGATTGCCGCCTCACTGCAGTCGGGCTCGAGCCTTCGCGCCTCTATCGTGCGCGCAGAGCAGTCTATAGACGGGCCACTTCGACAGGAACTGCATCAACTGCTAAGGGATATTCGGCTTGGCCACAGCACAGATCATGCATTCGCTTTCTGGGCCGAACGCAGCCGTCTGCCCGCTGTGCAGGATCTTGCCTTCTGTGTGCGGCTTTCCGCTCAGACAGGAGGGAACCTTGCCGAGGCCCTGATTCGTTTAGGTGAATCGTTTCGTCAACAGATCGCGCTAGAGGCCAAGGCGGCAGCGCTGACCGCACAGGGCCGTCTTCAGGCGGTGATTATGCTCGCTATGCCGCCTCTGTTGTTTATTGCCACAAGCGCTTTAGACCCGTTTGTCTCGGAGTTTTTTCTTCGGACCCCTTTGGGCTTGGCGCTCATAACCTTGATTGCGACCTTGGAGGTTCTCGGTGTGATCTGGGTGCGTCGAATTGTCCGCTTTGAGGTGTAGTCAAGATGAGTTCCTCGGCTATGTTCATCTCTTCTGTGCTTTTTGGGATTGCGACTGCAGGTGCGGCCTGGTTAGTTCTACCTTTTCTGGTCTCGCCCAGCCTCTGGCAGTGGCTTGGCCGAAACCTGCCTCTTCTGCGTACCCTCAATGGTCGGCGAGAGGCTCTGTTTGGGCTATGTCGCTGGCTACGGCCTTGGGTTGCCCCGGCGGTTCGTCCAAGCCAGGCTTTGCGCGGGCGCCTGCACTTGCTTGGTTTTCCTCCGGATTTCGATGAGGCGTGTTGGATGGCTTTACGGATCTGTTGCGGGTGCCTCATTCCTGTAATCGGCCTATTTATTCCCGACCTTTGGATGCGTGGCCAGGTGACCAGAGAGAGGGATAAGGCACAGCGCGGTTTTCCTGCGGTTCTCGATGGGCTGGCCTTATCCCTTGAGGCAGGCCAGTCGTTTGTTCAGGCCATGCGGCTTACTGCGCAGCGGGCCGTGGATGGCCCCTCTGACAAATGGCGACGTAGTCTCTGGGTGTTTGCAGCAGAGCTGCGTGCAGGGGGGTCAAAGGCTGCTGCGGTCTCGAGACTGCAGAATGCCTTGCCACTGCCGGTAGTGCAGCAGTTTGGTGCCTTGGTCTTGGTAGCAGACCAGGCGGGTCTGAGTATGGGCAAGATCCTCCGTGCCCAGTCATCTCAGGCGCGCAGGCTGTATCAGCTGCAGATCGAAGAGCGTGCCATGAAGGCTCCCGTCAAGCTTATGGGCCCCTTGGTCTGCTGCATCTTTCCCTGCACATTTATCGTCTTACTAGCCCCTTTACTCATCAAACTCTCCGAGTCTTTTGGAGTCGGCGCATGATGCCGGTTGATGCGGATCGGATTAGCGTTGCGCGCGGATTCCTGCAGCGACTCATGGGTGTACACGGACCGCTTGGTCGTGGCGGTGTTGTCTGGTTTCCCGGCTGCAGGGTGGTGCATACCCTTTGGACTCGTCGGCCGCTATGGCTAGTTTTCATGGCCAAGGATGGAAGGGTGCTATCCCAGCGGTTGTCCCGAAGCGGTCGGGTCTTCTGGTGTTGGGATGCAGACTCGGTGCTGGAGATTGACCCTCAATCGCTGCCTGCGGCAATGTCGGTGGGTGTACGAGAGGCCTACATAATGGCCTGCAGGGAGCTTTGCTTGCGGTTCAACGCTCGAGGCGTTTACAGCCGACCTTCAGGCATGGCCATGCTTGAGGCATTAATTGCAGCGCCCCTGGTCTTATTGCTCGGTCTGATGCTCTTGCAGATCACGCTTCTTGCCTATGGACGACTGGTGGTTGGCTATGCGGCTGCCGAGGCTACGCGGGCTGCGGCGTCTGCCCAGATTAGTGCTAGCGCAATTGATGGGGGCTTAAGCCGGGGCCTTACCCCCTTGCTTGGGCTTTCCGCGAGGGATGGCGTGCCGGGTTCGGAAACGATAGCCTCGGCTGCGATGCGCACGCGGTTTCATTATCTGCGGGGAAAAGCAGAAGGCTGGATCGACTGGACGCTGCTCTCACCCACGACGGCCACGCTTGAAGACTGGGGAAAAGGTACAGGGCGGGTAGTGTCGCCCGCCTTATGGCACTCCGAAGCGATTCCCGCGCCTCGGTCTGGGGTCTCAGGAATGGAGCCCCTTACGGGTCTCGCGGTAGGTCGTAGCTCGGGTCAGACATTTTTGGATGCCGGGGTGATCCGACTGGAGGTCTCGGTAGGTCTCCCCCTGCATGTGCCGTTGGCTGGGCCTATTCTTGCGCGAACCGTAGCGTGGTGGCGCGGGTGCAGTCTTAGCGGTGCAATGTCGCTTGGCAGTCTGCGCCTTAAAACGCCTTTTGCACACGGCGCTGTGACAGCAACCCGAGACTCGGCTGGATTCAATGAGTGTCGTTTGCTGCTTGGGCCCAGTATGCTGGGGGTCTCGGAAAAAATGCCTGCACGACTGCCGGTACGCGTCGTCTCGGTGGCGCAGTCGCAGACGGTGTTTTCGTCTCAGACTCTGCCAGCGCGGTGACTACCCTTTAGCGACGAGTTTTCGTAAACAAAACTGGGTCGGTGCTCTTAGTCTCCCTGAGCCTTTCTTTTACAGACTAGGGTGGGCGTTTAGGCTCTGGCCATCGGGTGACTGAAAAAGCTGGCCAGAGGCGATCATGCCCTCTATGGTCTGGGTTATGCCTTGGCTTAATTCAGCGCCCAAAATAGCGCAGGCATCGCGCGGCACCTGGGCTCTTGAGAGGTGCTCTATGAATTCGGTCTTATTCTCCGTCTCGCGGTCGAGCATCAAAAATTTCACGAGTACTTTCAATGCGTATTGCGCATGCTTTAGCGGCTGTGACCTGAGAAAGGTCAGACGCGTTTCTGCCCGTTGCAGCGCGTCTTCCACATCTGAAAACGTCGGGCCATGGCCCGGAATAACGCAACGCGGCCGCAGGCTGCGGATTACTTTAAGTATGGCCTCCTGCTCGTCAAACCCGCTGTGACCGGTTAGTTCAGGAAAGATGACACCAAAGCCATCACCCCAGAGTGCGTCTGCCGAAATGAGAATGCCGGTGTCTTGCTGAAACAAAATTACTGACTCGGGGTCGTGCCCGGGCGCCGCATATGCCCTCCAGGGCATGCCACCGAGCATAATGGTCTGCCCCGGTGCTAGCGCTTGCGTGGGGGTGAAAGGGTCGCAGCGTTGGCCTGTTGCCTGAAAGCTTAAACCCGATTCGTCCCAGGACGAGGCTGCTGCAAACGATGCCTCGGGTACGAGCACCTCACAGCCATGGAAATCGGCGAGCAGCCGATTTCCGCCACAGTGGTCTGAGTGAAGATGGGTATTGATAATCCGGGTTAGCGATCTTCCTGCACGAGCCTGGTTAACGAGTAGCTGCGACAATTCCTTATGTTTTACATAGCCGGTATCAACAACACTCGCCTGTTGATCGTCGTCAAGAAACACTATCTGGTTACTGGAGAGCCAGTCGCGCTCAATAAAGCGCATGCTAGGGGGCAACATGAGCGTGCTTAGAACCCTTGCGTTAGTCTTGTCTAAAGGGAGGTTGTGAGGCGTGCTCCCCTCCCAGGCGGGCAGCAGCAGCGTTTTTACGCTCAGCAAGAAGGCCCCAAACGGCGCGCTTTTCTGAGTCTGTCATCTGGCCCCAGCCTGCGATCTCGTCAATCGTCCGAAAGCACCCGGCACACAGGCCTGTCTGGGCAGCCATGGTGCAGACCGAGGTACAAGGGGAGGGGACGTGGGTATGACGCGTCATGGCCGTAAGAATACTGGATCGCGCGAGCCACTGGGAACTAGGGAAGGATGCCATTGACGTGTCTTGCTGCTTGGGGGTTCAATGGCTAGAAATCAACCAAGACAGGAGACTGCTTTTAATGGCTAATGACGCCTCCCACCTAATCCCTGCTGCTGGGGCCGATACCGCGACCAACATTGCGCCCGACGCAAGTGCCTTCGTTTTCGGCAGCACAAATGCCGACCCCACCATCTGCGCTTTTCCTATTCCTGACATGGCAAGCCTGCCAGAGGATATTCGGACGCGGATGCAGGCTGTTCTTGATAAGGCGGGTTTTGTACCTAACGTGATGCGGGTACTCGCCCGGCGGCCGGCAGAGTTTCGTGCCTTTTTTGCCTATCACGATGCCCTGATGGAGGGAGAAGGCCCTCTGTCCTTGGCTGAGCGCGAGATGATCGTAGTCGCAACTTCTGGACTGAACCATTGCCAGTATTGTGTGGTGGCCCACGGTGCGATTTTGCGCATACGCGCCAAACGCCCTTTGTTGGCAGACCAGGTAGCTATTAATTACAAGCAGGCAGACATTAGCCCTCGCGAGCGGGCCATTCTTGATTTCGCCACCAAGGTAGCGATCCAGTCGGCGGCAATTGAAGAGTCTGATCGGCAGGCGGCACAGGCGGCGGGTCTCACCCAAGAAGAAATTTGGGATATCACCGCGATTACCGCATTCTTTGCCATGAGTAATCGCCTTGCCAGTGCAACTGGCATGCGGCCTAACCCCGAATTCTTTCTGATGGGGCGTCTGCCGAAGCCCGCAAGGGACGCCTAGACCCACAGGGGAAAACGCGCGATGTCTCAGACTTCGAAGCAGTATTTGAGTGACCAGTACCAGGCGATCTACCAGGATTTTCGCTGGGCCGTGCCAACGCGGTTCAATATCGCCAAGGTTTGTGGTGAGCGCTGGGCCCACGACACCCGTCGGGCCTCGAAAGTAGCCATCTACTACGAAGGCACTGGAATCGCCCCGCAGCAACTCGATTACAAAGCGCTGTGGGACCTCTCTTTGCGTCTAGCAGGCTGGCTGGCGGCCCAGGGGGTCGGGCCAGGAGATCGTGTCGCTATTGTTTTGCCACAGAGGCCTGAGACCGCCATGGCCCATCTGGCCTGTTATATCTTGGGTGCTGTTGCGGTACCGTTGTCTATGCTCTTTGGGGAAGAGGCGCTCTTGTACCGGTTGCAAAATAGCACGGTTATGGCAGCGATCACCGATGACGAGGGCGAGCAGCGGCTGCAGGCCTTACGGAAGGAGGTGCATTGCCTAGGTAGCATTGTATCGGTGGGACCGCGATTTCCTTCGCAGAGGTTCATGGCGATACTCTGGGCGCAGGCGCCGGTGCGCGCGATACACGACACGCTGGCCGAGGACCCAGCCTTGTTGATCTATACCAGCGGCACTACCGGGCCGCCCAAAGGCGCAAGCATTCCGCACCGGGCCATGATTGGAAACTTATCAGGTTTTGTGGCGAGCCAGAACTGGTTCCCTCACCAAGCGCGTTGTTTCTGGTCTCCGGCCGACTGGGCTTGGACGGGCGGGCTTTGGGACGCTCTTCTGCCGACACTTTATTTTGGCGAATCAATTTTGGGCTATCAGGGCCGGTTCTCTCCTGAGATGGCCTTTCGATTGCTGTCGGAGTACAAGGTAAGCCATACCTTCCTTTTTCCCACTGCATTGAAGGCAATGATGAAGTACGACCCCAACCCAATGCAGCACCGGGACATGCGCGCACTGCGCGGCATCATGAGTGCGGGGGAATTTGTTGGTGATGTAGTGGCTCAGTACTGCGCGGAAGGGCTCGGCGTAATGGTGAATGAGATGTTTGGCCAGACCGAGATGAACTATGTGGTGGGAAATTCTTTTCAGCGTTGGCCCGTTCGGCTCGGAAGTATGGGGCGGCCTTATCCTGGGCATCGTGTCTCGGTAATTGATGATGAGGGCCGTGAATTGCCGGCGGGTGAGACGGGCGAGGTGGCGGTGCATCGGAAGGATATACACGAGCATCTCGACCCGGTCTTTTTTCTGGAGTACTGGAAGAACCCTGAGGGCACTCAGAAAAAATTTACGGGCGACTGGTGCCGCACGGGCGACCTGGCCCGGCGCGATGAGGCGGGCTATCTCTGGTACGAGGGGCGGGCCGATGATGTTTTTAAGTCAGCAGGCTATCGCATCGGTCCGAGTGAAATTGAGAACTGTCTTTTAAAGCATGCAGCAGTGGCTAATGTGGCGGTGGTACCAAAGCCGGATGCGGAACGTGGCAACCTGGTAAAGGCCTATGTGGTCTTGGCAGAGGGACAGCAGGCCAGTGAGGCGTTGACGGCAGCCTTGCAGGACCATGTGCGACAGCGTCTTGCCCCCTATGAGTACCCCAAAGAGATTGAATACATCGATGCCTTGCCTATGACCACCTCAGGCAAGATTCAGCGGCATATTCTGCGCAAGCAAGAAGAAGCACGCGCCCGTCGCAAATAACCCTCGCAGGCCCTTGAAGCGCAGCTGCGGCAACAAGAGCGAAGGACCGGGAACATTCGGGCTGAGAATATTCTGAGTTATATTGGAAGCGAAGGCCAACGATTAAGCATGAGGGAATGGGTATGGATGTAAAACCAGTTCTAGGAATCATTGGAGGTAGTGGCGTTTACGATATCGATGGCCTGCAAAATAAGCAATGGCAAGCCGTTGCGTCTTCGTTTGGCAAGCCCTCGGATGAACTGTTATTTGGCGACTTTGATGACCTTCGGCTTGTTTTCCTTCCCCGTCATGGGCGGGGCCATGTTCTTTCGCCGACGGAAATCAATTACCGCGCCAATATAGATGCACTAAAGCGCTCGGGCGTAACCGATTTGCTCTCTATTAGCGCGGTTGGCTCGCTTAAGGAAGATCTTGCACCTGGAACATTTGTGATTGTTGATCAGTTCATTGACCGAACCTTTCACCGAGAGAAGTCTTTTTTCGGTTCGGGATGCGTAGCGCATGTCTCCATGGCGCATCCAGTCTGCAGTCGTCTAGGTGATCACATTGAGGCGGCGGCTAAAAGCCTTGCGTTGTCTGTGGTGCGCGGTGGCACTTACTTGGTTATGGAAGGGCCACAGTTTTCTAGCTATGCGGAGTCAGAACTTTATCGCTCTTGGGGTTGCGATGTTATTGGAATGACGAACATGCCGGAGGCTAAGCTCGCTCGTGAGGCAGAGCTTTGTTACGCAAGTGTGGCTATGGTCACCGATTATGACTGTTGGCACCCTGATCACGATCATGTCACAGTAGATCAAATCATTAGTGTGCTGTCATCTAATGCTGAAAAGGGGAGAGCGCTTGTTAGGTCTGTAAGCCCAAGGGTTCGAGACGATGCCCACGCAGCAAAGTGTTCCTGCCGTACCAGCCTTTCTTATGCGATTATTACTGCGCCTGAGCGCAGGGATTCGGAACTACTGAGAAAACTCGCATCGGTAGCCGGCCGTGTACTCGAAAGCACGAAGCCTTAACGATTGCGCGAGACTTTTTAGGGATGAGATAGTGTTAGAAAGCGCGCTTCGAGCGCAGTTGGTTAGTACCTATGCAGAGATGATTCGCCGAGGCTTGAACCAGGGTACAGCAGGCAACTGCTCTGTACGGTGCTCGGGGACTGATACCTTTTTGGTCACTCCCTCTGGAATGCCTCTTGAGGCTATGACACCGCAGGCTATGGTTTTGATGAACCTAAGCGGCAGGGTTCTAGGCGAGGGCAAGCCTTCTTCAGAATGGCGGTTCCATCGAGATATTCTTGAGGTAAGGTCTGAAGTGAATGCCGTGGTCCATACCCACTCGGTCTCCGCAACTGCCTTGGCGTGCCTGCGGCAGGGTATTCCAGCGTTTCACTACATGGTTGCGGTTGCGGGCGGTCACGATATTCGATGCGCGCCATATGCGCTCTTTGGTACCCAAGACCTATCAACTGCAGCCTTGAAGGCTCTTGAGAACCGAAAGGCTTGCCTTTTGGCCAATCACGGACTCATCGCTCTTGGGAGCGACCTTCCTCAGGCCTTGGGTCTTGCTCAAGAGGTAGAAACCTTAGCGCAACAGTACCTTGCTGCAAGGCAGATAGGGGAACCAGCCACATTGTCAGAAGCTGAGATGCAACAAGTGTTTGAACAGTTTCACGATTACGGTTACAAAGAAAATTCATAGATTCTTCGCTTCGCTAAAGGTTTTTCATGCCCATCGCCTCTTTGATTCGCACCATACCTGATCACCCTAAACAAGGGATTATGTTTCGCGACATCACAACCCTACTTAAAGATGCGGTCGGTCTTCGCATCGCTGTAAATGAGTTTGTGAACCGTTACAGCGGTATGCGTATTCAAAAGGTGGCGGGTATTGAATCACGAGGATTTATTTTAGGGGCCCCGATTGCGTATATGTTGGGGGTTGGATTCGTTCCCATTCGCAAGAAGGGCAAGTTACCCTCGCAGACAATCAGTCAGGAGTATGACCTCGAATATGGAACCGACGTCATCGAGGTGCATACCGACGCCATTAATAAGGGGGAAAGGGTTCTTCTGGTGGATGACCTTATAGCCACAGGCGGGACCGCAGCCGCAGCCGTTAGATTGTTACTTGCCCTGGAGGCCGAGGTAGTTGAGTGCGGATTTGCTGTAGATCTGCCAGACTTGGGTGGTCGTCAGCGACTTCAATCGATGGGTCAGTCTGTCTTTGCCCTTTGCGAATTCGACGGGCACTAATGGCTCCAAGGGGTAATCCTATGGCGCACCAGTTTGAAGCGGGTAGCAGGCGAGCAGATGCTGAGGTCGGTCTGGACACGCTGCCAAAAGAGAGAGTAGAAACATTACGATGGGCAGACGATCATCTTGAAATGATTGACCAACGTATTTTGCCTTCCCAATTTTGCTATCTTGCCTACCGTAACGCGAAAGCGGTGGCCGAGGGCATTCGGCTCATGGTTGTGCGGGGGGCACCAGCTATTGGCTGCGCGGCAGCCTATGGTGTAGCTCTTGAAGCCCTTGCTTTAAAACATAGTGAGGCAATCGCGTTTAACACCGGGTTAGAGAATGCCTTTGATGTTTTGGCAGAGAGTCGGCCCACTGCGGTAAATTTGTTTTGGGCGCTAAATCGTATGAAAGAGTGTTGGGCGGCTCACCAAACGAAGCAGCCTTCAGAAGTAGCACACATCCTACTCTCAGAGGCCCATGCCATCTTTGTTGAAGACATTGCTGCAAATAAAGCATTGGGTGCGCACGGCGCCGGACTTTTGCATGACGGTGACCGGATCCTAACGCATTGCAACGCGGGTGCGCTTGCTACGGCCGGCCACGGTACAGCACTGGGTGTTTTTCGTTCAGCCATTGCCATGGGTAAGAAGATTGAGGTGATTGCTGATGAGACACGACCATTCCTTCAGGGGGCTAGGCTTACGGCTTGGGAGATGGTGCAAGAGGGTATTCCCACGACTTTAATTGCTGACGGGATGGCAGGCCATCTTATGGCGACAGGCGCTATCGATGCCGTGGTTGTTGGAACTGATCGTGTGGCCCGTAACGGCGATGTCGCAAATAAGATCGGTACTTATATGGTTGCTGTTCTTGCGCATCGGCATGATATTCCATTTTACGTGGCCTGCCCTCTTTCAACCATAGACATGTCCATACCTAATGGAGCAGCTATACCTATCGAAGAGCGGGCAGCCAGCGAGGTACTCGGCTATGCAGGTATTCAGTGGGCTGCCCAGGGCGTTAGAGTCAGGAACCCTGCCTTTGACATCACTCCAGCGGAACTGGTGACAGCCTTAATCACTGAAAAAGGGGTTTTAGAAAACCCATCAGAGCATGGGCTTTTAATGCTTACCGGACATTCCGAATAGCCCGTGCAGGCGCTCGTAATCGTGGCAATCGCCCGGGCCCTGGGAGAGATTTGCGACTCCACCTTCGTTCCGTTGCAAATAACCACTGCAGTCCCTCGGGCTGCGCACCGGGATTGAACGCGGCAGTCCCTTGGGCTGGGCACCGCGGATAAGCGCCTCAGACCCTCAGTCGTTATGGGCTAGACCGGTGCGTTTCGTTTCGTTTACGGCGCTTTGCCTCCACGTGGCTGCGATGCGCTATATAGAGAGTGCGTTGTACTCGGGCATGTACCTCGCCATGTAGATCAATGAGCTGCATGTGTACGGTATGGTCGAGCTCAGGGCGGGCTGCCAAGACTTGCTTGATGTCTTCGACCTCCTCTAAGGTAAACGAGAAGTCCACATAGAGATCCTCATAGGCGGGACGTCGATACTGAATCTGTGCAGACTTGTCCCAGACGACATAGTCGGGGCCGAGGGCGGACATGAGCATAATCGGGTGAGGCCCATCAGTTACCGCAAACATCGACCCCCCATAGACGGAACCCATGATGTTGCGTGTGCGCCAGTTGAACTTGAGTCGTGCGCGCATCGAGAGAAAGTCGGGGCTCACCCAGAGCAGCCGACCCCCTGCGCCACGAAAGGCCGGAAAGAGGTTAAACCCCCAGTGCATCACACGCGCGCGGGTGGGGGTTGAGAGCTTCCAGAAAAAAGGAAATCGAAAGGCGGCCATGGGCTTTGTAGGTGTTAGAAAAACGTTCAGGGGCGGTCGGCAGGCGGGAAACCAGTACGTGTTGCGGGGGTGCGCGGCAGGCGAAAGACCCGTCGCGCAGGTCGATTGTCGCGTATCGAGTGTTGGGTCTGGGAAAGTGTCGCTGTAAACGGCGGGTAGGGGGCGCAGCGATCGGCGAGTGGCTAAAGCCGCTCAAATACGCCGGCTGCACCCATGCCCGTGCCAATACACATACTCACCAGCCCATACCGACCTTGTGTGCGCCGAATCCCATGAATAGCTGTGGCGGCACGAACAGCGCCGGTGGCCCCCAGAGGATGACCCCAGGCAATCGCGCCGCCCAAAGGATTCACCTTAGCTGGGTCGAGTGCGAGTTCGCGTATGACCGCAAGGGCCTGGGCGGCAAAGGCCTCGTTTAACTCAATCCAGTCGATATCCTGAGTCTTCAGGCCTGCGCGCGACAAGGCCTTAGGAATCGCCGCGATAGGGCCAATGCCCATGACTTCTGGCGGCACCCCCGCGACCTCAAACGAGACAAACCGTGCGAGAGGATTGAGGCCATAGCGCTTCACGGCCGCCTCAGAGGCCAGCATTAGGGCCGCAGCCCCATCAGACATCTGCGAGGAATTTCCCGCCGTCACCGAGCCCTTTGCATGGAACACCGACTTGAGCCTGCCGAGCTTCTCGAGGCTGGTATCGGCCCGTGGCCCTTCGTCGCGATCGACAGTCTGATGGCGCATCCGGATCTCAAGCTTTGCGAGGTCTGGATGATGGTGTGACACCTCCAGTGGGCTCATCTCGTGCGCAAAGTGGCCGGCCGCCTGAGCAGCGCAGGCCTTCTGGTGTGAAGCCAGAGCAAAGGCATCTTGGTCGTCACGGCTTACCGACCATTGGGTTGCTACTTTCTCGGCGGTGAGCCCCATCCCAAAGGCAATGCCGCGCTGGGCATCTTCTGCAAAGATGCGCGGGTTCATGGCGATCTTGTTTCCCATGATCTGAGGCATAGCCGACATCGATTCGGTGCCTGCGGCAATCATGAGGTCGGCCTCGCCGAGTTGTATTTTTTGCGCCGCAAGCGCAACCGCTTGCAGGCCTGAGGCACAGAACCGGTTAATCGTCATGCCCGGCACTTCTTTGGGAAGCCCGGCAAGCAACAACCCAATACGCGCAACATTCATGCCCTGCTCGGCCTCGGGCATGGCACAACCGACAATTACATCGCCAATCTGCGCACGATCGACCTCCGGCATAGTGGCCAGTGCTGCGCGAATGGCATGGGCGAGCATGTCATCGGGCCGGGCGTGGGCCAAGACGCCGCCTTTGCGGCCCACAGGCAGGCGTTGCGCAGCAACGATATAGGCAGTCTGTATCGAAGAGGAAGTCATGGCGAGGCTTTCAAAAGTGGTGGAGCGGTAGATAGTTGTTGATAAGACGATTAGTTACGCAGGGGCTTGCCAGTCTTCAGCATATGCGCCATGCGGGCCTGGGTCTCAGGGGTCTTCAGCAACGCCATAAATTCCGCGCGCTCGGTCTGAATGATCCAGTCTTCCGATACCTTGCTGCCCGCATCGACGGCCCCACCGCAGAGGGCCACTGCGGCGGCATGAGCCACGCGGGCATCGTGGGCGGAAATCTGACCCCCTTCTTGCATATTCACAATCATCATGTCGAGGTTGGCGATGCCGGTGCGGCCTGCTACGGGGAAGGGTGCAGGCGGCACTGCGGGGCGGTATCCTGCATTGGCCATGCCGCGGGCGGTTTGCAGTGCCGTGTATAACAGTTCGTCGGGGTGAAAGACCACCAGGTCGTGCGACTGACCAAAGCCCATCTCGATCACCTGGTGGGCACTCTTGGCCGTCTTGGCCATGGCAATCGTGGTGAAGACCGACTGAATAAACGGAAAGACTTCAGACGGGGTGGGGCTCTGCGCGGCCCACTGCGCAGCCCGTAGCGCAAACTCTTTGCACCCTCCACCTGCGGGAATGAGACCGACCCCGGCCTCGACCAGCCCCACATAGGTTTCCAGTGCCATCGCGCGGCGTGGCGCATGCATAAGAAACTCGCAGCCTCCGCCCAGCGCCATACCCTGTGCTGCGGCCACCAGTGGCAAGCGAGAATACTTCAGCGCCTGGGCGGCTGCCTGAAACATGGCCACCATGTTCTCCAGCATGGTCCAGTCTTTGGCCTCGCAGGCCTGCAGCACCTGCGACAGATTCGCACCCACGGAGAAGGGCGGTTCATGCCAGAGCACCAATGCCTCGAGGCCTTCTTGGTCGGGTGCTGTCTGCAGTACCTGCATCAGGCTGCGCAAGACATCATCGCCCACCGCATGCATCTTTGAGGTGAACGAAATAATGCCCACGCCGCGATCGTGTTCGGGCAGATGCCAGAGTCGCAGGCCGGGTAACTCCTGCAGGGTAACGCCGGCCTTCTGCGAGGCCACCACACGCGGGCCCGCCAGGGGCGATTCGCCCAGTACCCGTTCTGGAAAAATTTGTCGCGCGTAGACCGCCAACGCTGAGCGTGCCCCCAGGGTCTGGGTCTTGGCAGAAAAAGATCCCGCAGACGTATGCACGCCCCGGCGATCGGGCTCTAGGCACCAGCTGGGCAGGGGTGCGTTCGACATGGCTTTACCTCGCGCAATATCTTGAGCAATCGCCTGCGCGGTCTCTTGCCAGCCCGCCGCCTGCCAGAGTTCGAAGGGGCCCAAGGCCCAGCCAAAGCCCCAGCGCATGGCCAGATCGAGATCGCGGGCGTTATGGGCCATCGAGGCCAGATGCACCGCACTGTAATGAAAGACATCGCGAAAGATGGCCCAGAGAAACTGGGCCTGCGGATTGCTTGCGGCGCGCAGCGCCCGCATCTGCTCGGCCGGATTCTTGATCTGCAGAATCTGCTCGACCTCGGCAGACACCTGCGCCTGCCCAGGCGCATAGTCGCCCGTAGCGGTATTGAGTACCTCGATGGCCTTGCCGTTCTTGCGGTACAGGCCTTTGCCGGACTTCTGCCCCAGCGCGCCATTGCTGATCAATTTTTCAATAAAGGGTGGAAGTCGAAAGTGTGGATGCCAGGGGTCGTCTCTGAGCTGGTCCTGCATGGTCTTCACCACATGGCCCAGGGTATCGATACCGACCACGTCGCAGGTGCGGTAGGTGGCACTCTTGGGCCGCCCAATGCGCGGGCCGGTGAGGGCATCGACCGCGTCGATAGAAAGCCCAAAGGCCTGGGTCTGGTGCATGACCGCAAGGAGTGAGAAAACCCCAATACGATTGGCCACAAAGTTGGGGGTATCCAGTGCTCGAATGACCGACTTGCCCATTGTCTGGGTGAGCCAGGCTTCCAGCGTGTCAACGACCCAGTTTTCCGTCTGTGTTCCTGCTATGAGCTCGACGAGCTTCATATATCGCGGGGGATTAAAGAAATGCATGCCACAGAATCGCGGCCGGGCATGGCTGGGAATTTCTTGCGCAAGCGCCTCAATGGAGAGGCCTGAGGTATTGGTGGCCACAATCGCCCGACTGCCGATATGCGGCGCCATCTGGGCATAGAGGCTGCGCTTTATCTCAATGCGTTCGGCGACGGCCTCGATGATGAGGCTGCAGTAGGCGAGCAGCTGCATGTCGTCATGAAAGTTGCCAACCGTAATGCGTGTGAGGCTGTGGCGACCGCTGAGAGGCGCGGGCTCAAGCTTCTTTAATCGCTCCACGGCCGCACGGGCAATGGCGTTGCGGTCGGTGGTCTCACCCCCCGCCTTGCCTGCTGGCGCATTTGCACCCGCTTCGACTGCAGTACCCGAGGGCACGCCGGCGCTGTTACCTGCGTCAGAAGGCAGATCGAGCAGGTCTACCGCGATACCGGCATTGGCCAGATGGGCGGCGATCTGCGCGCCCATCACGCCTGCGCCGAGTACCGCTACACGGGGAAACTGTGGCAGGCGAGTGGTGTTCATGGTTCGAGTCCTTTGGTGTTTTTTGTTCTGTTATGCCAAAACAGGGGGCCACCCCGGAAGGGTGCAAAGCCTGTGCCGAAGATCACCCCTGCATCGGCGAGATCGGCATTAGCTACGAGCCCGGAGTCCACAAGTTCTTGGGTTCGGGCGACCAAGGGGACAACCAATTCTTCGGCCAATGCCCGCGCCTGATCGGAGATCGGCCCCTGATGCACACGAGGCAGATTGCCTGGGCCGGTGGCCTTTCCGTCCTTCCAGGTATAGAACCCCTGGCCGGTCTTCTTGCCGAGATGCCCCGCATCGACGCGTTCTTGCAGGCAGCGCGGAACCGCTGCCGGCGATGTGTTGTTGTCGGCCAGAGACCGGCCTGCGGCCAAGACGATATCAAGCCCAACTGTATCGGCAAGCGTGAGCGGCCCCATGGGCATGCCAAAGTCGAGCAAGGCCTGGTCAATCTCAGAGGCCGATAGGCCGTCATCCACCTTGCGCATCGCGGCGAGCATATAAGGTGCCAGCACTGCATTGACCAAGAACCCTGGCGCACTCTTCACTGGCAAGGGCAACTTATCGATGGCGCGAACAAACTGCAGCGCCCGCTGCAGCGCGCTGCGGTCAACGCCGTCGGCTTCCACCACCTCCACCAGAGGCATCATGGCCACCGGGTTGAAGAAATGCACGCCCACCAGCCGCTCGGGCCGCCGCATGACAGAACGCAGGTCTTCCAGGCGCAGGCTCGAGGTGTTGCTCGCAATGACTGCATCGGGCCGCGCACGTTTCTCGATATCGCGCAGCAGGCCATGCTTGGCATTGAGGTCTTCGAAGATGGCTTCGAGAATGAGGTCGGCATGGGCCATGCCGTGGCCGTCTGGGTCGGGCATGAGGCGGTCTTGGGCGGCACGCCGGGCATAGGGGTCTCGCAGACGCTTTGTAAACAAGGTCTGGGCCCGAGCAAGCGCGGGCTGTATGCGGTCGATTCCTTGGTCTTGCAGTGTCACCTTTAATCCACGCAGTGCGCACCAGGCGGCAATGTCGCCGCCCATCGTGCCCGCACCGATCACATGAACATGCGTCGGTGTCTGGTTTGCGCGTGCGCTACCGTCAGTAGGCGTGCCACCGTCGGCCGCCACGCCGCCTTCGAGTGGCACGTCGCCTTCGGCGGTCGCCTTCCCCAGCCCCTTCAAACGCTCTTGTAGAAAAAATACGCGCACCAGGTTGCCCGCGGTGGGCGACCGCACGATCCGATCGAGCAGCGCCGGGGCCTGTAAGGCGTCGCCATCGGTCTTCTGCCAGAGGTCGATCAAGGCGTAGGGCGCGGGGTAATGGTCTTGCCGTGCTTTACGCGCCACCTGCTTGCGGGCCATGTGGGCCACGATCGGTCGCATGAGCCCGAGGTTCATCAAGGCATTCAGCCCCGAGGCGCGAGCAGCGGGCCTTCCCGACAAGACAAGGCCGCGGGCCGAGTCGTGCATGACACGGGGGGCCACCGCCAGATCGACAAGCCCCATTTTCTTCGCACGTCGTGCATCCAGGCTCTTGGCCGTAAGCATCATGTCGAGCGCCGCCTGCGGCCCAATAAGCCTAGGCAGGCGCTGCATACCACCCCAGGCCGGAACAATACCCAGCAAGACTTCTGGCAGCCCCAGGCGGGTACCGGGCGTATCGACAGCAATGCGATAGCGACAGGCCAGTGAGAGTTCCAACCCACCACCCAGGCAGACGCCCTTAATGAGCGCTAGGGTGGGGTAGGGCACCGCTGCCAGCCGATTAAAGAGGCTCCAGCCTCGCTCGACCAGTGCAATGGCCTTCTCAGAGGTGGTGAGTGTCTTGAATTCCTCGATATCCGCGCCAGCGACAAAGCCCGAGTCTTTACCGGAGGCGATGACGAGGCCCGCGGGCGGTGCCTTCTCAAGGTAATCAAGAATCTGCCGTAACTCGTCGAGCACAACAGCCGACAGTGTATTGAGCCCAGGGCTTTGCGTCTGCAGCGTGGCCCAGAAAAGTTTGGGATTACGGCTGTCGGGCGAAAGGGACCAGTGCTGTAGCGGCATAGCAGAGCCCTCGCGAGTTGTGGCGTCAAGCGTTGTGGAATCTTGTGTTGCAGGGCTCAGTGGTGTCGCGGGCGTGATGGTCATTACACCGTCTCCAGTAATGCTGCACCACCGAGTCCGCCACCAATGCAAATTGCTGCCATGCCTCGCGCGGTCTTCTGCGTTTTCTGTATATTGCCTGCGACATCGGTGTTGGCCTCTGAATGCGCGCCTGCCTTACGCTGCAGGCTGCGCGCCAGATGCAGCACGATACGGGTACCTGAGGCGCCCACGGGATGGCCGATGGCAATGGCCCCGCCGTGCAGGTTGACTCGCGCGTCATCAAGGCTACCCATGGGCGCAGAGCCAAGCTGCGTGCGACAGTAGTCGGCATCTTGCCAGGCCTTCAGGCATCCGAGCACCTGGGCCGCAAACGCCTCGTTGATCTCCCATTGGTCAAGGTCGTTGAGCCCGAGGCCATGGCGCTGCAGAAGCGGCGTTGCCGCATGCACCGGCCCAAGGCCCATTTCGGCTGGATCAAGACCCGCCCAGTGCAGATCGATAATGCGCGCGATGGGCGAGAGACCATACTTTTTTACCGCTGCCTCGGAGGCCAACAGCACCCAGGCGGCACCATCGGTAACCTGAGAGCTATTGCCTGCTGTGATGTTTCCGTAGGGCTTATCGAACACAGGCCGCAGCTTGGCCAGACCCTCTTCGGTGGAATCGCTGCGCACACCATCGTCTTCTTTGTATACTTTGCCGCGGCCATCGACGATGGGTACGATCTCGTCAGAAAAAACGCCCGCCTCCCGCGCCTGTACTACCCGATGGTGACTGCGGCTGGCATAGGCATCCATGTCTTGGCGGGTAATGCCAAAGCGATAGGCGAGGTTCTCTGCGGTCTGGCCCATCGAGAGCCCCACCACGGGGTCGGTGAGCCCTTTGAGAATAGCGATTACCGGCTGCAGCGCCGCACCTACCGGAAGCTTTAAAAAATGCCCGAGCTTGGCCACGGCAGTTTTCTTACCCGCCATGGTGGAAAACCAGCGCACCATGGTGTCGTTATAAATAAGGGGCGTACGCGACAAGGCATCGACGCCACCGGCCAGCACCAGGTCTGATCGACCCCGCTGAATATTGGCCATGGCCGAGTCGATGGCCTGCAGGCCCGAGGCGCAGTTGCGCATCACCGTAAAGCCCGGCACCTTCTCGCCACCGCCCATACGCAACGCCACCACACGGCCGATATTGACCTCATCGGGTGCGGGAGCGGCACAGCCCAGAATCACCTCAGACAAATCGCTGGGCGCAATGGGCTGGCGCAATAGCAGGGCGCGGCCCGCCTGCGTAGCAAGGTCGGAGGCACTAAACGCGCCAGGCCCGCCGCGGGCCTTCAAAAAAGGCGTTCGGGCGCCATCGACGATATAGACCGGTGCGGGTGATGCCATGGCTAGGCCACCTTACGGGTGACGGCCGCATCGCTGTCTGCAGCATGAAGCGTGGCAGAACTGAGCCCATCGTCAGTGGTGGCACTGTGTTTCGGAGCGCCAGTCGGTTCCGAATTAGTATTGGCGCCGGTATCAGACGCGGTACCGCTGTTGCGAATCGCAAACGGAAAGTCGTCTACATGAATCACCCGGTCGCGCAGCGCATCGCGAGTCGCCAAGGCCTGCGCCTCTTGGTCTGAAATGACGCCCATCTCATGGGCCAGCCCAGGCAGGTCGCGTACGTTGCCGCGTGGCGCCCCCTTAAACCGCCCAGCCTTTTCTGCCGCACGAATTTTGGCATCAATAGGCTCGCAGGCGATCGTGGCGCGCAGCGCCTCTTCGAGCGCACCCAATGGTTCTTCTACAGACTTTGGCAGAAAACAGATACGGGTGAGCGCATCGCGGGTCTCTCCCGGCTGGGTAAGGCCGCGGGCGGCATCGCGCCCGAGCGCATCAGACGGGGGCTGCTGGCGAAGCCCCCACGGAAACAAGGCCAGCCTGAGCCCAAAGGCCAAGGCCCGATTCGGAAAGTTGGCAAGCACCCCGCGAAAGGCCGCAGCCGTCTTGTGCAGACAGTCCTCGACCGCCCACTGTGCGACGGCGGCGTGATCGGCGCGACGCCCTTCGGATTCGTATTTTTTGATGACACAACTGGCAATAAAGAGCAGCGACAAGATATCGCCGAGCCGCGCGGAGATTTTTTCTTTGCGCTTGAGGCTGCCGCCCAGGCTGAGCATGGCCAGATCGGCCAGATAAGAAAACGCTGCTGAGTACCAGTGCAGCCTGCGTGCTTGATTAGCAAACAGAGGGGCCACCGGCGCATTGGGGCTGGCAAAGCCACCGCCTGTCCAGCCATGCCACTTGGCCCGTGCGCCATTGGCAATGGTGTAGCCCACATGTCGCCAGAAGGCCTGGCCAAAGTTGCGCTGGCCCTGCGCAATATCTGGGTCTTGTGCGGCCTGCATTTCTTTGAGCACATAGGGGTGGCAACGAATCGCGCCCTGGCCAAAAAGGATAAGGCTGCGGGTGAGAATATTGGCGCCTTCCACCGTAATGCTCACAGGCATCTGCTGGTAGACGACACCAAGAATATTCTGTGGGCCCAGACAGATGCCTTTGCCGCCGACAATATCCATACCGTCATTCATCAGCGCTCGGGCGCGTTCGGTCACGTGGTACTTGGCAATGGCCGACACCACCGAGGGCCGCTCGCCTAAGTCGATGGCCTGGGCTGATAGCGTGCGCACCGCATCGTTCATGTAGCTGTAGCCTGCGATACGCGCCATGGCCTCTTCAATGCCTTCGAACCGCGCGATGGGCGTTTTAAACTGGCTGCGAACCCGGGCATAGCCACCGACATAGCGCGCCACGAGCTGCGAGATGCCGGCATTGGCCGAAGGCAGAGAAATCGCGCGGCCTGCCGACAGGCATTCCATCAGCATGCGCCATCCCTGGCCTGCCATCTTCGGGCCCCCGATGATGAAGTCGAGCGGCATGAAGACCTCATGGCCCTCGGTCGGCCCATTCATAAAATAGGTATGCAAGGGAATATGTCTGCGGCCTATCTGCACACCGGGGTGATCGCTGGGTACCAGCGCGCAGGTGATGCCGAGGTCAGACTCTGCGCCCAAGAGATGGTCGGGGTCATAGAGCCGAAAGGCCAGGCCAAGAATCGTACAGACGGGCGCAAGCGTGATGTAGCGCTTGTTCCAGCTCACCTTCATGCCCACCACGTCTTTGCCCTGCCACTGTCCCTTGCAGACCACACCCACATCGGGAATCGCTGCGGCATCAGACCCTGCCCAGGGGCTGGTGAGTGCGAAGGCGGGTATCTCGAGACCCTTGGCCAACCGCGGCAGGTAGTGACTTTTCTGTGCCTCGGTGCCGTAGTGCATGAGCAACTCAGCAGGCCCCAGCGAGTTGGGCACCATAACCGACACCGCCAAGGGTGATGACCGTGTGGAGAGCTTGGCAATGACCTCTGAATGGGCATAGGCCGAGAAACCCAATCCGCCGTATTGCTTCGGAATGATCATGCCCAGAAAGCCCTTGTCTTTAATAAACTGCCAGGCCTCGGCCGGCATGTCATGGGTCTGGTGAATGATCTGCCAGTCGTTGACCATGCGGCAGGCCTCTTCGACTTCGTTGTCTAAGAAAGACTGCTCCTCACGCGTCAGCGTGGGCTCTGGCAGGGCCATGAGTCGTGCAAAGTTAGGCTTGCCACGAAAGAGGTCTGCCTCGATCCAGACGGTGCCGGCCTCAAGGGCGGCACGTTCGGTTTCGGACATGCTCGGAAGCGCCTTGCGAAAGGCCTTAAAAATGGATGCGGTCAGGGGCATGGTGTGGTTCTCCTATGCAGAATTGCGGGCCAGCGACCTTTTGACGATCTTGGCATCGACTTGTTCAAAAACCGGAAGCGGCGCACGCAGCCCTCCCGTTAGAAAGTGCATCAGCCGGGGCAGAAGTCGCTCAAACTGCAGCGTTGCATCTTCCTGCCCCAAAAGCCCCTGCCGGTCTTGCTGGGATGCGAGTAGCTGCAGGCTGTCGGTACCTGCAATGGCATAGGCGGTAGCCCCCAGCATGAAATGAAACCGCCAGACGATCTCGGGCTTGGGCACATCGGGTAGGGCCCTAAAGAGCGCCTGCTTGTAGCGGTCGAGTACATCTTCGTACTCGTGGGCCAAAAAGGCCCGGGCAAACTCGGTAGGCTCGGTAAGCGTACGGCCGAGCAGCCTCAGAAAAGTGGCGCCGCCGCTGGAATTTTGACCTAGTCGCAGCAAGGTACCAAAAAAGGCATCAAGAATTTTTGAGGGCTTTACCGGCTTGCCCCCCGCGGCACGCTCCAGGCGCTCTAAGGCCAGCAATCTTTCCTGGTTGAGCCAGCTTAAGCGCTGGTGAAAGATCTCTTGAATGAGGGCCTCTTTGCTGCCGAAATGGTAGTTCACCGCAGCAAGGTTGGCCTGCGCTGCGGCCGTAATCTGACGCATGGAGGTAGCCTGAAATCCATGCGTCATGAAAAGCTGCTCGGCCGCCCGCAGAATGCGGTCGCGGGTGTCGGGGGCCTTTCCTGCGCGGCGGTGGTTAAGTTGATTCATACGTTCGTTTGAATTTACGGCAATTTCCGGCAGAACGCAAGACTCACTGCGGGTTTTCACGGGTCTGGCAATCGGTGCCTGAAGGGGCGAGAATTCGCCTACTCAGTAAACCAAGTAGCACGCGATTTTTATAACAACACACTACAAACAGTTCCTCGCTGTTTGAAAGGAGATTCCAGTGACAACAGGATCCTCGCCGGCCTGGGCTGCCCTGTGGCAGGCTGCCTATCGAGTCCATCAGATTCCTAGCGTGCTACCGGATCTGCATTATCGGTCGCTTGCTGAGTTCGTACACGAAAGGTGTCAGGCGTTCTCGCGCGACGATCCCAAGGCCAAGGCCTTTACCTGCGTTGTTCCCAATGGCATGAATGGCAGCCTCAGCTTTTCTCAGGTGGACGCACTGTCTGATGCGTTTGCTGGTTATCTGCGCAACGTTCTCAAACTGTCGGCCGGCGACCGCGTGGCGGTGCAGTTGCCTAACTCGTTGGGCTATCCCGTGGCGGCGTTTGGGGTGTTAAAGGCGGGCTGTGTTTTGGTAAATACCAATCCGCTATATACGCCTTCTGAGATGATTCACCAGTTTAATGATGCCGGCGTAAAGGCTTTGGTGATTGTCGACATGTTTGCCGACAAACTACCGGAGGTGCTTGCTAAAACCCAGGTACAGCATGTTGTCGTTGCTGCCGTGTCTGAGTTCTTTCCGGCGATTCCCAATGCGGTGGTGCGACTGGTGCAAAAGGTCTGGGCTCAGGTCTTGCCGCCGATTCGTGTGCCCCATGTACGACTGCGCGCAGCCTTAAGGCAAGGCAGTACGGCCCTCTCTGGACAGTCGACAAATGGTTTCTGGAAGGACCTCAAGCCTAGCGATCTCGCGGTATTGCAGTACACCGGGGGAACTACCGGCGTTAGCAAGGCGGCAATGCTGTCGCACGAGAACCTGTTGCGCAATGTGCAGCAGATGATCGCCATGGGATCAGACCAGATGCAGCCTCACAAAGAGTGCGTTCTCACAGCGCTGCCCCTGTATCACATCTTCGCTTTTACGGCGAATCTTTTAGGCTTCTTGTCGATCGGGGCCCGTAACATTCTTATTCCCAGCCCTCGTCCGATTCGTAACCTGCAGCGGGCCATCGAGAACTACCCTATTACCTGGATGACTGGGGTCAACACCCTCTTTAATGGACTACTGAATGAGGAGTGGTTTCTTGCCTATCCGCCCAAACACCTCAAGGCATCGATTGCAGGGGGCGCCTCGCTGCATACCACAGTAGCCCAGCACTGGCGGGAGGTTACAAAGACGCCTATCTCGGAAGGCTATGGCCTCACCGAGACCTCGCCCGTCGTGAGCTTCAATCCTATTAGCGATAAGGCCTTGCTTGGCAGTATTGGTGTGCCTGCACCGGCGACGGATGTCTGTCTGCTTGATGAAAAAGAAGAACCCGTTGCCGAAGGGGTTCCGGGTGAACTCTGGGTGAAGGGCCCTCAGGTGATGCAGGGCTACTGGAATCAGCCAGAGGAGACCGCACGGGTTTTGAAGCAGGGATGGCTGGCAACCGGTGATATTGCCACCATAGACGCCCAGGGTTTTTTGCGCATCGTGGATCGTAAGAAAGACATGATTCTGGTTTCTGGATTCAACGTCTACCCGAATGAGGTTGAAGATGTTATCGCGCAACTAGACTCGGTCCTGGAGGTAGCCGTTATTGGCGTTTCTGATACCAAAACAGACGAGGCTGTCTGCGCCTTTGTGGTCGCCAACCCCGACCACCCCTCGCCTCCCACGGTTGAGCAGATTACAGCCCATTGCCGCCAACACCTGGCGAGCTACAAAGTACCAAAGACGGTAGTCCTAAAGGACCAACTGCCCAAAACCCCCATTGGCAAGGTGCTGCGCCGTGCCTTACGCGAAGAGGCGATGTAAACCATGTTGACCGAACTTGAAACCAGGCTGCTGGGCATCATGATGATGGTGATCATGCTTGGCATGGGCGCCTCGCTTACGCCGCGCGACTTTCTCATTGCCTTTCGAAAGCCTAAAGGCATTCTGGTGGGGGTGGCCTGTCAGTATGGCATCATGCCGTTTCTGGGCTTTCTTCTGGCCGTGACCCTGGGCTTTCCGCCGGGTATAGCGGTGGGCCTCATCTTGATTGCCTGTATGCCGGGTGGAACCACCTCCAACATCTTTACCTATTTCAGTAAAGGTGTGCTGGCGTTGTCGATCATGATGACCAGCGTATCGACGCTTGTGGCCTTGGTAATGGTGCCACTTCTTTTGGAATTTTATTCGGGCCAGGCGGGCATCTCGGGCGACTTTCGTATTCCGCCCGCCAATGTGGCGCAGGTGTTGGTGGTGCTGCTGGTGCCTACCATGATTGGTATGGTTTTGCGCAAACTCAACCCCAACATTGGTGCCACCATAGAACTGCTGGGTGCGCTCCTGGGTGTCGTGGTAATTCTCTTTTTGATCGTTACCTGGGTGCCGCGCAACCATCAGCTTCTCGCCACGACCCCCTGGCCGGTCTACTTCAGCGCGATTGGTCTGGGCCTCATTGGCATGGCCTTGGGGTTTTTCTTTGCTCGCGTGCTGCGCCAAGACGCCAACCGCAGCCGCACGATTGCCCTTGAAACCGGCATTCAAAATGGTCCGCTTGCGGCGCTTATCGTCACGCTGACCTTCACAGGAGACCTGCAGCAACAGGTCTTGTTGGTGCCTCTTTTGTATTCGTTGTTTATTGTGCTTACCAGTACAGCCATCACACTGTGGTTTAGGCGCATCTCTGACCGCGAGGCTCTGGCTCGCGACGCGGCCAAGCTGGGCAGTCGGGCCGCCGCCTAGAAAAGCACAGGGGGCTGTTGTTTGCCCTCTGCGCTTTGCGGGCCCTGTTACAGTAGTGGCTGTATGGCTCTTCCACCACTTCTGCAACACTTGCGACTGCCCCTCATCGGGGCGCCGCTTTTCATTGTCTCCAACCCGGCACTTGTTATTGCCCAGTGCAAGGCTGGCATTGTCGGGTCGTTTCCAGCACTTAACGCCCGCACGCCCGAAGAACTCGACGACTGGCTGCGCCAGATTACCGAGGCCTTAGCAGAAGACCCGAAGGCTGCGCCCTTTGCAGTAAACCAGATTGTGCATGCCTCCAACCCGCGGCTCGAAAGCGATGTCGCCGCCTGCGTGCGTTATAAGGTTCCGATCATGATCACCAGCCTGCATGCACCCACGCCGGTGGTCGCTGCTGCCCATAGCTATGGCGGGCTAGTGTTTCACGACATTATCAGCCGGCGTCATGCGCAGAAGGCGGCCGAGGCAGGGGTCGATGGCCTTATTCTGGTGGCTGCGGGGGCGGGCGGGCATGCAGGTGCTTTGAGTCCTTTTGCCCTCATCGAAGAAGTGCGTCAGTTTTATCAGGGCGCACTTATTCTCTCTGGCGGAATGAGCCGGGGGCAGCACATCTTGGCAGCGCAGGCTATGGGCGCTGACCTTGCCTATATGGGCACGCGGTTTGTCGCGTCTACCGAGGCCCGCGCTGCAGACGAATACAAGCAGATGGTGGTCGACTCGCATGCCGAAGATATCGTCTACACCAACAGCTTTACCGGGGTTCTGGGCAACTACCTTAAGGGCAGTATCGTGCGCGCGGGGCTCGACCCGGCCGCACTGGTAAGCTCTGATAAATCAAAGATGGATATGGGCAGTCTACGCGATGCCATGGGCGCGAAGGCCTGGAAAGACATCTGGGGTGCAGGCCAGAGCGTGTCCGGCATTGATGCTGTACTTCCTGCCGCATCGATCGTCGCGCATCTCGCACAGGAGTATCATCTGGCGCTCAAGGGGCTTTCGCTCCCACACCAGTAACATGCGTTCGGTGGTCACGCGCAGTGTGCGTGACGTTATTGATCGAACGATTTTTTCGTAGGCCTACCCTTTTATGAGTTCGGCACGTCCCAAGCTTTCTACTGCCCTATGGCTCATGGTCATCTGCGGCTGCCTCATTGGCATGCTCGCCTTCGGCTTTCGTTCGAGCTTTGGGCTTTTTGTCGATCCCGTCTCCAGCCCCGATGCTGAGGGCAGCTTTGGTTTCGGCCGAGAGGCCTTCGCCATTGCCATGGCAATTCAAAACCTTGCCTGGGGTGTCGGTCAGCCTATCGCGGGCGCGCTCGCCGATCGATACGGCCCTTGGCGTGTGCTGGCGGGTGGCGGCGTTATTTTTGCCGCGGGTCTTTTTCTCTCGACCATGTCTTCTGACCCCGTTTCGTATTCGATTACGGCGGGCCTTTTGGTCGGGATTGGTATGAGTGGTGCAGGCCACAACACCGTGCTCGCCGCCTTTGGTCAGCTTATGCCGCCGGAGCGACGTGCCTGGGCTATGGGTCTGGGTACAGCCACCGCAAGCCTGGGGCAGTTTCTGGTCGTACCGGTAGGCCAGGCATTTATCGAGGCCTATGGCTGGATGGCCGCCATGATGATCATGGGTGTGGGCATGGCCAGCACCCCTTTACTGGCACTGGCCCTGCGGCCGCGGAAAGAGAAAAAGACCTCTGGAAATGTCGCTGCTGCCGCGGCCGCGGTGAGTCATAGTGTGACCAGCACCGCTGCTTCTTTGCGCGAGGCGATTCGTCAGGCCTTTGGCCACACAAGTTTCTGGCTTCTCACCGCGGGGTTCTTCGTCTGTGGTTTTCAGCTCGCCTTCGTTACCGTGCACCTGCCGCCCTACTTGAGTGACCTGGGTATCTCCGCACGTACGGCAAGCTGGGCTCTTGCCATGGTGGGCCTCTTTAACGTTATTGGCGGATATATGGCCGGTGTTTTGAGTGAAAGGTTCTCGCGCAGGCTACTGTTGTCTTGGATCTATTTTCTGCGCGCAGTGGTGACGGCAGGCTTTCTTTTGCTACCGATCTCACCGGTGACGACGCTTTTGTTTGGGGCCCTGATGGGGCTGCTCTGGCTCTCCACCGTGCCGCCGACCGTGCAGCTCGTAGGCGTCATGTTTGGCAGCAAGTATCTTTCCACCTTGTTTGGGTTCGTCTTTCTCTCCCACCAGATCGGTGGCTTTGTGGGCGTCTTGCTCGGGGGGTACCTCTTCGCGCGCACCGGTAGTTACGATGTGGTCTGGTGGATGAGTGTTGTTCTCGCGGTAGCCGCCGCGATCGTGCACCTGCCCATTCGTGAGCGGTTGTTTAGCCCCAAGGTGGCGGTACCCGTAGCGGGCTAAGCCCAGCGCCCCTCAGGGCTAGGCCGCACTCTGATCATGGCGCACCGACACCCACACCTCGCTGCACTGGGCTTCTTGGTTGCGCTCGTTTTTGCAGCGGTTAGTCTATGGGTTGCCGTGCAGTCCGCACGCGAAGAGCCCCTACCCAGTCTTGTCTGGGCACCTCAGGTTCCGCCCGAAGCGGTCTTTGCCTTAGGGCTGCCCGTGCGCGACCAGCTTGCAGACGGCTGGTGGTGGATAGAGGCAAGCCCTGTGCAGCGCACGCTCTTGCGTTCTGCGGGTGCGCGCATTGTGGTTGCGATGCCTACGCCTGTGGCCCGAATGGCGGGGTGCAGTGGCGACGTGATGGTTAATCCCGCGGCGCCGGCCCCTCGGATTTAGAGACGGGCTCGAGGGACTGCGGGGGTTATTTGCGACGGAACGAAGGTGGAGTCGCGAATCTCCTGCAGGGCCCGAGCGAACTGGATCCAGGACCCGGGCAATAACTAAGATTGAAGGCCGGTCTCGCCCGTGACCGGTCGTGGCTATGGCTTCAGAGCAATAATAATCCCGGGTTAACCGCCTGTTTTTGCCTTAAATGGGCTGGATCCAAAGAGCCGTCGGTCAATGAATGGATAGGCAAGACATCCCAGTCCAAGGGCCAGAAACCCCGCGGCCCAGGCGATTGGCTCGGTAGCCCCACCGGAGAGGTCTAGCGCTAGCCCGAAGATGGCGGGCCCTAGCGCGCCGGCGCCGAACCCGACCAGGGAATAAAAGCCCATGGCTGCCCCCCGCACCTCGGCGGGAGCGCTTGCCACCATGCCCGCTGTGAGTGAGGCCGAGTCGGCCATGATGAGCATTGAGTGCAGGCCTACGAGCGCAAAGACCAGCATCCAGTGGGCATCGGCGAGAAGACCCATAGCGACGCCGACTAAGCTTCCCGAAGTCATCACCAGAACAATCCAGGCGCGACGGCCCAGGCGCAGCGCCATCTCGTTGCCAAGGATGGACGCGGGAACGGAAATAAGGTTGACAACCGCAGCCATAGCCGCTGCTGTCATAGGAACAGTACCTTCGGGGTTGAGCGAGACCATAAACGCAAGAAAGGCCACCGTCCAGGAGCGAGAGCCGAAGAGCTCTAGGCAGTGCACCCCGTAGCCCACGGTATAGCCCACGACCGCCTTTTCACGCAAGGCCTGCCTCCAGGCGCGCACCGGAAAGATCAGTTCAAAAAAGCCAGGGATGGCCTTTGGCGCCGGGCCCTCTTTGTCGGACCGCGGCCCTGATGCTGATCCAGCCCTCGTGTGCGGCGACCCTTGCGCCCTGTACCGTTGCCCCTCTGTTAACCAGCCGGTGGCAAACGCCATAAGGCTGAGGGCAACGACCGGCCCCATGGCCGGAAGTGCCATAGCCCAGCGCCACCCCAAGGCATCCAAGGCCCATCCAGATAAGACCAACGAACTTGCCACACCAATCCCAAAGAAGGCAGTGTAGAAGGACACCGCGCGGCTCTGATTAGCCTCTCCGAGAAGCCGTTCGGCGAGGATTCGCAGCCCCGGCATGTAGGTTGCGGCGACCCCCGCCCCCAGGAGCAGCTGAAAGACCATCGCCGAGGCAAAGCCCTGGGCAAAGAGCCCAAACCCCAGGGAGGCGGCACTACTTACCAGGCAGCCAAGGGCATAGATTCGGCGTGCATCTCGCCGATCGGTCATCGCCGACCACATAGACACGCTCACCATATAGCCGGCGAAAAACCCGCTGGCGATAAGTCCTGCTTCGGTATTAGAGAGCTGCCACAGGTCCTGTAAATGGGTAAGAGCCACGGCGTAACTCGAGAAGCCCAGCATCGAAAAAATATGGGCTAAAAGCAGGCTAACAAGAATTTTCACGGCCAGATCATTGCATAATCTGGCATGGGTTTGCCGCACACCGTTAATCGCTTCAGGCCTCGGCTTCTCGATCACCTTCCCCAGTACAGTCGCCAACACTTCTTGGCAGACCTTTCGGCCGGTATCACGGTGGGCTTTGTAGCCCTGCCTCTGGCCATGACCTTTGCAATCGCATCAGGTCTGCCACCTCAGGCAGGATTGTTCACGGCGATTATTGCTGGCTTTCTGATTTCAGCGCTAGGTGGCTCCAGTGTCCAGATAGGGGGGCCCGCGGGCGCCTTTATTGTGGTGGTCTATGCCATCGTCGAGCGCTACGGAATCCCCAATCTGCTTATCGCGACGGCCTGCGCTGGTGTCTTAATGGTCATTATGGGTTTTCTGCGCATGGGGGATTTGATACGACTGATTCCTATTTCGATTGTCACCGGGTTCACCAGCGGCATTGCGGTTCTCATTGCGTTGTCTCAGGTCAAGGAGTTTCTGGGTCTTCCTGGCCCGGCCTTGCCTGCCGAGTTCTTCGCCAAGATCAAGGCGATTGCTCTTTTGATTTCGGGAATTGACTGGATCACCTTTACCTTCGGGCTTGCCTGTCTGGCCACCATTTTGCTCTGGCCTAAGAGTTATAACGAGCAGCCTGGGCTTTTGGGCAGGGTTATCTCGCGGCTTCCGGGGAGCCTGATTGCTATCGTGGGCAGCACGGTTGTGGTCGCGATGAGCGGTCTGCCGATCGAGACGATTGGCAGTCGGTTCGGTGAAATACCGCGAGGTCTGCCAACTTTCGAGCTACCGGCTTTCGAATGGGGCACGATCCAGTTTCTTTTCGCCCCAATTATCACTATCGCTCTTCTTGGAGCGGTGGAGTCTTTGCTCTGTGCTCGGGTGGCAGACGGTCTGACCAAGGCGCGACACGACCCGAATCAGGAACTCATGGCCCAAGGGATTGCCAATATTGCGAGCCCCTTGTTTGGGGGGTTCTGCGCAACAGGCACGGTGGCTCGGACCGTTACCAATATTCGGGCGGGGGCGAAGTCGCCAGTCTCTGGCATGGTTCATGCGCTGGCCTTACTTTTAATTGTTCTGGGGGCTGCCCCGCTTGCAGAAGACATCCCGCTGGTAGCGCTCTCGGCAACCGCCCTGGTAGTGGCCTACAACATGGGAGAGTGGCGTATCTTTGGGCGGCTTAGGCAGTACTCGATGGGCTATCGCATCACCCTGCTGTCTACCTTCTTGCTGACAATTGTGGTGGATATCACTGTGGCGGTTGAGGTAGGTATTGGCCTTGCCTGCATCTTTTTTATCTGGCGCATGTCTCAGCTCACCAAGCTTGAGGTTATTAGCGATGCCGAGCGTCATGCACGCGGCATCGTTGCCCCTGAGATACAGGTACAGCGCATCACCGGTGTATTGTTCTTTGGGGCGGTGAGCTGCTTAGAGCCCCTGATGGATCCAAAGCTGGCCCTTCCCAAGACCCTGGTGCTTGACTGTTCAACGCTTCTGGCGATAGACAGCACTGGCGTCGATGCATTGCAGTCTTCGGATGCCTTTCTTGCCGCAAGGGGGGTTACTCTGCACCTTGCGTCAATTCGACCAGAGCCTTTGGCCACCATGACGCGCCTTGGTCTTATTGACGCTATAGGAAGTCATCGGGTTTTTCCTACGCTGAAAGGAGCAATGGGGCTCGACTGAATTGGGAGCAGTGGCCATGATCGTGTGGCCGCCTTCATGGGCCGATTGGCTTTTCTACCAAGAAACTTAGGTATTGCTTATGCTAGATTTCCCGGTATTGTGAAAGGAGTAGGTACCAACATGTCAACAGTAAAACACCCTTTTCATCTGGCGTTTCCGGTCGACGACCTTGCCGAGGCGCGCCGGTTTTATGGGGAGCTTCTGGGCTGCTCGGAAGGCCGTAGCTCTCACGAGTGGGTAGACTTTAACTTTTACGGGCATCAGATCGTAGCCCATCTTTCTAAGGGGGAAGCACGGGGTGCGGGGCACAATGAGGTCGATGCGCACGACGTTCCCGTGCGGCACTTTGGCATTGTGTTGTCTATGCCCGAGTGGGAATCCTTGGCCGAACGCCTGAAAAAAGCGGGTACCAAGTTCATCATTGAGCCTTACATTCGGTTTAAGGGTGAAGTGGGGGAGCAGGCAACGATGTTCTTCCTCGACCCGTCGGGCAATGCCATTGAGTTCAAGGCTATGGCGCATCCAGATCGGTTGTTTGCGAAGTAACTTAGGTTGAGGGCCGCCCGAGCATGTGCTTAGGTTCGGGCCGGTCTAGCCCATGACCGGTCGCCTCCTCGCGGCATTCGCAACGCTCGTCGGCGTCCCGTTCATGCGCTCCCCGGCCCTTCGTGCTTGGTGTGGCAGCTGTGCTTTGTGGTGATATGCGGCAGC
>Ga0194124_10000196_pt1 | contig 96880 bp, 92 predicted proteins | sample TA2KigCas0mmetaG_FD_148605 | JGI IMG/M metagenome (GOLD analysis project Ga0194124, IMG submission 148605) | Freshwater microbial communities from Lake Tanganyika, Tanzania - TA2015031 Kigoma Deep Cast 0m | ecosystem: Environmental > Aquatic > Freshwater > Lake | place: Tanzania: Lake...
CGCTGGAATCTACGAAAATTTGGTCGCACTAGGTGCGGAAGTGAAGAAAGGTGAGATTGTTGGGCAGATACACGATGTTGATCACCCTGACACTCCGCCAGTTCCGGTCTACACAGCAGCCGATGGCATCGTCGGTGTGATCCGTGGTTTTCCCCCAGTTGTTACGGGAGATTGCGTCTGCGTAGTTGGGAAAAAGTGGAACTCTCTTGAAGAGATTGAAAAAGCGGAGGCGAATTCATGAGCACAACAGTCTCCTGCTCGATTGATCTTGACTCGCCAGGAAAAACCACTGGCTACCTAAAGATTGGTGATTCCACCAATCACAGCGGCTGGGCCACTTACATGGTGCCAATCATCAAATATAAGAATGGTCATGGCCCAACAGTGCTCGTGCTTGCGGGAAACCATGGCGATGAATACGAAGGACAATTTGCTGCGCGAGATCTGGCAAATAATCTGGATATCAATGAGGTGACTGGACGAATCATCATCATTCCATGCCTCTCACAACCGGCTGCCAAAGCTGGAACGCGTTTATGGCCTGATGGAACTAACTTCAATCGAATTTTCCCAGGAAATGAAAATGGCGCTGTTCACGGCAAACTTGCTTATTACTTAAGTACTGAACTCTTCCCTCAGGTGGATGCGGTATTTGAACTTCACAGTGGAGGGCGCGGACATCACTTTGTTCCATGTTCACACATGGTCTGGTCACAAGATGTCACTCAGCGCAAAAGAATGATCGAAGGCATGAAGAGTTACAACACTTCGCATCACATGGTCTTCCCGGAGCAACCTGGTACCGACCCAACTACCCTCCTGCCAGGCCTAGTCGAACGGCTTGGTAAGGGCCTTGTCACAACAGAACTGGGCGGCTCAGGAATTGCAACGTACGAAAGCACCAAAATTGCTAAGGATGGATTGCGAAATGGGTTGCGATACTTCAAAGTGATCAAAGGCGAGACAAAAACTCGAGAAGAACTCGGTCTCACTCCGCCACTCTTCCTAGATTTACGAAGTTCACGGTCATACCACTCTGCTACACATGTTGGCCTCTATGAAAATATCAAAGGCGCTGGAGACTCTGTGGAGAAAGGTGAGGTGATTGGTCTAATCCATGACATGGATCATCCTGATACCCCCGCCGCAGAAATACGCGCCCAACAATCGGGAGTAATTGGCGTTATGCGTGGTTTCCCACGGGTAAATATTGGGGATGTAGTTGCCGTGCTTGGTCCTGCCTATTCTTCAACTGATGAATTTCCTGAGAATCCGGAGTAACAACTACAAGTTTTGTAGCTCCTGCTCTATTACTTCTAACATCGACTCAAAACCCCCTGGCGCTAAAAGACTCTGTTGGGATTGATAGGTGTTCTGCTCATAGGCAATTCGAGTAGGTACATATATATACCCAGGGCCATTGGTCATATCAAGAAAGAGCAACATCAAATTCGGGTTACGACGGCGCAACTCCTGCGCCATCTCAAAGTACGCCTCCCCGCAATGTGCCACGACTACGGCATCACCAAGGCGCCAAATCCAGATGGGATGCAGGACAGTGCCATCGCCTTGAACATAATCGATTCGCATCTCAAATTGCTTGCGGATCCTAAAGTTCAAAAAGGTCTCATTTGCCGTGACTGGGCTCCACAATTTATGCATTTGGGCTTCATCAAGTAATTCTTTATGCTGCAATTTCGCACGGACTTTCTTCGCAGAAATTTCTGTATTGGGCGTAATGGGAACCGGCTGCCAATCTCCAAGATTGGTGCCTGAGGTAATCACCTGGTGAAAGCGATACTCAGTAGCTGGTGGCAACATTCCTGCAAGTGTTGCCAATGTGGCATAACCAAGCATTTCACCATTTTTATCAGCCACAGATACATCAGCTGAGTATTGAATCTTTGGCGCCACATTCCCGCAGGCACCCAGAAGAAAGAGCATAGGTCCCTCCGTTGCGCTCTCGACAATCTCGCGTGCGCGCCCAACATAATCCGGGCTAATCAGATCACTTCCCCAGCCGACTGAAGTGGGATGGCATCCGTAGTTGACGATGGTTGCCACGCTCTTGCCCGACAGGTTAGTGACTCGCCCAACCACCAGGGTGTCATCGGGGCGCAGATCTGGGTTGTAGCCCACAACAACTTCATCCCCCACTACTAAATCTCGCACCGTTCCTAAATCACATTTGCCATAGCCCCAAGTGATGTCAACTTCTACAACATTCGCAGCCGCTTGGCGACATACCGAGATAACAGTGTTAATCGTCTTTTCAATGTAGGCAGGTACCAATTCCTTACCCTCACGCAACGCCTCATGGATGCAAAATGGTGGTCCTTTGTGGGTCTGGCTTAAGTTAACGAGTAAATCGTCTATTTCAATGCCAAGTTCTCGCACTACTCGCGTCCGAAAATTAAGGACATCGCACTCATAACAACCAATCCACCCAAGGTCTAAACCAACGATGAAACGTAATTTGGAATTCTCACCTCTGATTGCAACAGCCGTTGCAGTGAGGGGACGGTGCACCCCTCTAGAGAGAGCAGAATAACTCTTGCCCCATGGGTTTGCCGATATCCCAACTGGCGGCGTGATATCTGCTCTGGAAATACCAAGAAAGGTGCGCGTGAGGTGAGCGCTCATCACCGCAGAATTCTTGGTAATCGAGAGATTGCATTGGAGACGGCATCAGTGATGATTTCTAATCCACCTTGGGCAAGCAGCGTCTGCCACGCTTGATAACGGAATCTCTTATACGCCTCAGGAGTTGGCAAGTACATGTACCCAGGACCGTTTGTGCAATTAAGAACAAATATCACTCGATCAGGATGGCGACGACGTAACTCCATTTGGAAGTAGGAGTAGGCCTCGCCAGGCTGACCAACGATTACCGCATCACCCCATTGCCAGATCCAGACTGGATGCGTTGCACGACCACCTTCAAGCACATAACCGGCGCGCAATTTCATCGCACGATTGATGCGGGTCTCGCGCGCACCCTCCTCGACTTCCTTCCATCGCTCACGCAATTCTTCGATAGTTGGCAACTTCTGGAGTGGCACCTCTATATCTAATCGAACCGCTGCTGTCGTGTTCGGTGCTTGATTCTCGACCTCTTCCCAATCACCCAGCAGCGCTCCAGATTCCACCGCTTCCAGAAAGCGCATTTTCTTACCAGAGGTAATCATCTTCTCCAAGGTGGCCAGGGTTGCAAACCCGAGGATTCGTCCATTCTTATCGGCTACTTCGGTATCACCAGAGTTGCCATCGCGCGGGGCTAAATCTCCGGAAGCGCCCTGCAAGAAGAGCATTGGCGCCCCTGTTTTTGCTTGCACAATATCGCGCGCTTCACCTACAAAGTCTGGTGAGACTTTACTGTTCTTCCACGCAAGAGTTGTTGGATGACAGGCGTAATTCACAACCGTGCCGATGATCTTTCCATTGGCATCACAGACTCGACCGACCGTTAATGTGTCATCGGCGGGTTCTCCTGGGTTAAACCCCACAATATCGATTTCACCACAAGGTAATTCACGATTGATTGCTAAATCACATTTACCGTAAGACCAAGTAATCGTGGCGGGAATTGAATTTTTTGCAGCTTGTTTGCAAGCTGCGATTATTTCAGAGGTCGCGAATTTATGATACTCGGCAACGAATTCTCCACCCTCTAGATGCGAAACATCTGTTGCCGTTGAGGGTCCAGCATGTGTATGAGTGAGATGAAGCTGCAATTGGTTCTCCTCGATACCAAGCTCTTTGAGAACTACGCCACGAACTGAGAGATCATCGCTCTTTCCCTGCCACCAACCCCAATCCACTGTTACTAGGTATTGGAATTTTCCACTCTCATCCTTCACTGCAAGAGCTGTCGTAGTGATGTTGTTATGGATTCCAGTAGCCACATGAATTTTCGCCGCTCCCCAACTTGCAGCACGAATTCCCACGGGAGGATTAATCACTCTTTGTGCGAAGCCAGCAGTGAGCGTTGCAGAAAAAGGAGCATGAACTGATTTAGCTTTCGGGGGTTGCAAATCTGGACGTGCCATTATTTCGCTCCGGTAATCCGCTTGATTGCTTGGTCTGCTGAATCGATTACCGAATCTAAAGATCCAGCTGCCAACAGCGTCTGCCAGGCTTGATATGCAGGTGCGTTGTATGCGCTCTTGATTGGCAGATAGAAAAGTCCAGGGGCATTGGTGAGATTGAGAACGAAGATAACCTTCCCTGGATTCCTCCGTCGCAATTCCATCTGGATATAGGAGTATGCCTCGCCAGGTTGGGCGACAAATAACGCCTCGCCCCACTGCCAAACCCAAACCGGATGATCCACCTCCGCATTGGACTCATACCCAATGCGTAAACGCTCGGCGCGCATGATTCGCTCTTCGAGCGCTCCCGCATCGATTCCAGCCCACTCTTCACGTAATTGAGCGATGCTCTTCAACTCTTTGACGCGGACCTTGGCATTGATTTTCTCTTCATGACAGATATCAGAGCCACGAACCGGCATCTCGTGCCATTCGCCAAGCAGAGCGCCAGATTCAACGATTCCATTCCATCGTAAACCATGACCAGGTGATTGCATCGATGCAAGAGTAGACAAGATTGCATGACCCAACATGGTGCCGTTCTTATCAGCGAGCGCGGTATCGCCGCTGTATTGATTGCGCGGAGAGAGTTCGCCCGATGCACCCTGCAAAAACATCATCGGAGCACCGGTCGCTTTTTCAACCAAGATTCGCGCCATTCCGATGTAATCGGGCGAGACGGCCATGTTGTCCCAAGCAAGGGTTGTGGGGTGGCAGGCGTAATTGGCAATAGTGCCAATCACTTTCCCGGAACGATTTGAGATGCGACCAACTACCAGGGTGTCATCAGCAACAATGTCGGGGTTGAAAGCAACAACCTCTTGCGAACCGCACGGTAGATCTCGATTGACTGCAAGGTCGCAATGACCGTAACCCCATGTCACATCGACATCTTCGATCTTCGATTCCGCTTCCTTGCAGGCCTCTATTGTCTTGGAAATGATTGCTTCGCGGAAAGCAGGGATGAGTTCCGAACCCTCCTTCTGAGAGCGATGCAGGCAAGGCAGTGGAACTGCGTGGGTGTGGCTTGATGCAAAGAGAATCTTGTCTCGGAATACTCCAACTCCTGTAGCAATTCGACTGAGGAGATCATGAGCGCACTCGACACATCCCAGTACGCATAAATCAATACCAACGATAAAACTCTTGGCGCCGCTCTTATCTTCACGCGCCACTGCTGTAAGGAAGAGTCCGATATGAATTGATTCCGATCGGAACTTCTTTGCTGCTCCCCAAATTCCCGACATGATTCCGACAGGCGGGGTGAATTCACGTTGTGCAACGCCACATCGGAGCGCACTCATCGGCTCGCGCCAGGTTGTTTCTTTCGGAGTTAAATGTGCATTAGGAGAGTCAATGGAGGCCATGCGGTAATCCAAGCACCGCGAAGTGCGAGTGTCTATCTGCTATTCGGGAGCGCGAAATCTGACCTTAAGGTACAGACTCATTCCCAGGGCCATGCTCGCTCCACATGCAATTGCGCCACGTGGTGAGAGAAAATCGGCGAGAAATCCGAGCGCAATCCCACCAAGTGCAATCATTGTTTGCCACGCGAAGATATATATCCCCCAGGCTCTGCCATAAAAGTCAGGAGAAGCGTAGGTTCGGATACCGCCATTACCGGAGATATTGACGCCCATCGAGAAGTACCCGCAACCAAAAAGTGCGATTAGGTACATCCAGTAATTAGGAGCAAGCGATGTGATAAACCAGATTCCTGACATCATGAATGCTCGCTTGGTGAGGAGTTCGATCGATGGCAAGTTCTTGTGCCGAGCGAAGGAGGGCGCACCTAGAATCGCGCCTGCAGCTATAGCCGAACCCATCAATCCAAAACCTGAGGCGCTGCCAGCAAAGACATTCTTTGCCATCAATGCAGAGGTGAGCGCCATATCTTGTCCCCACATTGCCAGGAACGAAACCGAAAAAATGGCGTAGAAAAGTTTTTTCTGTGAGAAGACATAAGTGAATCCATCGCGTAAGAGAATCACCGAATCACTTTTTCGTTGATGGTGATAGCGATAATCTGATTTTTTTATTGAAAACAACGAGAGAGCGCAGAGTAAGTAACTCAACGAATTGAATAAGATCGCCTCTCCAATACCGAATGCATCAATGACTACTCCTGAAATGGCTGGACCAAAAAGTCGACCGATATTGATATTTGCAGAATTGAGACTGAGCGCACTTGGCAACTTCTCCTCACCAACAAGGGTGACGTAGTAAATCTGACGGATTGGTCCATCAATAGCATTTGTGACACCTAGTAAGAATGCGGCGACGATGACGTGGTAACCATTTACCTGGCCAGCAAGGACCAAAACCGCCAAACCTGCAGCGATGAGTGCGGCAACGCAATTACATGCAATTAACGCGCGTCTGGGATCTACCTTCTCGGCCCACTTTCCTGCATGGAGACTAAAAAAGAAGCCAGGTAAGAATTGTGCGGCAACGACAACACCAAGCCACTGTGCGCTATTTGTTAAATTGAGAATTAACCAATCTTGTGCAACGCGATGCGCCCAATTTCCCGAATTAGAAATACCGGTGCCGAAAAAATAATTTCGATAATTGCGCTCCTTTAGCGCAACAAAACGATTACTTGCACCTGTCGCGCTATCTGCCACATTGCCAACGTACCCGAGGCAAATGCGAATGTTCGAGTAGCTCAATTCGGGAAAGCCGAAAGGTTACAAATTGTTACTTTATCTCCCTCAGATAACTGACTACAGCCCTAGAAAATGGCTGGCCCTACCAAGATTTTGAGCACCCAGCCGACGCCGATAAATACTGGAGAAAATCGTTGCCAGCGATAAATCTCGTAAGTAGCATTTCGAACTATCAAGGCCATATCGGTCTTGAAGAACGTGCTTAGCCCTCCGGAAAGGTACTAAGAATGACATCAAAGAAAATGCGAAATGTTGTCCTCGCATTTGCATCTGCTTCGCTATTGGGATCACTTCTCATTGGTGTGCCAGCTGCAAAGGCGGCAACAGGAAAGAACTGTAAGTTGACAACGCCAACCGCTGCTGCGCAGTGCGATGCAATTACAGTGGGAGCTGTCGGTAAGGTCACCTCACTTGACCCATCCAATAGCCTCCGAACCTCAAATCAGAACTACATCTCCAAGTTCCTTATTCAAGGAATGTTGTGGCGTATCGCCTCTGATGGAAAGCCAAAGAAGGATCTACTTAGTGATGCCAAGCAATCATCCGATGGACTTACCTGGACCTTGACTCTCAAGGACATCAAGTACTCAGATGGCAAGACTCAGGTCGTTGCTGATGATGCCGTCTTCATGTTCGAGCTTCTCAAGAAGGCTCCAGTTCCTCAGCTTGCAGTGCTTGACGATGTCTCCGCACCAGATGCGAAGACGATTGTGATCAAGACCAAGACTCGATTCAATGATCTTCCTTTTGCGATGGCGGGTATCTACTTCTGGATGAACCCACGCGCTCTCGCCTCTGATGCTAAGTATTGGGAGGCGCCGCTAAGCGCTGGTCCATACCGCATCAAGGAGTGGAAGCTTGGTGACGACAAGATGGTCATCGAGGCCAACCCAAGCTATTGGGCAAAGCCAGCTGTCAAGCAAGTTACTTATGTCGCGATTCCAGATCCAGTAACTCGCGTTATCGCACTTCGCCAGGGAACGATTGACTATGCATTCGATCTTCCAGCAGCGATTGCGCGCGGACAGCTCGCCGACAAGAAGGTCTTCCGTTGGCAGCCAACGCAACTTCAAGGAACTTTCACCCTTGATTTCAATCTTCGCGAAATGGAAGGTTGCAAGGATCAAGTTGTCTCTGCAGCAAGCTGTTTGACACCAAAGAAGCAACCCTGGCACGACGCCAAGGTTCGCCAAGCGCTCTCTATGGCAACTAACCGTAAAGCGATGGCAGATATCGCCTTCTTTGGTGATGTGAAGCCAAGCTGTTCGATTACTTGGCCAGGACACCCTGCCTACAAGTGCCAAAATCCAGATCGCACCAAGCAGAACCTTGCTGGCGCAAAGAAGCTACTTGCTGAAGCTGGTTATCCAGATGGATTCCCCATCACCATCACCGTCTTTAACCGACCAGGCTGGGCAGATGCGATTGCTGTTATCGCAGCAGAGTGGCGCAAGTTAGGTTCGAAGATGGTTGTTACCACTGAGCCACAGACAGATGCTGTCGGCGGCGCTCGCCAGACCTCTGGTGAGTACCAAGTTCAGTTCTCCGGTGCAACTGGTGCGCTCCCATCACAGATCCTCAATATCTATTGGGGTAAGGGTGGCGCATGGCAGAACTGGTCAGGCTCCTCCTCAAATACTGCAGATCTACAAGCACTCGATGCTGCAGTGACTGAGAAGGATCAAATTGCACTCATCGCAGCAATTGAGAAGAAGCTTTGGGATGAGTCAGCACATATTCCACTTGGACAACGTGCTGTCTTTGGCGCAAGCCGTCTTCCTGCAAACGTCTTCTCCAATGTGAAGGGCAATGATCACTACTTCGTCAAGCAGTCACCACCACTCTCATAAGTTAAGGTGGCGACTGACTGTGCGAACAGTGAGTTAAGTAAATAAGTAGTAACCGAACAAGGTGGGGCGTTACGCCTCACCTTGTTCCCAATAAGTAAGAAATCCTCAAAATTACTGTGAAGTACTTTCAATTGCGAAAGGAATCCTGAAGTGACTGAGTCACAGAAAACTGCCGCCTCACAAGATGCAAAAATGGAGGTGGAGAAGGATAGAAATCGCGCAGCTCTTCGAAAGACCTTTTATGGCCGAATAATTCGATCGATAGTCGTTGGCTTCTGGGTGATGGTTATTGCTTTCTCGCTCATGCGGTTGAGCCCCGGAGATCCTGTTCGTCTTGCCCTTGGTGCAGATGTAACCGAAGAAGCTGTGGAAGCCTTCCGAACTCAACTCGGTCTCGATAAACCTTTCTACGTACAATTCTGGGATTACTTCTCAGGAATCTTCCGTGGTGACCTGGGATATTCATACTTCTCGGGCCGGGACGTCACCGAGATTCTTGGTACGCATTTACCGGTAACTTTGGGGATCATTGGATTATCAATCCTCTTTGCCGCCCTCATTTCCCTTCCACTTGCGCTCTGGGTTGCAACGAGCAAGAGCAATACTGTGAACTATCTATTTCGAGCGCTCACTTCTATCTCGTTGGCAATCCCTGGATTCTTCCTCGCGCTCCTTGGACTTCTCGTATTTGGCGTGTATTTCAATATTGCCCCTGCTGCAGGTTATGAAGGTGCCTTCCCTGGAAACCTCAAATATTTATGGTTACCCGCGTTGGCCAATTGTGGCTCTCTCGTTCCGGTTCTCTCCCGTGTGTTGCACTCCTCGCTTGTCGATACTCTCGATGAAGAGTTTGTAGAGACCGGAATCATCCGTGGTGTTCGTAAATCTCGTTTCTACTGGTCCTATTTACTTCGACCATCGCTTGCGCCCACCGTTGTTCTTTTGAGTTACATGGTGGGAGTGATGATTGGTGGTACCGTGATCATGGAGACAATCTTCTCTTTGCCGGGAATAGGTCGGGAGTTGATTACAGCGGTCGACGGTCGGGACTATCCCGTTGTGCAGAGTATTGCGATGATCTTTGGTCTCATCGTGGTCTTCTTCAGCTTTATAGGTGATCTGACTGGCTATCTCCTAGACAGGAGAGTGACTCTTTCATGAGTACCGGAATGGAAAGTAAAACTAAGAAAAAATTTATTAAAGAAGGAACCTTTGGAATCTATACCGGATTCTTCATGTTGGGTTCACTGGTACTCGCTGGTGCGATCATTCCTCGGATTAGCAAATATGGACCTGACGAATTGGCCTCAATGCCGCTTGCGCCACCAAGTAGAGCTAACTTCTTCGGTACTGACGTCTTAGGTAGAGATGTATTCGTTCGGGTCTTTGATGCTGTATTCATCGATCTGGGCACTGCGATTATTGGTGTAGCAATTCCATTAGTTGTTGGCACCATCATTGGAACCCTGCTCGGAATCTCACAGAACAAGCGTGTGAACTCTGTAGTGGGGTCATTGATTGATGGAATCAATGCCTTCCCATTCTTGGTCTTCGTAATCGCGCTTATTGCTTTTATCGGCCCCGGAGTTGGCAGCATCGTCCTTGCTATCTCTCTAGTTAACTGGGCGCGCTATGCACGTATTGCTCGTACTCGCGCTGTCGTGGTGAATAAACAAGGCTATGTAGAAGCTGCTCGCACTTTGGGCTTTTCAAAGAAGCGAATTCTTTTTAAGCACATCATCCCCAACGTTTCTTCAGAGACTCGTGCCTATGCGTTGAGCGATTTCATCATCGTAATCATCGCCATTGCTGCTCTCTCCTTTCTCGGATTGGGCATCAAACCGCCACAAGCTGAATGGGGTGGAATGATTCGTGATGGCAAGGATCTACTCACTGTGGGTTTCTGGTGGCCAACCGTCTTCCCTGGAATCGCCCTCTGTTGGGCTGGAATCGCGGTGGCCTTCATCTCTGAAGGACTCACGCGCCGGATGCGAGAGGTGGGTACTCGATGAGTACTCCAAACAAACCTCTCATTCAGATTAAAGATGTGGTCATCGGCATTCCACACAAACGTCGTCCGACGCTGATTATTGTCGATAAAGCCAATTTCGATATCAACTATGGCGAGATGGTGGGAATTGTTGGTGAATCAGGATCTGGAAAGACCATGATCTGCCGGACCATGATCGGCACTTTAGAGCGCCGTGGTGGAAAGATATTATCTGGAGAGGTCATCTTCGAAGGACAGAACCTTGCCACCGCAAGTGATGCAACGTGGAAGAATTTGCGTGGTAAGTCAATTGGATATGTTCCGCAAAGCGCTCTCGCTGGACCAAACCCAGTCCTTACAATCGAAGCGCAGTTAACGGAGGCGCTTCGCAACACTGGTGATACTAAAAACATCAAGGCTCGTTCCAAAGAATTGTTGGATCTCGTAAAAATCCGACGCGTGGATACCGTGATGAAACAGTATCCATACCAACTTTCGGGTGGTATGCGCCAACGTGTGATGATTGCCTGTGCCTTGGCTACTAGTCCTAAACTGCTCATCGCTGATGAGCCAACAACCGGACTTGATGTCACGGTGCAATCTCAAATCATGGATCTTCTCAAAGAGATTCGATCCACGATGGGTACCGCAATCGTGCTCATCTCCCACGATCTCGCATTGATTGATGAGGTCTGCGATCGAGTTGTTGTGATGCATGCTGGAGCAACAGTGGAGGTCGGTTCTGTTAAGGAGCTAGAGAAGCCCCGTCATCCGTACACAATCGCTCTCAATTCCTCGCGAATTGATATTGCTAAACCTGGCAGTGAATTGGTCACAATCAAAGGCAATGCACCTTCTGTTGGAGAATGGAACCTGGGGTGTCGTTTCGCGGAGCGGTGTTCTATCGTCCAAAGTGATTGCAAAGTTGGCGTACATCCTGAACTCATTGGTGCAAGTGGCACCCATCAGAGCGCATGTATCCACACCGAACTCTTGGAGCGAATCTAATGGCTGAATTCCTTCTCGAAGCAAAGAATGTCAGCGTGACCTTTGGTTCAGGCTCAACAAAGGTTGAAGCAGTAAAGAATTGCTCGCTCACTCTTCGCTCAGGCGAACCTATTGGAATCGTTGGTGAATCCGGTAGTGGAAAATCTACCCTTGCCCGAGTCCTTGCAGGCTTACAAGCTCCGACTGAGGGTGAAATCTTCTTTAATGGCGAGCCGGTCTATAAAGGGTCAAAGTCTTACACCGGCGAGGCGCGACGACAGGTGCAGATGGTCTTTCAGGATCCCTATGGAAGCCTCAACCCACAATTAACAGGATTAAATGCTGTTGCGGAAGCGGTCCGAATTCACGATAAAACGAATAAAGATGAATCTGAGAACCGCGCGCTTGAACTTCTTCGCCGGATGGGAATCGCTGAACTCGATGCCATCAAGAAACCTCGCCAACTCTCGGGTGGACAACGGCAGCGCGTAAGTGTGGCCCGTGCACTCTCTGCAAATCCGACTGTATTACTTGCCGATGAACCAACATCTGCAATCGATCAGAGCGCGCAAGCACAGTTGCTTAATCTTTTCCGCGGCCTCCTTGACGATGGACTCTCCATCGTCCTGGTTTCTCATGATCTTGGTGTCATCCGCTACCTCACCCAACGCGTCTACGTGATGAAGGATGGCGTATTCGTTGAGTCTGGTATCACGGAGGAGATTTTCAACGATCCTCTCGAGGATTACACAAAACTACTTCTTGCATCGATTCCGGGTGATCTCGGTGTTGCTGCACGAAGGAAACTGAACAAGAACTAGATTTATCATTCGATAGAGGGATGCGAGATGGCTGGCCAAGGTTTACGAGTGGGAGCGGTAAATCTCACCATTAATCCTGAGTTGGGCATGTCGAAGGGTGGTTTGCGCCTCTTTGGAAGTCCCATCACCAAAGTCGATGATGATCTCTATTTAGGCGCCATTGTTTTGGAATCAAAGGGCGTCACTCTCTGCCTAATCGCATGCGATCTTGGAAACTCACGAACCGAAGAGGCGCTAGAAATTCGAACCCAGGTTGCAGATGCTCTCGAAATCCCAGTCGTCAATGTGATGTTCAACTTGAGCCACAATCACAGCGCTGCGGATTTGCCCACCATGCTCCGTGGAAACGCCGATGAAGAAGATATTTCGCGAAGTGAGAAGTATTTCGCCTTTGTAATTGAACAGGCAGTGCTTGCAGCAACGACCGCACAAGCACAGTTACGTCCAGCTCGAATGGCACATGCTTGGGGCGAGAGTGATTTAAATATCTATCGTCGCGAGTGGAATGGCGATCAAGATGTACTCGGTGAAGTTCCCGGCCATCCCATTGATAATTCCGTTGGAGTAATCCGCTTCGACGATCTCGAAGGAAATCCAATCGCAATTCTCTTTCGCTTCTCTTGTCATCCGGTTGTCAACGGCGCCCAATCCCCCACGCTCTCAGCTGATTTCCCCGGGCCGGCGCGGAAAATCATCGAAAAGAATGTCGGTGGCACTGTCCTTTTTCTCCAAGGCTGTGGTGGAAATATCAACCCACAGGTGGGTATTGGTTATGAAGTGGATTGTTTGGAAGAGGTCTACCGAATGGGTGCGGCACTTGGTGCAGAGGTGGTCCGGGTAGCACTTGGCCTGCGCACAAATAAATACCAAAAGGATCGAGTGCTCCTTCAAAATGTGCCAAACATCTTGTTCAAACCTTGGCGAGAACGTACCGAGCACTCTGAGGTAACCCTTGGTGCCAGCCATGAAGTTGCTCACTTTGGATTCGTACCACTTCCCTCTGCAGATGAGGCCGCGCAATTGGCTCACCATTGGGAGAGCGAGATTCTCGAGCGAGAAAAACGGGGCGCCTTAACGTGGGAAATTCGCGTAGCGAAGAAAATGAAACTCTGGGCTGATTCGGTAGTGGCTGGTGCAGCCGAATCCAATCCCACTCGTGATTTTGAGGCTCATGCCTTTCGAATTGGGGATATTGCCATCGTTGGTCTCAATGTTGAAGCCTTCTTTGAGACCGGCGAAGAGATCAGAGCACACTCCCCCTGGCCCGATACTTTCGTCCTTGGTTATACAAACGGCACCATCATGTATTTGCCTCGCGCACAGGACTACCCGAAACTGGGATGGAAATGGCCTAACACGCATGCGCTACCAGATTTCCTACCGCAGTCGTACTGTCAACCTGCGCTATGGCATCCAGATTCAGAACAGAAAGCAGTCAAAGCAGCTCGCACCGCTCTTGATCGTCTGCGGTAATTTTTTCTTACACGCGCAAATCGATTGTCGCGCCACCATCGACGACAATAGTCTGGCCGTTAATGTACGAGGCTTTCTTCGAAGCGAGGAAAACTACAACTGCCGCTTGCTCCTCTGGTCGACCCATTCGTTTCATCGGGACAGCCTGAGCAAATGCCTCATAGGTCACCTCTTTGCCATCGACAAATATTCGATTAGCAGTTTTTGTAAATCCTGGAGCGACAGCAACAACGCGAATGTTCTCAGGCGCCCATTCCACTGCCAAAGTGCGGGTGAGCGCCTCTAGTCCAGCTTTCGAGACTGAATAAGAAAGTCGACCAGGCAACCCAATACGCCCTGCAATCGATGCAATCGAGATGATTGTCGGATAAGGAGATTTCACCAGATGCGGATATGCCGCTCTGCAGCATCGAAATGCGCCATCAAGATGTACGTTAGTGATGAAACGCCAATCCTCATCGGTATAACTCTTGGTCAATCCCTGGCGAAAATTTCCGGCATTATTGACCAGCACATCTAGACGACCAAATCGTTCGATGACCGATGCGATACCCTCCTCCACGGACTGGGTGGAACCGACATCCATTGCAACGCTCAATACATGTGTACCACTGGAATCCAAAGCGTTTGCCACCTCATGTGCCGCTTCTACTCGAAGGTCAGAGACGACCACGTCGTAGCCTTCGTCGAGGAATTGTTTACACATCTCCGAACCGAGAGCGCCAGCACTCCCAGTCACTACAACGACGGGTCGGTCACTTTTTGCCATACCTCGAAGTCAAGCATTGCACCGTCGGATAAACAAGCGCGTTCGGCACGCGAGAATTGTTCCTGGAATATTAGGATATTTCATCTCCCTGAACTTGCCCTTAGGAATCATTGCTAAATGCGGGTAAGGTACCCGCTATGGGAATTTATGATGGTCAGGTAGTGGTCGTTGCCGGTGGTGGCGCTGGAATCGGGGCGGCAGCAGCAGAATTATTGGCATCGCGAGGGGCGAGCGTCATCGTCTCTGATGTCGTCAAAGGCAATGCCGAACAGGTCTCCTCTGCAATCAATGGTGCTGGCGGAAAGAGCGTTGCACGCGAAGTAAACGTCGCAGATCAGCAAGCGGTAGCCGAGTTTTTAAATAGTATCGCGAAAGAATTTGGTCGACTTGATGCGATTGTGAATAGCGCCGGAATCGTAGGACCCACCAATACCCCTCTGGAGAAGATCACTGCAGCAGATATTGAAAAGGTTCTCTCGATTAATTTGCTTGGCGCTATCTGGTTAACTCAAGCTGCCCTCCCCATCATGAAAGCAGCAAAGTATGGTCGTATCGTTCATGTTGCATCGATCGCTGGCAAAGAAGGCAATCCAGGTATGACTCCGTATGTTCTCTCAAAGTCGGCGATGATTGGATTTGTTAAGGCTGTTGCAAAAGAGGTTGCAACCGAAGGCATCACGATTAATGCCATTGCACCCGCCGTGATTAAGACACCAATGAATGCAAGTACCAGCGAAGAGACCCTCAAATATATGATCTCGCGGATACCTATGGGTCGCCTCGGAGAGGCTGAAGAGGTCGCTGAGATGATTTCCTTCGCTGCATCATCGGCCTGCTCATTCACCACAGGATTTTGTTTTGATACCTCGGGTGGTCGCGCCACTTACTAAGTGGGGCTACTTCAGTTGGAGTGCACTCCAGTCGGGATCACTATCAATTCCCATCAAGGTATCGGGCATATCAGGAAGGGTGAATTTCCAACCAGTTGTTGGTCGCTCAGTAGCTTCTTTTGATTGAGCAAGAATCAATTCGGCGAGCGCATCCACGCTTGCTCCTGGGGCGGAATACTCAATAGAAACGCTCTCCACATCGAGAATCGAAGCGACTTGGCTATGCCAGGCATCATAAACATGCCACGAGACCGGCATCTTCTTCTCGGCGAGATACTCATTGAGTTGAAGTAAGCGCGAGAGCCCACCTTGGCAGGTGGTATCGATGCGCAAGATGTCAACGGCGCCAGTCTCAACAAAAGCTTGCGGGTGATATAGATGTGTCTCATCATCTCCGCTCGCTAAAGGCGAATTGAGAAGTGAGCGGAGTTTTTTTAATTCCATCAAACTCCCTGAGACAAATGGGTCTTCTACCCATGCAAGGTCGAGACCGCCAACAATCTTCATCACATCTTCGGCGGTACGACAGGAAAATGCTAGATCCGTTGAAACGGGACAGAGTTTGGTTTCAAGCGCAGCAATAATCCGTTCTCTGGTGAGTTCAGGGGTCATACCTACGGGAAGTTTTACCCCTTGCGCACCTGCAGCTACAGCCGCCTTTACCTCCCAGACAATATCTTCTGGTCCGCGTGATGGTGGATAACCAATCACTGCCCATTTCGCGATTTTCTTCTCACTCTTGCCGAAAAGAGCAGCGACTGTCTTGCCAGCGCTCTTTGCTACAGCTTCATGCGCTGCCAAATCAACGAGTGAGAATCCGCGTAAGGCTGCACCTGATGAGAGTGGAGCGCTCGCTCGACGATAAATAACATCCCAAGTAGTAACAGGATCTCCGGTAAAAACTTCTTTGTAGAGCGGGGCGATAATCGAATTCACGCATTCAGCAACCGGCACGCCGCGATCTAAACCGTATGCATGACCGACGCTCCCATCGGTTAAACGGACCGTGGTCACGCAATAGCCCCGCGCCTTAATCACGTACTCACCTAGTTGCACTGGGCGCGGCAGCGTGAGCGTCACTCGACGAGCTGAGACCTCTGCAATCGCGCTTGCCTCTACTCTCTCCATAGGAGCACTTTTTCGCCCTCGGAGCCCATCCGTCAAATAACCCAAACCTCGCCGTCAGGAGGGAATTTGGGGCGTTTTCTCGAGTTCGGAGGGTCGCGCCGAGGTTACCTTTTCCGATATTCGCCCACCCCAAACGTTATAAAAAATACATATTAAATCGAGCAAAACGCCTTGATTCATCACCAAGAAACATGGTGGGCTAGGGGCACAAATAAGGCTCCGGAAGGGCCTTAACTTTGAGCTCCATTTCACTTGGCGCCAACTGAGTTAGGAGAAAGTAAATGAAGAAATTCCGTACCCGCATTGCGGCGGTTGCAGCGATGAGCTTCGCAGCAACGTTCGCAGTAGCGGCTCTGCCTTCACAAGCTGAAGATGTCACTCTCAAGCTTGTTATGGCCGCCTACACCGATGACATGGTCGATTACTACGACGGTCTTGCTCAAGACTTCGAGAATGCCAACCCTGGAATCAAGGTTGAGGTTGACGTAGTCGCATGGCCGGAAATCGGCCAGAAGGTCAAGACTTTGATCGCATCTGGTCAAACACCAGATATCGTCAATAACGACGAATTCGCAGGTGAGGCTGCAGCAGGTCTGCTCTATCGTGCAGATCAAATCGTAAGCGCAGCTGTTCTCAAGGACATCATCCCTGCATTCCTCGACAACTCCAAGTACAAGGGAACTGCCTATGCAGTACCTGATCTTGCATCAGCACGTGCCTTCTTCTGGAACAAGCAACTTATCTCAGGTGCTGGCGTTAAAGCTGCACCAAAGACATGGGATGACATGCTCGCTGCTGCTAAGGCAGTAAAGAAGAAGTATCCAAGTGTCTATCCATACTGCCTCCCACTCGGTCCTGAAGAAGCACAGATGATCTTCACAACATGGGGTGGCGGCAATGGTGGTCGTCTCTTCAACGAGAAGACCAACAAGTACACCTTGAATAACAAAGAGTTCAAGGGCGCTCTTGATTTCCTCAAGACCCTTGTTGACCAGAAGTTGACTCAACCAAACCCAGGTAAGACCAACCGTACCGATGGCTGCTGGGCGCTCTTTGCTAAGGGCAAGGTAGCAATGGTTGATGGCGGCGTCTTCCTACCAGATTGGCTATCCAAGAATGGTGGCGAGAACATCGACTGGGCAGCGGGAGCATTCCCAGCTGCAAAGGGTAAGACTGACATCACCGTTGGTGTCCAGGATTACTTCAAGGGTTACAAGGCTGGTGGAAAGCAGAAGGAAATCCAGAAGTTCCTCACCTTCATCTTCGAGCCTACGAACTACCAAGGCTTCTTGAAGGCTGCTGGTGGATTTATCCCTGCTACTAAGAGCGCTGGAAAGCTTGCTGAAGAAGACCCAATCATCGGGCCTTACATCAAGCTTCTTCCAAAGGCGATCTTCTACCCAGGAACCGTTGGTTCATGGCAGGCATGTAAGGCATCAATCGTGACCTACATGGGTAACGCGATGTCAAACACTGGAAAAGCGCTTCAGCAGATCCAGGCAAAGTGCGATGCCGCACATAAGAAAGTTAAGTAACCACTAGTTACTTACCTGTTGTAAAGGTGGAAAGGCAGGGCCTCGAGATTCGAGGTCTTGCCTTTCACTATAGTCACTCCGTAATAGATAAGAATTGATGAAGGAGCCCATGTGGTCGCCGCAACAGTGAAGAAGGAGCCGGCTCGTAAAGCCCTTCCTTGGCTGAGTGGAACGATCTTCCTCATCGTTGGCTTTGTACTCTGGCCAACGCTCGAACTCTTCCTCATGTCTTTTAGAACTATCGACATCTCAGGACTTATCGAAGGTTGGGCAGGCCTTGAGAACTATCGAATGTTGGCTGCCAATTTTGATTTGCCTCCAGTATTGCGAAGGACCATCATCTGGTTAGTTGTCGTGGTCGGCATGACCCTTGCTATCTCATTGCCACTTGCTCAATTAATGAATGCTAAATTCCGAGGGCAGAAATTCCTCCGCTACTCCATCATTATTCCGTGGGCTGCATCTCTTGTCATTACTGCGACCTCATTTAAATGGATCCTCGATCCCTACTACGGCATGATGAATTTAATTCTCAAAGATTTGGGCATTATCAAGGAAGATGTCGATCTTCTTGGTAATCCTTCGACCTCTTTTATCATGCTTCTGATTGTGGCGATTTTCGTCTCCCTCCCCTTCACTAGTTACGTACTTCTTGCAGGCTTACAGTCGATTCCGGGTGAAGTGCTCGAAGCGGCCAAAGTTGATGGTGCGGGTGGGTGGAAAACTTATTGGACCATTATCTTCCCGCTACTACGCCCTGCATTCCTCGTTGCAGCGGTTATCAATGCGGTTTATGTCTTTAACTCTTTCCCCATCATTTGGGTCATGACTACGGGTGGACCTGGCTATGAAACTGACACAACGACGACTTTTGCCTACAAAATCGCCTTCCGCGATCAAGATATCGGACAGTCAGCATCTCTTGCAGTGGGAAACTTCCTCGTAATTTTCATCTTCATCATGCTTTTCTTAAAGTTATCTAAATGGCGAGAGGCGGATCAAACATGAGCGTGCCTGCCCCAATCGTCAAACGTCGGATCAAAGGTTTCGTGCTCTCTGTCATTGGTCTGGCGACTGCATTTATCTTCCTCTTTCCATATGTCACGATGTTTAGTACCGCTTTGAAACCCAAAGGTGACATTACTGATATTCCGCCCACCTATCTGCCGCAAGAATGGATTTGGAGCAACTTCATAAACGTATTCAAGGAGATTGCATTCGGCACGTATATGAAGAACACCATCATCATTGCACTGGCAACGATGCTCATTGGATTGATTGCATCGATTCCTGCAGGATATTTCGTCGCTCGTCATAATTTCCGAGGCCGGACGCTCTTCTTGCTTGTCGTGCTCATCACTCAAATGTTCTCGCCTACCACTTTGCTTATTGGTATCTATCGCGAAATGTCAGTCCTAAACCTCATTAATACTTACACTGGCCTGATTCTGGTAAATGCTGCCTTTAATCTCGCCTTTGCAGTCTGGATCCTCTCCAGCTTCTTTCGCTCCATTCCCAAAGAGATTGAAGAAGCTGCGCAAATCGATGGCTGTTCCAGATTCCAGGCCTTCCGAAAAGTGGCCCTCCCACTCGCATTACCAGGCATCGTTACAACAGCAATCTTCATCTTCATCGCTGCTTGGAACGAATTCGTAGTTGCCTATACCCTTGCCAGCCAACCAGCGAAGCAGCCTTTCTCGGTTGGTCTCTCACTCCTAACTGGTTACTACGAAGTGAAGTGGAATTACCTCTTCGCAGGCTCCTTAATTGCCATCATCCCCGTTGTCGTCCTCTTTATCTTCATCGAGAAATATCTCGTCAGTGGTCTTACTGCCGGTAGCGTGAAGTAGCAATGGGGCGTCACAACGCCTTCACCTTCCCCTACACCTTCTTCCGTCAGAGCGCTGCCCAAGTAATTCCCGAACTGCAAAGTTATGGATTTACCGGAATTAATCTCGCCCTTAACTACCATGCCAGCCGGGATTTTCTCCTTCGCCAAGGGCCGGCGTTGGAATATCTCGTCGATGGCTTTCATTACTACGCGCCTAATCGAGATAAATATCCTGCTCAGGCTGTGGAGCCGGATCCTAAAGATTGCCTAATTGATAATCGGATGCTTGATGATGTTATTGATGTAGCGAACGCTCGAGGCTTCGAAGTCAATGCATGGGCGGTCTTCATGCATAACTCTGCCATCGGCTTTCAATATCCCAAGCTCACCGTGACAAACTGTTTTGGAAACCACTTTCTCTCTGAACTCTGTCCGAGTAGCCCCGAAATTGCTGGATATATCTCAGGGCTGAGTGACGACTTGGCAAGCAGGGGTATCACCGCACTAGCCATTGAATCACTCCATTTTCACGGGGCCCATCATGGGGAGCACCATGAGCGATTCTTCCTTGAAATGAGCGAGATCACCGGGTTTCTCCTCTCCCTCTGTTTCTGCGCTGCTTGCATCGCAAATTTTGTGGGCGATGGAGCGGCGCTCAAAGAGCGAGTTGCACAATTACTCAGACCATTTCTCGATGAAGACGATGAGTGGCTTGGAGTAAATCTGACAAAAGAGAATCTGGCATCTATTGCTGGAGAGGAGATTCTCGGATACCTCACATCTCGGGAAGAGACAGTCGCCCAGCGCTATCGTGAGGTCAAAGCAGTTACGGCAGCGCATGGAGTGCGCACCAAATTTATCGATCAGGCACCACTTATTCCCACTTCAGTGAACGCGCCCCTGGCAAAAAGTTGGCAAGTTGGGATTGATAACACGCTCATAGATAAAGCGGTTGATATCTACGAGCCGTTAATTTATCGAGCCAGCGCCGAGGAGGTGGGCGCTCTGGCTAGCCATTACCGCTCAGAAATCTCTAGTGAGATTACCGCGATTTTGCGCCCAACATATCCTGATAATGATTCGAAAGAAAAACTAGGCGCCAAAGTAAAGGCGCTGCACGATAGCTCAGTACACGACATTGATTTCTATCTTCTAGATGCGATGCGACCGCGAGACTTAGAGTGGATTAAGAGCGTAATTACTTCTTGATCCACGGAATACGCTTAGGAGTAAAACCGCCATCGATTGTCAATATCTCGCCGGTGATGTAACTGGCATCATCAGAGAGTAGGAATTTGACGCCGCGAGCAATCTCATCGGGCTCGCCAAAACGGTTCATTGCATGCATGCTCTGAATAGATGGGTCTAAGTACCCATTCTTCGTCGCATTCACGACAAGAGGGGTGTTGATATAGCCCGGAGCAATTGCATTGATCCGGATACCAAATTCTGCCCATTCAACTGCCAAGGTTCGGGTAATCGCGTCTATCCCAGCCTTCGCTACTGAGTAAGGCAGGCGACGAGGCCAACCAAAGTTATGCGCCAATGAGGAGAAGTTCACAAAGGCGCCTGGCTTACCTTCACCGATGAGGTAACGAGCAACCGCTTGATTCATGTAGAAGTGGCCATCAAGATGGACATCAAGAACCTCACGCCACTGCTCTGGCGTCATATCTAGGCTGGCGTGATTGGTGCTATTTCCAGCGCAACAGACCAAGCCTGAGATCTCTCCAGCCCAAGCGAGGGTCTTTTCGACCACCTCTGCCGCCCCAGCAGCAGTGGTGATGACCGACTCTAGGAAGAGGGCGCGTCCTGGATATTTTTCAGCTAACTCACCAAAGCCACCCGCTTTGAGGTCGGCCGAAACAACTTTGACTGCTGGCCAATCAGCAAGCAAGCGTTCTGCTGTTGCTAAACCAATCCCGCTTCCGCCACCAGTGATGATTACTGTTGAATGTTCAGCCATCGTTACTCGTTATTCGACCCAGAGAGTTGCTTCAACTTCAACGCACAATTCAGGGAGCATCAAACGACTAGCTTCAACAAAGGAGCAAGCAGGAAGTATGTTGGCGAAGAACTCACCATGCGCCTTTGCTACTCCTGGCCAATCCTCGATGTTGGTAAGAAATACTCGAGTCCGAATCGTATTTTCAAACGTCGCACCCAATTCTTTAATAGCTTTTTCGATTTCAGTGAGAATGTATTTCATCTGTCCATAGGCATCATGGGGAAACATGACCTGGCCATCGCGAGTAGTTGCGCTAGTGCCACTAACTTCTATGAGATTTCCCATCCGTACTGCTCGTGAGTATCCAACAATTGGAGCCCATGGGCGATTTCCATCTACGCGGCCAACTTCCATCTCGTTAGATACCTTTCTTTTCGATCAGTCGAACTGCTCGTCCTGGAAGGTTATCTGTTCGAGCACCATCCCACAACGTCGATATTCCGTCTATCCAAACGTGGACAAAACCTTTTGCCGGAAGTCGCGGTTCTTCATATGTGGAGCGATCAATCACGCTCTCTCGATGAAGTAATACCAAGTCGGCACGATAACCAACTTTCACCAAGCCGCGATCCACTAAGCGCAATCTCTGTGCGGGCCGTCCAGTCATCCGCGCTACCGCACCTTCAAATGAGAGTACCTGCGCATCTCGACCGTAGACACCTAAGTAGCGAGCAAATGTGCCGTATCCGCGTGGATGAGGTCTGTTGCCAACGAGGATTCCATCGCTACCTACCATATGTTTCGGGTGCTTCATAATGGCTCGCACATTAGGTTCATATCCACCATGAAGAACAGCAGATACTTTGTAATTCTCAGCATCGAGGAAGTCAAGGTAAAACTCCACCGGCTCCTTACCCGCTCGTTTTGCTGCTTCATCAAAGCGCATACCAACGAACTCTGTTGCCTTGTCGACGCCAGCGATGACAATCGTCTCGAAATTCAGGGTGTTTCCATGTGCACCATCAGAACCAGTCACCATAAGTTCATGGATTACCCGTTTGCGCACATCAGGTTCACGAAGACGCATTCGCATAGTTTCAATTCCACCAGCCTGCACCCATGAAGGTAATAGCGCATGAAGGTATGTCATTCCCGCAAGATATGGATAGGTATCAAGGGTGATATCCACGCCACGACGCTCCCCTTCAGAAAGCATGTCAAAGAGCAACTCCGTCTTGTCGTGATACTGAGGTGAACTCATATGGCAATGAGTCAGGTGTAGCGCAGCACGTGAGGCATAAGAAATCTCAATACAATCGCTAACTGCTTTGAGAAAGTCACGCCCATAATTTCGGTGATGTGGAGCGTAGTAGCCGGAATACTTGGCAATAACAGAGTTAAGCGCAATCAATTCATTGTCATCGGCATACATCGCTGGCGTATACGTAAGTCCAGCCGAGAGCCCTACCGCTCCTTCACGCATTCCCTGCTCAACAATCGCCTGCATCTTGAGTAATTCCTCTGCCGTAGCAATCCCAGGTTCGCTGCCTTTGACTAGCATCCGTACATTTCCATGAGGAATCAAAAATGCGACATTTACCGGTGCCCCGCTATCAACGTAATTGAGGTACTCCGCGATGGACTTAAAGGTCCAATCGATATTTGATGGATCACCATTCCATCCGAAGAGTTGCTCTCTAATCTCATGCTGAGTCGCTTCCGAGGTCGGGGTATAACTCAATCCATCTTGTCCAACAACCTCGAGCGTGACTCCCTGCGTGACCTTTGCTAGGTGAGCCGGATCTGAAATAACGGCCAGATCTGAGTGGGCGTGCATATCAATAAAGCCTGGAGTAATAGTGAGTTCTGAACCATCTATTACCTTGCCCCGCTCGTCTCCCTTGAGAACGTTTCCTACAGCGGAAATTACTCCGTCGATAACTTGGATATCCGCCTTAAATGCTGGGCGTTCACTGCCATCGACGACGCTACCGCCACGGATTACAAAAGTGCTCAAGGCTTACGTCCCTCAATCGTGTTGAACATCGGCGTATATCCAGCGAGCAAACCTCCATCAACGACAAGTTCGGCTCCTGAAATCCACTCTGCCCGATCGGAGATAAGGAAGAGCACCATCTCGGTTATATCTTTCGGTGCTCCTACTCGACCGAGTGGATACCACGGCTTGAGATCCTCGAAGACTTGAGGATTCATTTTCGCCCGCTCGATCCATGCTTCCGTTGCAATTGTGCCTGGTACCACCGTGTTGCACCGAACCCCATACTCGCCATATCGAACCGCTATGGAGCGGGTCATCTGATGGACTCCCGCTTTAGCCACTGAATATGCATCACTGCCAAACATGCCCTTTGCATTGACAGTCCCAATATTGATGATATTTCCGCGCTTTCGCGCCATAAACATCGGTAGCACCTCTTTAACGCACAAGAATGCTCCAGTAAGCGTGATCTTCAAAGAATTATTCCAGGATTCAAGTGAAGTTTCGTGGAGCGCTTCTGCCTCATGAACCATCGCGTTATTCACCAATGCATCGATTTCGCCAACATCTTGGGCGATTTTCTTAAAAGTGGCCTTGACTGCATGCTCATCACCTAAATCAAGTTGATATCCATATGCTTTTCCGCCACTTTCATGAATATCACTTAAAGTTTTAGCAAGCGTGTTGGGATCAATTTCGATTAGAGCAACTATCGCACCATCTGCACAAGCGCGAAGAGCCATCTCACGTCCAATACCTCTACCAGCGCCAGTGATGACGACTTTCTTCCCTGCGATATCACTCATAGTTGCTCCTTAGTTCTTGGGGATATTTATAGTGCAACGACAAAATCAATTTCAACGAGAATATTTGCAAGATCTGAGCCAACGGTTGTTCGCACCGGAAATGGTGCTGTGAAGAACTCTTGATAGACCTTGTTATATGCAGCAAAATCTCTATTCACGTGTTGAAGATGGGTAGTGACTTTCACAACTTGATCTAGAGTTGCGCCATTTTCAGCCAAGATTGCCTGCAAATTTTTCAAGACTTGTCGAGTTTGCTCTTCGATTCCCTCGACTTCAACTTTGTTAGTCACAGGGTCAGCCGGTCCCATTCCACAGGTATAGAGAAATCCATTTGCAATTACGCCATGAGAGTAGGCTCCCCCGGGGTTTGGCGCTTCCTTGGAGAAGAAGTGCTCGATATGTGGTTTTGCCATTATGACCAGCCCCTTAGTTGATTCGTTCGAGTGGATGTTCAGTATCGATGATTCGGATAGTGCGAGACTTGCTCCGCATCACTATTGATTGGCTTCTCATGCCTGCATTCGTGTATCGCACCCCTTTGAGCAGTTCGCCATCGGTGATTCCAGTTGCTGCAAAAAAGTGATCATCGCCAGAGACTAAATCATTGGTGGAATACACTCGGGAAAGTTCTAATCCCGCCTTTGCCGCAGCCTCGCGTTCTTGATCAGAACGCGGATGTAGCTTTCCTTGAATCTCACCACCCAAACATTTCATAGCGCATGCCGCAATAATTCCTTCAGGCGTGCCACCAATTCCCATGAGCACATCTACACCGGTATCAGGACGCGCCGCCATCACAGCGCCCGCCACGTCGCCATCAGTAATAAATTTGATGCGCGCCCCCGCTTCACGAATTTCTGCAGTGAGTTGGTCATGGCGCGGACGATCAAGGGTGACAACTGTTAAGGAACTTACTGGCACTTTCTTTGCAGCTGCGATAGCACGCAAATTTTCGCCCGTGCTCATATTAATATCGATGACACCCGCAGCCTCTGGGCCGACAACCAACTTATTCATGTAGAAAACTGCAGAAGGGTCAAACATTGAATTTCGCGGTGCAACAGCGATCACGCTAATTGCATTATTCATTCCTTTTGCAGTTAACGTCGTGCCATCAATCGGGTCAACCGCAACATCACATGATGGTCCGGTGCCATCCCCCACATGCTCGCCATTAAAGAGCATCGGTGCTTCATCTTTTTCGCCTTCACCAATGACTACCACGCCATTCATCGAGACAGAGGAGATCATCCGTCGCATCGCATCGACAGCCGCTTTGTCAGCAGGGTTCTTCTCGCCCATGCCAATCCAGCGCGATGCGGCAATTGCAGCAGTTTCAGTAACGCGCACCAATTCCAACGCGAGGTTTCGCGATGAGATTGGCTGATTGTTCATCAGACTAATGTGAGTGTCGGCCAACCCAGTTGCCCGAACTTCCAACGAGGAAGTCAAGGTCGGCACCATGGTGCGCCTGGTTCACATGATCAAAATAGAGCTTGACCCACCCACGTGGTTCGGGCGAGGTTGGTGCAGACCATTTCTTCTTTCGCTCTTCAAGTACTTCAGGAGCAACGAGAAGATCTAGGCGTCGATTAGCAACATCCAGCTCGATCTCATCCCCAGTTTGGACCAGTGCTAATGGCCCGCCCACTGCTGCTTCAGGAGAGACGTGGAGCACGACTGTGCCGTATGCGGTTCCACTCATGCGCGCATCAGAGATACGAATCATGTCAGTGATGCCTTTAGCAAGGAGCGATTTCGGCATTGAGGCATTGGCAACTTCGGGGAAACCTGGGTAACCCTTAGGGCCAGCATTTTGGATAACAAGAATGTCATTCTCATCGACGATGAAATCATCACGATCTGCATCTTCTACATAATCTTCAATTGCTGAATAGACCAGCGCCTTTCCGCGGTGCTTGAGTAGATGTGGTGATGCTGCTGAGACTTTGATTACCGCTCCATTTGGTGCAAGCGATCCATAAAGCACCGCAGTCGCACCTCCTGGCTTCTGGAATGGTTCGGCGACAGAGGTAATTACCTCGCGATTCCAGTTCTTTACTCCTTCAATGTTCTGAGCAACGCTCTTACCAGTTACGGTGATGTGATCACGATGGATGAGATCACCTAACTCCTGCATTACCGCTGGAATTCCACCTGCATAGTAGAAATCTTCCATCAAATACTTACCCGAAGGCATCAAGTTGGCCAATACGGGTAGATCTTTTGTCAAGGTATCAAACTCTTTGAGCTCTAGATCAACTCCAATTCGTCGTGAGATTGCCAGAAGGTGGACGACTGCATTTGTTGACCCACCGATTGCACCCACAATCTTGATGGCATTCTCAAAGGCCTTCTTATTAAGAACCTTTGAGAGAGTAAGACCCTCTTCGACCATCTTGACGACACGGCGACCGACAAGTTGCGCAGTTGCATAACGACGAGAGTCCACCGCTGGAATCGCAGCGCTACCTGGTAATTGCAAACCAAGCGCCTCGGTTACTGAAGCCATCGTCGATGCCGTTCCCATGGTCATACAATGCCCGGCGCTACGAGACATACATGTCTCTGCCTCGGTGAATTCTTCTTCGCTCATCGTGCCAGCACGCACCTCTTCAGCAAATTTCCACACATCGGTTCCTGAGCCGATATCTTTCCCGCGGAATTTTCCGTTGAGCATTGGTCCACCGGTCATCATGATGGTGGGAATATCAACGCTCGCTGCGCCCATCAACATTCCAGGTGTGGTCTTATCGCATCCAGAGAGAAGCACAACACCATCCATAGGGTTAGCGCGAATCAGCTCTTCAGTCTCCAGCGCAAGCAAGTTGCGGTAGAGCATTGTGGTGGGGCGCATCGTTACTTCGCCAAGAGACATCGCGGCGAATTCCAACGGGAAGCCACCCATCTCCCACACACCACGCTTTACCGATTCTGCAACGCGACGAAGGTGCGCATTACATGGAGTGAACTCCGACCATGTGGTGCCAATACCAATCACAGGGCGGCCATCCATCACATCTGGAGCAAAGCCTTGGTTGCGCATCCAGGAACGATGGATAAAGCCATTCTTTCCCTCTGCACCAAACCATTCTCGGCTACGTAATCCGGTGGGCTCGGTCCGATGATGTGCTGGCATTGCTCTCTCTCCCTTTGCGCGTTGTGGCGAAAAACTCGCCTCTAAACCTATCGGAGGATGGGCTAAAGCCATAAGATTCCTGACACTGAGAGAGTGACGAGAATGACAACAATCCAAGGAGCTGCAATGAAGTTTGCCCGACTCGGTGCAAAAGGCCAGGAAAAACCCGCTGTGATGGTCTCTGAGAGTGAGGCGGTCTTCGTTGACCACCTGATCTCTGACTGGAACCGGAGCGAACTCGAAGCAGGGGCTATCGCCAAGGTAGGGGCTGCCGACCTCTCTTCATTACCCAAGGTCAAAGTTTCGGATTACCGAATTGGTTCTCCGGTAGCGCGCCCCACCAACATCATCTGTGTGGGCCTGAACTACGCAAAGCATGCTGCCGAATCAGGGATGACGCCACCGCCAGAGCCGGTGATCTTTACCAAAGCGCCCGATACTGCGATTGGTCCAAACGATGACATCATCATTCCACCTAATAGCGTAAAAACTGATTACGAAGTCGAGATTGCAATTGTCATCGGAAAGAAGGCTTCCTATATTCCTAGCGTTGAACAAGCGCCTTCATACATTGCCGGTTACACCATCAGCCAAGATGTCAGCGAACGCCACTGGCAAATCGAACGTGCGGGGCAATGGACAAAAGGAAAATCATTCCCCACATTCAATCCATGTGGACCGGTTGTCGTCACCGCAGACTCATTTGATCCGCATAACGTGCGAGTCTGGTGCACAGTCGATGGTGAGAAGCGCCAAGATTCATCGACAAGCGATTTGATCTTCGGCATCAACCACATCGTCTGGTACATCAGTCAATTCATGGAACTTCATCCTGGAGACATCATCAACACCGGAACCCCTGAAGGTGTCGGCATGGGCTTTAAGCCCGAGAAGTATCTGCGCGCTGGTCAGACTGTTGTCACCGGAATCGATGGCATTGGGCAGTTCACCAATAAAGTGGTGGCGCACAAGTAACCACTCGCAGTTAAGAGATGTCCCCTGGAACAATCACATTCTCTAAGCGCTCCCCTGCGGCAAGTCGACGTAATTGACTCTCGATCAATCGACGGGCGCGCGGGGCGAAAGCTGGAGTGTTGCCGCCCACGTGTGGTGAAATCAAAAGACCAGGAGCGCGCCAGAGTGGATGACTTTCGGGGAGCGGTTCTGGGTCTGTGACATCGAGAGCGGCGGTGATTCGCCCAGAATTCAACTCTGCGACCAAGGCATCTGTATCGATGATTCCCCCTCGCGCAACGTTGACTACAAGCGCGCCATCCTTCAATAGGCCCAACCGGCGTTTATCAAACATCTTCCGTGACTCATCGTTGAGAGGGAGAATGAGAATCACGATATCAAAGGTAGGTAATTGCCCATCTAATTCAGAGATCTTCTGTGAACCATCGCTACCTGAGCGCGAGAAGGGCACCACAGTCACATCAAAGCCAGCGAGGATTCTGGCGATGGCTTTACCAATCGAGCCATAACCGATGAGCGCGATTCGCTTATCGTTAATGGTCTGCTGATGTTTGTGAACCCACGCTCCTTTATCTTGATTCCGAACAAAATCAGGAAAACCTCTAAGCGATGCAATCGCCAGGCCTACTGCTAATTCCGAAGTTGAGGCGTCGTGAATCCCTTTGCCATTACAAAGCGTCATCCCTGGGCGAGTGAATTCCAGCGCATCCTCATACCCAGCATTTGGCATTTGGAGAATCTTGAGATTTGGCATTCGGCGGGTGAGTTCAAGCGCAGGTCTACCTACCGCATATGTTGGAACATAGATTGTGATATCATCTAAGTTATCTCGCTCCAGATCTGTATTACTTGGGCTTCGACGAACGATTCCCTCTGGAACTTCTAAGTCATCCCACTGTGTCCAGATTACATGTCGCATCTCATTCCCTTCGCTCGATTTACTAGTTTGAACGGATTAGTTTTCTTGGAATATCATCCATGTTGCAATGCTCTTTGGAACTTATTATTGATATCTAGTGGAATCGCAATCACTTCATTTTCGAGTCTGCCCACTCCTCCGACGTCGATTGTCACGACATCACCCTCTTGCATAATGAAATCAAGTGGCGGAATGATCCCAGTACCGGTTGAGAGCACAACACCATCGGGAAAAGTCTGACAGCGAAAGAGATAGCCGACTAGGTGTTCCAGAGATTTATTGAGTGAGCTCAGCGCGGTGTTCGCACTCCACACCACTTCACTTCCCCGTTTGATCTGAGCAGCCACGGTGATTTTGTCATGAGTAGGCGCCAACCAACTGGGAGTAATTCGTGGACCAAGCGCAGTGGAACCCAAGTAACTCTTCGCTTGCGGAAGATAGAGTGGATTGGCGCCCTCGATGGAACGCGAAGTGACATCGTTACAAATAGTAAAGCCAATTATCTCCTGAAAACAATTAACAACTATTGCTACCTCGGGTTCTGGGACTGTAGAGGTGCAATCAGCTCGCTTGCCGATGACATCTCCGTTGCCAACAGTTCGGCGAAAGTTCGCCTTGAAGAACAACTCAGGGCGATCAGCCTCGTAAACTTTTTGATAAACATCAGGTGTGCCGCTCTCTTCTTTGCGAGCATCGCGAGATCGAAGATAGGTCACGCCTGCTCCCCACACTTCACTTTCAGGAGCTAGTGGCGGCAGCTCTCGTCCAGAGACCTCTGGTCCATCAGAATTATCAACAATTCCCCGCAGCTCTGCTAGCGGAATCTTGAGCGCCGCCGTAAGTGTTGGCAATTCTCTAATGGCAAAATATTTGCCATCAACATATTTAGTTAGGGCGAAGGGATTCCCGGCGCTCTCAATCACCGCTAATTGCATGAGAAAGACTCCTTATCGTGGGTTTATGCAGTGCTCGAAGTCGAACTTTTCACAATTGTTGCTCGACCTGATTCAAGTCTTGCTACTGGAACTCTAAATGGGGAACTCGAGACATAATCGAGACCAACCGAGTGGAAGAAGTGAATACTTCTCGGATCGCCACCGTGTTCACCACACACACCCAATTTGAAATCTGGGCGAAGTGAGCGGGCAGCCTCCGAAGCCATTTTCACAAAGAGACCAACGCCATCTTGATCCAATGATTCAAATGGGTTAAAGGGAAGCAATTCGAGATCGAGATAGCGGGGCAAGAATGTTGATTCCACATCATCTCGGCTAAATGCCCACGTCAACTGAGTGAGGTCATTAGTACCGAATGAGAAGAAATCAGCGTAATCACCGACCCGTTTAGCAGTTATCGCAGCACGGGGGGTCTCAATCATCGTTCCAATTGGAATATCTAGATGTTGACCGGTGCTGGAGAGGGTATGAGCGATTTCTTCTTCAAGAGTCTCGCGAAGGTGCAGAAGTTCCCGTTGCGTAGCCACTAACGGAATCATGATTTCAGGCCTAGGGTCATGTCCGAGGCGACGAACTTCAAGTGCAGCATGTACAAGTGCGCGAACCTGCATTTTGAATAGCTCAGGGATAAGGATGCCAAGGCGCACTCCACGTAAACCGAGCATTGGATTTGCTTCATGAAGTCGTTTTACCGCAGCGAAGATTGCCTGCTCCCGAGGTGAGATATCGGTATTGAGCGCCTCAGCTCGCGACATCTCTCCGGTCATCTCCGCCAAGTCGGGGAGGAACTCATGAAGTGGCGGATCAAGTAACCGGACCGTCACCGGTAGACCTGACATCGCCATCATGATTCCTACGAAGTCGCCACGTTGGAGCGGCTCCATCTCAGCAATGACGCCTCGTTGGACCTCTTCATTCTCTGCCAGAACCAAACGTTCTACATACATACGTCGTTCACCCAAGAACATATGCTCGGTTCGACATAAGCCAACACCCTCAGCGCCAAGGATTCGAGCGCGAACAGCATCTTCTGGCGTATCCGCATTTGCACGAACTCGTAAGGTTCGCTTCTGGTCTGCATATTGCAAGATGCGGTCGACTGCTTTGACTACTGGAGTTGCTTGCTTCGATTCTGCAGCTAACCGACCTTCAAGGTATGCAGTTACTGGCGATGCGATGACGGGAACTACACCGGCGTAGACCGCACCAGTAGAGCCATCGATTGAAATCGTCTCCCCCTCATAGATGGTCAAACCACCCACGGTAAAAAGGTGGGCGCGCTCATCGACAGAGATGCTCTCGGTTCCGCAGACCGCGGTCTTGCCCATCCCACGTGCAACCACCGCTGCATGTGAAGTCTTGCCACCGCGACTGGTCAAGATTCCTTCTGCTGCAACCATTCCCACGAGATCATCCGGACTGGTTTCGCGCCGGACCAAAATAACTTTCTTTCCAGATCGAGCAAGATCAAAGGCACGCTTGGAGTCAAAGACCGCTTCTCCAACCGCTGCACCTGGGGATGCGGGAATTCCACGAGCAATCTCTTTGATTGAACCAGAGAGATCAAATTGCGGGAACATAAGCGAAACCAATTGATCTCCAGAGGTACGTGAAAGCGCCTCATCCATCGAAATCTTGCCCTCATCGACCATGTGGCAAGCAATACGAAAGGCTGCTTCTGCTGTTCTCTTACCTACTCGCGTCTGCAGAATCCATAACTTGCCACGCTCGACCGTGAATTCGATATCGCAGAGATCGCGATAGTGCGTCTCGAGCAACTCCATCACGCGCTCTAGCTCGGCCGAGACAACTGGATATTTCTCTTTCATCTCTTGCAAGGACATTGTGTTACGAATACCCGCGACAACATCTTCACCTTGAGCACGCTCTAGATAATCGCCATAACTTCCATGCTCACCGGTAGCTGGATCGCGAGTGAAAGCGACTCCAGTTCCCGAGAGATCGTCGAGATTTCCAAAGACCATAGATTGGATATTTACTGCAGTTCCTAAATCAGAAGGAATGCGCTCTCTGCGGCGATAGAGCCGTGCGCGTTCGGAATTCCAGGAACGGAAGACTGCTTCAATGGAACTCAAAAGATGTTCACGTGGATCTGTTGGGAAAGACTTCGAGGTGACTACTTCGATCACTTTAATGAAAGCCTCGGCGAGCGCCTTAAGTCCATCGACATCTAACTCTGCAATCGATCCGACTTTATTATTTTCTAGGATGCGATGTTCAACTTTATGGAATTCACTCGGCGGCACATCGCAGACAATCCGCCCGAACATATCCACGAATCGCCGATACGAATCCCAGGCAAATCGTGCATTGCCACTTGCTTGAGCAATCCCCTCGGCAACCTCAGGAGTCATGCCAACATTAAGAACAGTCTCCATCATTCCCGGCATGGAGAATTTCGCGCCCGAACGGACTGATACAAGAAGTGGGTTGGTGGGATCGCCAAAACGTTTTCCCAGTGAACGCTCGAGCTCTGCTAATGCGGTCTCAACTTCAGCAAGAAGAGTCACTGACATCTGTGATGATGCAAGATATTGGCGACAGGCCTCAGTGGTGATAGTGAAACCTGGAGGGACCGGAAGTCCCATGCGAACCATCTCAGCGAGGTTTGCCCCCTTGCCGCCAAGTAAATCGGATTGAGTCCGATCACCAAAAGAGAAGGGATAGATTAGCGACTTAGCAAGATTGGTCTGAGTGGAAGCCATACCCGAAATCTACCCACCCACAGGGGGTCGGCGGTACCAATAACGCGCCCATTCGGACACGCCGCAAGGGTCAGAGAAGTTATAGTGTGGGCACACAAGTCAGCGAGGGGCGCAAAACATGCCGCAAGGGTCAGAGAAGGAATTTGCTGGTCTCACAGCAATCATCACAGGGGCAGCCTCAGGAATCGGGCTGGCAACAGCACGTTTACTCCATCAACAAGGCGCGAGCATCATCGGCTTGGATCTCAATCAAGGTGAGCTCAAAGAATTCGCAACGTGGATCCACTGTGATGTGAGCACCCTTGATTCGGTGACGAAAGCCTTTGCGGAGGTACGGCAGAAGACGAATGTTGTTGACATTTTGATCAACAATGCTGCGGTTGGTTCTATAGGCACCATTGAAACTGAGACTGAAGATAATTGGGAGAAGATTTTTAATATCAACGTCTTCAGTGTGGCTCGAGTAACGAAAGCAGCCCTCCCGCTTCTGAGAAAATCAAAGGTCCCGTCAATTGTGAATACCTGTTCCATAGCTGCAACAGCAGGTATTCCTAATCGAGTGATTTACTCAGCCTCAAAGGGTGCTATTCGTACTTTAACTTTCTCTATGGCGTGCGACTTCCTCAAAGATCGCATTAGAGTCAACTGCGTAAATCCAGGTACTGCTGATACGCCATGGGTGCAACGACTCTTGAGCCAAGCAGATGATCCTGTTGCCGAGCGCGAGCGACTGGAAGCACGTCAGCCATGGGGTCGTTTGGTTTCTGCAGAAGAGGTAGCCAGTTCGGTGGCTTATCTGGCCAGCCCTCGTCAAGCATCAACCACTGCCACGGAGATTTCCGTCGATGGTGGAATGCAGAACTTACGCGTTCCTAAATAAAAATCACCTGGCAGACAATCTCTGCGATTTACGCCAGACCATATCGCTTGAGCATCCCGACGCCAATGCTTGCTCGACGAACTCGCTCTCGACTAGTGGACTCAACTAATCCCTGAATATGTCCCCCTGATGGATATAGTCCCGGTGCATTGCGTACCGTGAATTTGAGATAAATAGGGGCAGCAACTCGAACAAGATCAGGAACCTCGTAATGACGGACCGCCCCACCGAAATCATCGGCAGCTTCTACGTACACATCGACCGGAATATCCACCTGAGCACGAATCGCTGCAATCTGAGCTAGCGAGAGATCTGTCGTGAGATTTAAAGTGGAGGCTCCAAGGTCCTCGTACAAAGCAGCGGTTGCCGGGTTGTTACATGGCAAGGCAACCGAGGTCTTGAGTACAAAATCACTCGGTAGATCGCCCTTTCGTTTTGCCTCACCTAAGACCTTGAGTAGCCCTACATCGCCCACCAGAATCGAACGCACTCCTAGTGATGCTCCGTGGAGTACATCTTCCATTGCAAATCGCACTTGATCGGCGCCTCGAAGTGAGGGGTGCACGGTCGCACTCGATGCACCAACAGTTGCTCGACCAATATCCCATGATGAACGAGGTCCGACGAAGAGGCAGACTTCGGCGCCAGCTTCATTTCCGAGCGCCAGAAACTCTTTGATCTCTTCATCGCGCAACATCATGATTCCACTACCTTGGCTAGCGCGGTGAAAATCAAGTGCATACTTCTTTGACTCTTCCATGACAGCGCGCATTGCAGCTGGTCCCTCAACAGATGGAATCTCTACCTTCCATCTCGCTCCATCGCTAAATCTTTTTGCGCTCTCTGGTATGCCATCGAGATCTTCATGGATCACACCCTGCTTTGCCAGCGCTGAAATTGCACGTTTCATTGGACCCTGAGGGTCACGGGTACTCTTCCAATCAGATGTCATCTCTTAACTCCTCGCTTTCGCAACTGCTGCCAAAAATGCTTTTACATTCCCATCGATAGCATCGACGCCACCTCTAATCAAAGGTCCACCAATTCCAACGATATTCGCCCCCGCGGCAAACCAATCACCAATAGTCTCGGCTGATAAGCCACCGGTTGGACACCAGAAATTTCCCGGGAATGGATCACGGAGCGCCTTGAGGTGAGCTGGGCCAAAGGTGGATGCTGGAAATAGCTTGAGAATGTCTGCGCCAAACTTCTTTGCAGCTGCAACTTCGCTCGGCGTCGCCACGCCCGGAAGCGAGATCAGACCGCATCGCTTGGTTTCGCCAATCACCTCTTCATCAGTGTTGGGTGAGACGATAAATGTCGCACCAGCATCCTTCGCGCGAACCACATCTTTACTATCGACCACAGTTCCCACGCCCACTTGAACCTCACTACGTTGAGCAAGCTTCTCAATGATTGCTAATGCCCCTGGATTAGTAAGCGTTATCTCAATCGTGGTTAATCCAGCGGCAACAATACGATCAGCAACTTTCTGACCTGACTCTTGATCAGGCATTCGTACTATCGCTACAGCGCCAGCTTTGAGTAACTCTTCTCGGGTAACCATCAACTCGCCTTTCCTAATATTTCATCAACAAAACTCTTATCTGTTACTCCGTTGGCACCAGATGGAAGTCCAGCCCAGTCACCAAATTGACTTGCTACTCGCGCACCCGAGATTGTTCCCTGCCTGATGGCATCGGGAATGGTCAAGCCTCCAAGAAGTCCAGAAATAACCCCGCTCGTGAAGGCATCTCCGGAGCCGACCGGATCTACCGATTGAACTTGCGGTGGATGTACGACGGTCACCTCACCACCAACGGAGAAGCTCAACGCTTTAGGGCCATGGGTCATGATGACCAGATGGTTGTTACGCGATGCTGCGATATTGAGCGCCTCTTGAGGATCGCTAGTTCCAAAGACTGCACAATATTCATCTTCCCCGCCTATGAGTAAATCGACATCGCGGGCAATCGGTTCAAGGACTCTTCGCGCCTGCTCCTCGCTCCAAAGTTTTCTTCGAATATTCAAATCAAAGCTCTTCTTTATTCCGACCTTGCGGGCGATTTCTAAACCAGCCGCAGCGGTCGCCGCTGCACTAGTAGAGATTGCACAAGTGATACCGGTGGTATGTAACCATCGCGAGCGAGCGATTAATTGGCCATCTAAATCCTCGGGTTGCATTAATGAGGCGGCAGCACCTTTGCGGAGGTAACTCGCTTCTACCGGTGCGGTAGTTCCAGGATTGCGAATCATTGCGCTACTAAAGCTATCTACCCGCTTTACTCCCGTGACATCCACTCCTTCAGCTGCAAAATCAGCAAGTACCGCGCTTCCCAATTGATCATTTCCCATAAGAGTGAAGAAGTGGGCGCTTAATCCGAGGCGACAGACTCCTACCGCGACATTTCCTTCAGCCCCAGCCGTGCTCCGCGAATAGGTGTGCGCCGTTAAGACCGAGTCGGTATCGGCAGCAAGGAAAAGTGCCATCGCCTCGCCGAAGGTGTAAAGATCAGGCATTCGCTGCCGAAGATGTAAAGGTAAATGTGTTGGTCACTTTTCCTCGTACTCCAGGGGTGGCAATAAATGTCATTCCCGCTTGAAGCGACTCGCCCGCCTCATCATCATCTCGTGCGCTTGTGATGATCAATTGATCGAGATTCTTTCCGGCAAATGCGCCCGAAGTAATTCGGCGTGCAGGTAAGTCGATCTGTTCAATCAGTTTGCCACTTTCTCCATCAAAACATCTAATCGCAGAGCCTTCCCAAAAAGCGACCCATAGATTGTCATCAGCATCCATGCAAAATCCATCAGGCATACCAAAATCGTCGGGAAAGGTGATGAAGGTGCGACGATTCTTGATATCGCGCTCTTCGACATCGAATTTATCGACGCGACGGAGTGGGGTATCCACATAGAACATGCTTTTGTGATCAACAGTCCAATCGATGCCATTGCTGATAGTCACATCACCAAAGAGGCGACGGATATGGGTGCCGCCTTTTTGCAATTGGTAGAGCGCCCCAGCATTGTTCTCAAAGTCATAGGTCATCGATCCCAAGAAGAGATCTCCCCAAGGCGCGACTTTGGCATCATTCCATCGTAAGTTTTTAGACGAGAGATAGCCGTCAGCCTCTACCCTTCCTGGAACCTTTCGAAAATTTCCCGAGCGATCTCGCACGTGAGGTCCGTGAGCGGTTCCTAGTAATTCGCCGCCTTCAGCCAAAGGAATGACAAATCCAACATCCTCTGGTGTTTGGTACTCCCCACTTTCACCGCTGACGAGATTGCGCCAGCGAACTGCTTTGCCGTAGATATCCACCCACATGACGTGATTGTTCTCTGCCCCAGATGAGGTTGGACCTTCACCGAGAACATTACGACGCGAATCAAAAACTTCTGCCTTCAGAGCCATGATTACAAGCCTCCCTCAAGCGCTATCACCCAGTAGCCTAGAGCTACTTTAGAGGAGGGGAAAATGGCAGAACAATCTCTGGCATCAGCCCTCACTGCCCTCTTAGGGGCGGATCGAGTTTTTGCCGACTCCGCCGCGCGCGAGGCATACAGTCGCGATGCCACCCCACTTTTTCGAGGACTTCCCGAGGTAATCGTCGCCCCGCACTCCACCCAAGAGGTGGCAGAGGTGGTCAAATTTGCGCGAGCAACAAAGACCCCAATAATCGCCCGTGGCGCGGGAAGTAATCTCTGCGCAGCGACCGTTCCTCTTAATGGTGGAATTGTCGTGAGCATGATGCAGATGAAAAAAATTCTCGAAGTTTCACGGAATGAAATGCTCGCAGTTGTCCAACCTGGCGTTTCCACTACAGAACTTGATGATGCGGTCGCCAAAGAGGGATTGATGTATGTACCTGATCCTGGTTCCAAGACTGTCTCCACTATAGGTGGAAATGCGGCAACGAGCGCCGGAGGTCTTCGGGGTTTGAAATATGGCACGACGAAGAATTACATCTTGGGCCTGGAGGCAGTCCTTGGAACAGGTGAGGTAATTCGGACCGGTGGGCGATTGGTCAAGGATGTCGCTGGCTATGACATCACACGTCTACTCATCGGAAGTGAGGGAACGTTAGCAATCTTCACTGAGATTACAACTGCCTTAACTCCGCGACCAAAATCTTCGCAATATGGAGTTGCCTACTTCAACACACTCGCTGATGCCTCTGTAGCAGTAGATGCCATCGTAGCTGCCGGGATATTGCCAGCTACCCTCGAGTTTCTCGATAACACATGTATCAAGGCGGTTGAGGATTTCGCGCATCTAGGTCTTGATTCACAAGCAGGAGCCCTGCTGCTCTTCGGCGATGATGGCAATTCCGAGAGCGTTGCGAAAACTGTTGGGGCGATGGCTGATATCTCTAGCTCAGCGCGAGGAGTTCGCGCAGTCACATTAGCGCCAGATGTTGCTGCAGCCGAAGCGCTCCTCTACGCACGTCGTTGTTCTCTGCCAGCACTAGCGCGACTTGGATCGATGTCTATCCTGGAGGATATCTCCGTACCTCGACCACAACTAAGCAAGGCTGCCGAAGCAATCGAGAAAATCAGCGAGAAGCACTCCTTACTTATTGGAACCTTTGGCCATGCTGGTGATGGCAACCTTCATCCTACGATTGTGCTCGATAAGGATGATGCCGACGAAGTCACGCGCGCTGAACGTTCACTCTCAGATATTTTCAATCTTGCACTTGAGCTTGGTGGAACAATCACCGGTGAACATGGAGTAGGTAGTGCAAAACTCCCCTATTTGCGAGCGAAACTTGGTGATGTTTCGCTATCGCTTCATCACAATATCAAGTCTGTCTTTGATCCAGATCGAATTCTCAATCCAGGCAGGCTTGGAACATGAGCGCGGAGAGCCACGAAAAATTCACTCAAGCAAAACTTGATCGATGTATCTCATGCGGATATTGCCTGCCAGCATGCCCTACCTATCAAATTACGGGTGAAGAACAATCCTCACCGCGTGGACGAATTACTCTCATGCGTGCACTTCAAGATGGCAGATTGCCATTTAGTGATGAAGGCGCGCAGGAGCAAGCCTCATTCTGTCTTGGTTGTCGCGCCTGCGAACCGGTGTGTCCGGCAGGAGTGGAGTATGGCGTTCTCCTCGAAGAGTGGCGCGACATCACATGGCGTGGCCGGAAACGTCCATTGATTATCAAAGCGCTCTTCCAGATGGTCAGTGCACCATGGCGAGTACATCTCATGAGCGCACTCTCTCCCATCGCCAGAAAACGTAAGAGTTCGACTGATATCCATCTAGCCCTTGGCTGTTTCGAGCGACGACTATTTCCGAAAGTAAGCAGAGCGGTCGCTCAGTTGGCGCCGAGTATCAGTATCGATCCATCGCAAGGATGCTGCGGCGCTCTCCACGCTCATAATGGCGATCTTGAGGGCGGAAAGGCTCTGGCAAAAGAGCTGGGCGAGAAATTGCCTGGCACCATCCTCTCGACTGCCGGTGGTTGCGCGGCCCACCTCTCTGCCGTTTTAGGTAAGGAGCGAGTCCAAGAGTTCTCGCAGTGGTGGAGTGGAAATCTCAAACCCATGACTCGAAACGGAAAACCGATTCGAATCGGGCTGCAAGATTCCTGCCACTTACGAAATGGCATGGGCGTTTTTAAAGAGCCTAGAAAAATCCTCACACAACTCGGTGAGTATGTAGAGGTGCCCAATGCACAAGGCTGTTGTGGCGCTGCTGGAAGTTACTCGTTATTACGTTCACGTGATAGTAAAAAAATTATTGCGCCGAAAGTTGCGGCAATCAAAGAACTAGAGCTCGATTACCTTGTAAGCGTCAACCCTGGCTGCACACGCCAGTTAAAGAGCGCGCTACGTAGAGCGAGAGTGAAGACTAAAGTAGTTCATATTGCAGAATTGATAGCGCTTGCTCCATGAGCGGAGAGTTTTCCGAAGACACTCTTAAGAAATTATTGGGAAACCATCAATTTGAAGTCGAAATACTCTCCGGTGGCGTCTCCTGTGATACCGCAAAAGTTGTGTGGAGTGATCGGAAGCAACTTCGTGGCGCAGTCGTCAAAAGAGCGCTTGCTCAACTGAGAGTCCCAGGAACGTGGGAGGCAGACGTTGACCGCATTCTCGCAGAGGCCGATGCCGTCGAATTATTTGGTTCCCTAACACCAGATAATGTGCCAAAACTGCTCTCACGAAGTGAGGATGACCTTGCTATAGCCATCGAATTAGCCGCTGATGATATGCGGGATTGGCGCTTTTCTATGCTTGATGGTCTGGTCGAGCCACAAGTAGGAACCACGTTGGGAAAGGTGCTCGCCACCTGGCACTCTGCCACGCGTGAGCGTGAACTTCCGGCGCGAATCATTGATGGCAAGAAGCGATTGTTCGATCTGCGCGCTGGGGCTTTCTACGGCGGAATGGCAAAAAGTTGGCCAGAGTTTGCGCCATTGATCACCGAACTATCGGATGAGCTGATGGATTCTCGAGAGTGCGCGGTGCATGGAGATTTCAGTCCCAAAAACATTCTCCATGGCTCAAGTGGAACGTGGGTACTCGATTTTGAAGTTACTCACCAAGGCGCACCAGTCTTTGATTTAGGGTATATGTCTGCACATCTGAATTTAAAGGCGATTAAGTTGGAGTCGCAACGCGATGTGGTGCGGCAGACATTGGCAAATTTTCTCGCAGCTTATCAAGAACATGCCGGTGAACTTCCGTCAAATATCTCAGCCCATGCAGGGGTAGTAATGGCGGTGCGAGTTGCGGGAATCTCGCAAGTCAACTATTTGAACGAAAGTCAAAAAGCGGAGGCAGTCACTCGCGCACGGGAGCTACTCGATGGCGCTTCGGTTTTTATCCCTTAAGTGAGCCGCTGAGCAAGCCACGCAAGAAGTAACGACCAAGGAAGATGTAAACAATCAACGTAGGCAGCGAGACGATCAACGATGCGGTCATATTCAAACCATAGAAGACTTGATTACTTGACCCCGTGATGAAGTTCAACGTCGTAGTCGCTACCGAGAGTTTTGGTGAGCCACCGGTGAGGAAGATGGCAAAGAGGAAGTCATTCCAGGCGGAGGTGAATTGCCAGATTAGAACCACTACGAAAGCTGGTAGTGAGAGCGGGAGGATGATCGAGGTATAAATCCGAACGCGTGATGCTTTATCGACCAACCCGGCCTCGATTAACTCATCAGGAATGCTCGCGTAATAGTTACGGAAAATCAGGGTGCAGATAGGAATTCCGTAGATGACGTGCGCCATTACCAATACGTAAATGGATTTATTGATGCCCATATTGGTAACAAGTTGTACGAGCGGAATCATGACTGCCTGATATGGAATGAACATGCCGAAGAGGAATAGCGTGAAGACGATATTTGAACCAGGGAACTTCCACTTCGCAAAGACGTAACCATTGATCGATCCAATGATTGCCGAAATGATGGATGACTGAACGACAAAGAAGAGGGTGCGAGACATCGATTCGCCAAGGCTGAAGGCGGAGAAGTAATCACCACCGCTCCATGAAACTGGCCATGCCGAGAAGTCAAGGCTCTTCGGCAAATCAAAGGCATTGACGAGATAGACATCCTTAACGCCCTTGAGGGAGTTCACTACCAACACGTAAATAGGCATGACGATCAAGAACCAGATGAAAGTTAAGGATGCATACCGGAAGATCAACCAGAACTGCTCTTTTCCAGAGCGCTTTCGCTTGTTTGCGGATGCGGTTGGTTTCTTCTCAAGGAGTTCTGCGGTCATCGGTTCTCATTCTCCTGCTTTATTACCCAACGAAGGTAAGGGATGATGATGAGCGCAATCAGCAAGAGCAAGACAACTGCAATTGCCGTTCCTTTTGCGTAATTTCGCTGATCGAAGGTTGATTCCCACATGTACACCGCAACCACTTGGGTTACATAGGACTTGCCATTGATACCGATGATCAAATCAAAGACCTTCATCGACACGTGTCCCAAGATAATCAGGACAGTAAAGAGCGTAGGTGTGAGTTGTGGGAAGAGCACGTAACGATAGATCTTCGATTCGGAGGCGCCATCAACTCGTGCAGCCTCGCGTAGGTCATCAGGTATGCCGCGGAACCCCGCAAGGAAAAGAGCGAGCACATAGCCAGCCATCTGCCAAATAGCAGGGAGAGCCAGGGCATACGCCGCGCCATTCTCGGATAAGTACCAAGAATTTTGGAGGAAACCAAGACCGACTTTTTGAAGGAGAAGATTTAAGCCCCCTGCATCAGCATCAACATTGGAGTTAAGGAGCCAGTTCCAGACTGTTCCCATTGCAATAAAGGAGATTGCTAACGGGTAGAGATAGAAGGAGCGGAAGAATCCCTCCCCCTTAATGCCCTTCTCGAGAAGGAGCGCCATGATGAAACCAGCGATAGTGGTTCCAACAATAAATACAAAGGTGAACTTGACGAGGTTCTCAAAAGCGTGAGTAAAGCGAGTATCTGAAAGGAGGTTGGTGTAATTCTGTAAGCCGACAAATTTTGGCTCTTTGATCGAGGCGCTGATTCGATCGGTCATCGAAATACGAACAGTCCAGGCGATCATGCCGTAAACGAAGATTGCAACGGCAGCTATAGAGGGCACGACGAAGAGGAAGCCACCGATCCAGGTGGAGACTCGCTTACTCGTCTGGAGCGCCATCTGCGAGAACCACCTTTCCCCAACGAGTAATCATGAAACTGGTGGACGGTTTCCCGCCCACCAGAATCGTAACGAAATTTGCTAAGACTTAAACCTCTTCGGCTTAGGCCTTACCTGCTTCGTATGCAGCAGCAAGATCTGCAGCGAGGCCCTTGTTATCTTTTGCGCCACCGCTGAAGTACTTACCAACTGCTGCGTTGTAAGCAGCCATCAAAGCGTTGTTGCCAGTGACGCCGTGGACTGTTGAACCGACGAGTCGGTCTGTCTTCCACTGCTCCATAGCAGCCTTGAGGTAATCGTCATAGAGGGATGTATCAGCATCGGTACGAGCTGGGATCGATCCCTTCTTTGGATTGAATGCATCTTGTCCAGCCTTGGAACCTGCAACTGTCAACCACGCAATACCTGCGTTACGGTGCTTTGCACCGACAGGAAGGGTGAATGAATCAGAGAGCCACTGGTAGATACCAACGGTTCCTGGAGCAGGAGCCCAGGTGTAGTCAGTGCCAAGCTTCAAACCATCTGCTTGCCACTGAGCTGAAGCCCAGTCACCCATGATGAAGAAGCCGGCCTTACCGGAGGTTACGAGCTTGCCAGCATCTGGCCAGTCGAGGTTTCCAGCGCCCTTATTTCCATAAGAGAGAGCCTTCTGGAAGTTCTTCAATGCGCCTTCAACTTCTGGACCTGTCCATGAAGTTGTGCCATTGAAGAGACCTTCGAATGCATCTGGACCAAGAGTTGCAGCAAGCATCCAGTCGAGGAGGTGAGCAATTGCCCAGTCACCCTTACCAGCAAGCGCTAGTCCTGGAATTCCGATCTTCTTGAACTTCTCAAGATCCGCAAAGAACTCATCGAGTGTTGTTGGGGCGGCAGTGATGCCAGCCTTCTCAGCAGTTGCAGGATTCCACCAGAGCACGTTTGCACGGTGAATGTTTACTGGAACTGAGTAGATCTTTCCATCAACGGTAAGAGTCTTAATGAGGTCTGCTGGGAAGATTGTGTCCCAACCTTGCTCTTTGTAGAGGAAGGTGAGGTCTTCAAGCTGTCCACCCTTGACATAACCGTCAAGCTCCATACCTGCGTGAGCTTGGAATGAGTCTGGTGGATCATTTGCATCGAGGCGGCTCTGAAGAACTGCCTTTGCGTTAACACCGGCGCCACCAGAAATTGCGGCGTTGATGTACTTGGTATCTGGGTTGTTTGCTGCGAACTCAGCCTCGAGGCCAGCAAGGCCTGCGGCTTCTCCACCTGCAGCCCACCAGGTAAAGATTTCGAGTTCAGGGTCAGCAACTACTTCGGCTGACTCCTCTGTTGCGGTCTCTTCTGTCGCTGCCTCGTCGCTCGAAGATGAGCAACCTGCGGCTAGAAGTGCGATAGCAAATAGACCTGCAACGAATTTCAATGTGCTTTTACGCATCCATATTCCATTCTCTGCGAGGGTTTGGTGTAGCAGAACTACGGGACAAAGCGTTCTTCATAACCTGGGGCTTGTCAATTTATATGACCGAAAACAGAGCCCATTTTTCGTATATTTTTCCTCTTCACCCTCTCCTGACTCTCAACCCCACCTTGATACTTCATGGGCTATCGCGCTGCCCCTGGCCTGGGCTCTACCCTTTGGCACATGACCGCACCTGACAACGCATTATTGCGCCCTGACCTTGAGCCCTTGCGCCCAATATTTAACGCCGCCCTCACCTCAGATTGCCTCGATCACTTGGGGTATCGAAACCAAGTCTTGGGTTCAGATATTGCGATGATCTCCGGGGAGGGCGTGATGATGGGGTACGCATTTCCCGTACGTCTCGAACCAGTCGATGCCGCTCCTGAAGTGCCATACGTGGGATTACTTAAAGCGTTAGATGCAATCGGAAAAGATGATGTATTTATCAAACCTTCAGCTCGACTCCATAAATCAGCGCTCTGGGGCGAGTTGCTCTCCAATGCATGCAAGTTCAAAGGAGCAGCTGGTGCGCTCACCGACGCACCTGTTCGTGATGTCGCTCGTACTCGCGCCCTGGGGTTTAAAGTTTTTGGTACCGGCACCTGGCCGATTGATATCAACAGTCGCTACGAAGTTGTCGCACATAACGTGCCAGGAGAAATAGATGGCGTCAGTATCAATCCTGGTGATTTAATCGTGGGGGATGTCGATGGTGTAGTTGTCGTTCCCAATGCATTGATTCCTCAAGTAATCGCATTTGTCGAAGAGAAGAACTCTGGTGAGAACCTCTTCCGCAAAGCGGTAAAAGAGGGTATGTCACCTAGTGAAGCCTTTGCCAAATTTGGAGTTTTGTAACGTTGGCCGAGATCACTCGTATTGACCTCTGGCAAGCTCTTGATTCGCGAGGTACTCCAACTGTCGCTGCCCGAGTGCACATTGGCTCACATGCAGCCACGGCCATCGCACCCTCTGGTGCAAGTACCGGCAGTCATGAGGCGCTCTTCTTGCGTGACGGTAAAACCTCTTTCGATGGTCTCGGTGTGACGGATGCAATTGCCACTTTTACTAAAGAGGTCGTTCCAGCTTTAATCGGCATTACAGGTAACGATTTCTTCGAATTAGATCGAACGCTACGGAGTTTTGATTCGACCCCGACGCAATCGCGCTACGGTGGACATATCCCGGTCGCAATAACTCTGGCTACCTGGCTGGCTTATGCCAAACGAGCCCACGTCCAACCATACGAAGTGATTGCGCAACATGTGGGCGCTAAATCCTCACTTCCTTTGCCTATGATCAACATCTTCTCTGGCGGTGCACATGCCGGACGCGCAATCGACCTTCAAGATATTTTGGCGATACCGACACTGGCTTCCACCTTCCAAGAGGGGCTTGAATGGATCTGGAAGATTCGTGAAGAGGCAAAAAAGATCCTCGCAAAAAAAGGTTTTGATGTCTCCCTAGTTGCAGATGAAGGAGGTTTAACTGGAAAACTTTCGGGAGATGAGGAGGCAATAGCCCTTGTCGCCGATGCGATTGAGAACGCAAAGCTCACTGGCAAAGCGCACATCGCTTTAGATATCGCAGCAAGCCAACTCTTTGATGGAAAAAATTATGTAGTTCATGAAAGCGGCGCGGAAGTCAGACTCGACTCGACCAGTTTCGTAGCCCGCTGGCGAGGTTGGATTACAGAGTATCCAATTATTTCTGTTGAAGATGGCGCGGCCGAAGATGATGAAGAAGGATGGAGCGAGCAGAGCCAACTTACCTCGCAAGTCCAGGTTCTTGGAGATGATCGATATGCAACACAACTCAATCGATTACGTTTGGGAATTGGTAAGAGTGAGGCAAACTCCATATTGATAAAACCTAATCAAGCAGGAACGCTCTTCGCCGCGCTTTCCACTCTCAAGGAGGCTAAGGCTCATAGGTGGAACACAGTTGTCTCTGCACGCTCAGGAGATACTGAAGAGAGTTGGCTTGCTGATCTGGCAACTGGATCGGGCGCCGGACAGATAAAGGTTGGATCTACCCACCGCTCCGAGAGAACCTCAAAATGGAATCGACTTTTGGAACTTTCACACGATCGGGTAACGCCATTTAATACTGAACGCGCGCTCAACAGATTTATCTAATATTTACCTAACTTTTACTCGACTACTTGATTAACTCAATTGATAGCACGTCAACGCCACCTATCTGCCCCAAGACATTGAGCAAGTCGGTTGGGTCTGTTCCAGGGATTGCTACGACTACATCATCAATTCCCTTGCCACCTTCATTGCTTACGACGGTGAACTTACGAATGTCTCCCCCCGCAAATCCAATTGCCGAAGCAACCGACCCAAGCGAACCTGGTCGATCTGGAAGTGAGATTTTCAAATGAAATTCAGCCATGCGATAAGCCTACTCCGTAGGAGATTTCGTCGGTGTTACTGATTTGCCAAGGCAGAGCCCAAGGTGACTGAAAACGTTTTTAGCTCGCCACCAGGCAATTCCACAGTGATAGAAACAGTGCTATTTGGCGCATAGGAGCGAATTCGGACCACAGCATCGATATCGCTCTTGATGACAAATCCATCGATTGACTTAATGATGCTATTGACCGGGATGCCGGCTTTCTGGGCGGCTCCATCACGCACCAATCCGAGAATTTTGCCGTTGCCGTTATAACTTGGATCGAAATTGACTCCGAGTAGTGGTCGCGTAGATTTTCCGGTCTCGATAATTTCGTTAACTACTCGCATCGCCTGATTGATAGGTATCGCAAATCCCAAACCAATATTTCCCGAAGAGGAAGAACCGAGCGCTGCAATTGCAGAATTAACCCCGATCATTTCCCCTTGGCCATTAACCAACGGTCCACCTGAATTTCCTGGGTTAACGGCAGCATCTGTTTGGAGCGCATCGATGTAGGAAGCGCGATCATTGCTACCGGCAAGGACTGGTCGATTGAGAGCAGAAATGATTCCACTGGTCACGGTCCCCGTGAGGCCAAGCGGGGAACCGATAGCAACAGAGAGATCACCTATGACAGTTTTTGATGAATCTCCAATATTTATCGTCGGAAGATTTCCTTTTGCAATCTGAAGGACTGCCAAATCGTAGGCAATATCTCTGCCTCGTATAGTTGCGGAGAGTTCAGTTCCATCTTGGAACTCGACGGTGACCTTTCCCCCTGAAACCGCATCATCGATTACGTGATTGTTAGTAACGATAAAGCTCTTTGTGCTATCGCTTCGAATCACCGAACCAGATCCAGTACCATTGCCTGTAGATGCAGTGACCGAAATCGATACGACAGTTGGTAGTACTTTTTTGGCAATATCTTTAATGGAGAGATTTCCAGAATTATCCTTCGTTACTCCGTCGACACCGGCTGGGCCGGCTGGGCCTGCTGGGCCAGATACATTCCATGAGACCAAGGTGCGCCCGACGGGGCATCGACTCTTATCCGTTAAGTACATGACTTTTGTTCGATTATCTACACATGCAGAGAGTTTTGGGGTGGTCGAGGTGACCGCATAGGCGCCTCCGCCAGCAACAGCCATACCGGCTACAAACGCGAGTATCGCTCGCCGATTGGAGGTCAGAATCATGAGGTAAATATCACTCCCTCGCCTCAAAAGTTCCTGGGAAAAAGATTATCGCCACTTGAGAATCATTGAGTTAAGCGCTCCCCGACTTGGACTCGAACCAAGAACCTGCCGGTTAACAGCCGGCTGCTCTGCCAATTGAGCTATCGGGGAATGAACGGGGCGTACTTTATCGCATCACAAGAGCGCTTCGCCCAGACCCTTCTCGTGGAGGGAGCGACGGAGCGCTTCCAGCCCAATCAACTCGGCGAAAGCAGGGGCATAGTCAGTCGATTCTGGATCAAGGCGCTGGAGCGAAGATTTCAATTCGGAAATCTTTCTGGTCACGGATACCTCGCGAAGGCGAGCGATGAGGCTCTCCATGAAATGGCTGGTGGGCTCGGTCACGCGCATCGGCTCAACAGTCAACTCAGTAATCAAGGCTGCGAGCTCAGGTGGTGCATCAGCGACAAGATTCGAGAGGGAGGCGAGCCCCTCCTTTTTCTCTCTTATCACTTGAAAAAGATTATGTAGCTCTGGGTCAGCAAAATCATCCGGAGTCAGTTCTTGCCAGGAAAGCGCCAGCTCGGAAAATTGCACAATAGATTTAAGGACCTCTCGTTCCAAGAGATAGGTGGGAGAGCTTTTCTCTGTTGCGTGTGAAGGCCCAATGCTTCTCTCGCGTGCTCCGCCACCCACTGCCTCTCGAACAAGTTCGATATCTACACCTATCCACCCTGCTAGCGATCTGACATATTCAGGTCTGAGCGCTCGATCTCGAATCTTATTGATTAAAGGGGCGCACTCCTTAAGTGCGCTCACTCGACCTTCTGCAGTCGTGAGATTGAATAACTTAAGTTTTGATTTCATCGCAAACTCGAAGAGCGGAACTCTCCGAGCAATGAGATCTCGAACAGCTGCATCACCATCTTTGATACGAAGCTCGCAGGGATCTAATCCTTGCTCTTCGACTGCCACGAAAGTCTGGGATACAAACTTTTGATCATCATCGAATGCTCGAAGTGCTGCTTTCTGCCCAGCCTCATCGCCATCAAAAGTAAAAATTACTTCACCTCGAAAAGCATCATCATCCATTAAAAGACGGCGCAAAATCCGAATATGTTCATCGCCAAAAGCGGTCCCACACGTTGCAACAGCCGTCTCTATTCCAGAGAGGTGTGCAGCCATCACATCGGTGTAACCCTCTACGACAACCACCTGTCTTTTCTTTGCGATCTCTTTCTTTGCCATTTCCAATCCGTACAGGAGCGCGCTCTTCTTGTAGATCGGGGTTTCCGGCGTATTCAAATACTTCGGGCCAGTATCGGCCTCACTCAGTCGACGGGCGCCAAACCCAACTACATCGCCTGAGATCTCATGGATTGGCCAGACTAAACGGTTCCGAAATCGATCGATATATCCCCGTTGACCAGGTTTGGTAAGACCCGCTAACTCCAATTCGCCATCGCTAAACCCACGAGACTTCAAATGCTTGGAGAGCGCATCCCACTCATCAGGCGCATACCCCACCCCAAATTTCGCAGCAGCGCTCTTATCAAAACCACGTGACTGGAGAAATTCGCGACCAACTTGAGCAGGGCCTGCTTGTTGTAATTGCTCTTGGTAAAAAAGGGCGGCAAGGCGATTGGCTTCGAGTAAACGTTTACGATCGCTCCCGCCAGTGCGCGTTTGTCCTTCATCGTATGTCAATTGATAATTCATTCGATCAGCGAGACGTTCAACAGCTTCAGTAAAAGACATATGTTCGATTTTCATCACGAACGAGATGACATCCCCCCCGGTTTGGCAGCCAAAACAATGATAGAAACCCTTACTTGGAGTGACATGGAATGAGGGGCTCTTTTCATCATGAAAAGGACAGAGACCTTTCTTCTGTCCACCGCCAGCATTCTTTAGCTGCACATAATCGCCTACGACATCATCAATGCGGCTGGCATGGCGAACGTGCGAGACATCATCCTCGCGAATTCTCCCAGCCATATTTCAGCGCTCCTTCACTGTTCTAGCACTGCTTTTGCTCGATGCGAGCAAGTAACAACGGTACTGCTGGATCTGTCAATGAGGCTATCTGGTCCACCACAATACGCAACCGCTCTACTTGATTGCTGGCCTGCCAATCACTTGCCAGGTTACGCTCGAGCAGGCTTCCACCCGAATTGAGCAACCCATCAGCTAATCGATGTATGAGCGCACGCTCATGAAGATATCGCTCCTGAGATTGCTCGGCCCGGAAAATGTAGTGAGCTGCAAAGGATTTCAGCAGGGCAACTTCAACGCGTTCTTCGCGTGGCACAAGTAAGTCAGCGGAATAACGAGAGAGTGGCCCGTGGCCAAATTGATCTCGTGTGGCGCGCTCGGCACCTTGAGCAAACCGACCAATTAGTTGGCTCGTTAGATCCTTAAGTCGCGCAAGTGCATTATGGGAACCATCAAAATTCGCTGGCCAACATGACAGGGCTTGTAATCGGATGAATGCGCTCTCAAATTCTGCTTCAACAAGGTCGTTTAGGTAATCATCCCTCGCGATTGCGTAGAGGTGGTGGAGATCTTCACCAAGATTTTCGACAATAATTTGTCCAGAATGTATCGAGTCCTCAAAATCGTGAACGCTATAGGCCACATCATCCGACCAATCCATGATCTGAGCCTCTATCGGGGTCCGCTCGGCCGTCACCCCATTCTTTACCCACGCGAAGATTTCATTATCGTCATCGTAAACACCAAACTTCTCTGAATTCTTCGAGGCAGACCATGGATATTTGATGGCGCTATCTAAAACTGCTCGAGTGAGATTAAGCCCTGCATTGCTGCCCGAATCATCAAGGGTTTTGGGTTCTAGTCGAGTAAGGATTCGAAAACTCTGGGCATTACCCTCAAAGCCCCCACAGTCGCGAGCAATCTCTGCAAGAGCCGCTTCCCCATTATGTCCAAAGGGAGGATGTCCCAAATCATGAGCAAGGCAGGCGCTCTCAACAAGATCAGGATCTGCCCCTAACGCCCCACCTAACTCTCGCCCTACCTGAGCGCACTCCAAAGAATGTGACAACCGCGTGCGTGGAAAATCATTAACCCAAGGTTGGGCAACTTGAGTCTTTGCTGCCAATCGACGAAGCGCTGAGGAGTGAATAATCCGCGCGCGATCTCGAGCAAATTCAGTACGTCCAGGGCGCTTGGCTGGTTCATCAACATATCGAGCGCTATCTGAATCGCTGTATCGCCCTTCGCTAACCACGAGTTACCCCTGCGATAGTAGTGAGAGTGTGGTCGCTCAAATGAATACCTCGTCGTCCTAGAGTGATGTAGGCAAGATACGCCCCCATCTCCCGGAAAAGGTAGCGGGAGGTTGCGCTACCTAACTTATTTGGCCCTTCGTCAACAGCTACGCACTGAGCTTGGAGTTGGAAATCCCGGGCCATCGTCACTGCCCGAAGGCAATGCCATGGGTCTGTTACCAGAAAGATAGCTCTGGATTTATCTGTGATTGCTTTGGCGTACGCGACGGTGCTCGTGTAGGTATCTAACCCTGAATTCACGACAACGATATCTTTCCGCGATACTCCATGAGCCCGCAACCAGGCAGCGCCGGCTTTTGCTTCCGTGGTCCGATCGCCAGGCTGGCCATATCCAACGGTGATGATCTTCTCCACTCGGGAGTCCTTGTACAGTTCGCGCGCTTTGGATAGACGAGCGTTCAGAACTTCACCGGGACGACCATTTAATTGCGCTGCACCTAGCACAACCGCAAAGGTTGCTTCACCATTTGCCGAGTGAGTACCGCTCCACCAAACGCGCGCAGTAGTGATTATTGGTATTGCGACAATTGCGGCAAGAACTATCGCAATCACCTTGAAAGCTATTTTAAAAAGAATCATCCGCCAGATACCGAATCATCTAAAGTTACTGCGGGAATCTCATCAGGATCTTCTAGCCATCGATGAGGTAACGAGACTTGACGGACTCCAGAGCTACGTCCGCGCGGAGCTTCACCGATTTCTTGCGGGTATGGCTGCTCTTCGATCTGATCGAGTAACTGCCTCATCTGAGCAAAGTCATCAATCATTCCTAATTGTGATCTGATTTCACTTCCCACTCGAAAACCTTTGAGATACCAAGCCATATGTTTTCTCATATCACGCGTAGCGCGATACTCATCTTCGAAATACTCGCTCAAGAGTTGGCCGTGTCGAACCATAATCTCGGCAACCTTTCGCAACGTTGGAGGTTCCGGTTCCTTGCGCCCTTCAAAAGCGGCAACCAACTCGGCAAAGAGCCATGGTCTTCCCAAACATCCTCGCCCCACGACTACCCCTGCACACCCAGTCTCGGTAACCATGCGGAGGCCATCGCGACCAGACCAAATGTCACCGTTACCTAACACGGGGGTTCCATAAGGCTCTAGCGCAGAAACTAATTCTCCGATGGCATCCCATCGAGCATTTCCAGCGTACATCTGTGCGGCAGTTCGCGCATGAAGAGCGACCCACGAGACTCCTAGTTGGGCTGCGCTCTTTCCTGCATCGATAAATGTCTTGTGATCATCATCGATACCAATACGCATCTTTACTGTTACGGGAATATCAAATTCCGCCGCATTCTTCACCACTGAGCCAACAATCTCTTTAAAAAGATTACGTTTGTAGGGAAGGGCCGCTCCTCCGCCTTTTCGAGTTACCTTCGGCACTGGGCAGCCAAAATTCATATCGATGTGATCTGCCAAGTTCTCTCGGCCGAGCATCTGCACCGCTAAACCTGCAACTCGAGGATCGACTGCATAGAGTTGAATCGAACGTGGGAACTCTCCCTTACCAGGAGTGATCATGCGCATCGTCTCTTCATTCCGTTCGATGAGCGCGCGAGCTGTGACCATCTCCGAGACAAATAGACCAGCGCCTTGTTCGCGACAGAGTAAGCGAAAGGCAGCGTTAGTAATACCTGCCATAGGCGCCAGCACTACAGGTGGATCTATTGCGATCGCCCCCGAGGGAATCGGAAGCGTGAGGGGCTTTAGCAGCCCAGTAGTCGAGGGGCCAGCCATGTCTCAACCTGATCTAATGCGATTCGACTCTGTTCCATCGAATCGCGCGCACGAATAGTGACTGCGTGATCCTCAAGTGATTCGAAATCAATCGTGATGCAAAATGGCGTACCAATCTCATCCTGTCGACGATAGCGTCGACCGATAGCTCCGGCATCATCGAACTCGACATTCCAATTCTTTCGCAGCTGCGCGGCAAGGTCACGCGCCTTCGGTGATAGATCTGCATTGCGCGAAAGTGGCAACACGGCGACTTTGACCGGAGCCAATCGCGGATCAAGACGCATCACAGCGCGCTTTTCCATCTCTCCCTTCGCATTTGGCGCTTCATCTTCAGTGAAGGCATCCATCATGAAGGTCAGCGCGCAACGATCGACTCCTGCTGCAGGCTCAATGACATAAGGGGTCCAGCGCTCATTCTGCTCCTGGTCGAAGTAAGTCAGATCCTTACCTGATGCCGCCGAGTGCGCCTTGAGATCGAAATCAGTTCGGTTGGCAATTCCCTCGAGTTCGCCCCACTCAGTTCCAGCAAATTCGAATTTATATTCGATATCGGCGGTCCGCTTGGAGTAGTGCGAAAGTTTCTCTTTTGGATGTTCGTAGATGCGAAGTCGCTCTGGATTAATTCCCAGATCCTTGTACCACGCAAGGCGAGTATCAATCCAATATTGATGCCACTCTTCATCAGTTCCGGGAACGACAAAGAACTCCATCTCCATCTGCTCGAATTCGCGAGTTCTGAAGATGAAGTTTCCTGGAGTGATCTCATTACGGAATGATTTACCTATCTGACCAATACCGAATGGGGGTTTCTTCCGTGAGGTCGTGAGAACTTGATCGAAGTTTATGAAAATTCCTTGCGCAGTCTCGGGACGCAAATACGCTAGACCCGATTCATCTTCAACTGGTCCAAGGAAGGTCTTCAGCAATCCAGAGAATTGCTTGGGAGTAGTGAATTGCCCTTTATTGCCGCATGCCGGGCAATTGACTTCAGTGAGGTCGTTGGGTTTGCGCTTATGTTTAGCCTCGAATGCTTCCTCTAAATGATCTGCGCGATAACGTTTATGGCACGAGGTACATTCGGTTAACGGATCAGAGAATGTAGCGACGTGACCAGATGCTTCCCAGACTTCGCGAGCAAGAATCACACACGAATCAATTCCCACGACATCTTCGCGAGCGGTAACCATTGAGCGCCACCACTGGCGCTTTACATTGTTCTTCAACTCCACTCCCAACGGACCGTAATCCCAGGAGGCGCGAAGTCCCCCATAGATTTCACTGGAGGGGTAGACAAAGCCTCGTCGCTTGGCAAGGCTCACAATGTTCTCTAATCGATCGGCTGCCATGGTTATCCTCTCCATCCGGCTGGCTGTCGGCGGAGCGCCCCATTTGGCGCTCATATATATAAGGGTACCGGGAGAGCGCCTCGGGAAAGTTAATAACAACCATTTTCATTTTTGCTACTCTCCCATTATGAACCTGCCTATCGCCCTTGCCGCCATCACCGCCCTTGCCACAGCTCTCGGTGGCCTACTCGCACTTAAAGCCAAAGACCGGCTCCACCTAGTTCTTGGTCTAGCAGCCGGCTTACTCCTTGGTTTAGTCGCCTTTGATCTTCTCCCTGAGGTTTTCGCTCACAGCGGTAGTGAGATTCTCGGAGCTCCTGCAGTGTCAATTGCATTGATTGGTGGTTTTCTCGCGCTCCATCTCTATGAGCGCTTCTTTGGTTCGCATGAGCCAGCAGAATCTGATTACGGCCATGACCATAAGCATTCAGCAAATGTCGCTGGGGGCTTAGGGGCCGTCGCCATGGGTGGACATGTATTTCTCGATGGATTAGCGCTCGCCATTGCTTTCAAGGTGAGCAACCAACTTGGTATCGCAGTTTTCATCGCGCTTTTAGTTCATGCCTTTAGTGATGGCCTTAATACCGTCTCACTACTGATTAAGAGCGGACATTGGAGCAAGAATGCTAAGTGGTTAATTGGCGTGGACACTGTTGCTCGAATTTCTGGCGCAACTGTAGGTTCGATGGTTGCTTTCAGCGAAGATTTTATTGCTCTTTACCTTGCCACATTTGCCGGAATCATCATCTATCTTGCAACTAGCCATATCCTCCCCGAAGCCCATGCAAAACACTCTTCACGCTTGACCCTAGTTGCTACGGCAATTGGTGTGATTGCTATGTGGGCAATGGTTTCACTGTTACATAGCACTCACGCTCATGGCGATGAAGATCACCACGATGAAACTTCTAAGTCCATCCCTCATGAAGGAGAACATCATGAGGATGATGATCACGAGGACCATGAATAAATCTCAAATAAAGCTCATTTCCACATTGGAGCGGGTCGGCGGGTTTGCCAGCGCGCAAGAGTTGTACCAAATGCTCCGCAGAGATGGCGACGGAATCGGCTTAACCACTGTCTATCGGGCGCTGCAATCGCTTTTGGATGACAAAATTGTCGATGTACTTCGTCGCGAAGATGGCGAGGCGCTCTATCGTCTCTGTGGCGAGGCCCACCACCATCACTTAGTTTGCCGTTCTTGTGGGAGTACAGTCGAGATTGAGGGAAGTTCGGTGGAGAAGTGGGCCGAAGCAGTGGCTCAGGAGCATCGATTTCGCGAAGTCGGCCACACTGTCGAGATCTTTGGTTTGTGCAGTAAGTGCTAGAAATTTAAGCCTTGCCAAATCTCCGATTGCGCGCTGCGTAAATCTCAATTGCCTTCCATAGAGTGTCTCGACGTACATCTGGCCAGAGCACATCGAGGAATACCAGTTCTGCATATGCCGATTGCCAGAGCAAGAAATTGCTAATTCGCTCTTCACCTGAAGATCGCAAAAACAGGTCAACGTCAGTAGGGATATCCAAATATTGAGCGAACTTCTTCTCAGAGATTTTCTCCGGATTAATCTTCTTTTTCTTTATATCCGCTGAAAGTTCCAGCGCTGCATCAACAATCTCCGATCTACCCCCGTAGTTAATGCACATATTGAGAGTGAGGACTTTATTTTTAGCGGTAAGTTCCTCAGCCCGTTCGAGCTCAGAGATGACACTCGCCCATAGCCTTCCGGTGCGACCAGCCCACCGAACTCGAACGCCCATCGCATTCATCTGGTCGAGCCTTCGTCGAATCACATCGCGATTAAAGCCCATCAAGAACTTCACTTCTTCTGGTGAGCGCTTCCAATTCTCCGTTGAAAATGCGAATGCGCTTAATTCTTGAACGCCGATTTCGATAGCGCCTTCAACGACATCAAAGAGCGCGGCTTCGCCTGCCTCATGCCCGGCAGTCCGTGGTAGTCCGCGCGCCTTAGCCCACCGACCATTGCCATCCATCACTACTGCAACATGGCACGGAATGAGATCCTTAGGGATTTGAGGCATCGCAGAGTTACTCATCGAAGCTCATACTCGCTCCACTAACGGCAGGCTCCGCAGTGATCGCTCAAGATGAAATTGTAGATAGGCGGCGACTACGCCACTTGCCTCACGCTGGATTTTCAATTCGGAATCATCCGCCTGGCTCCACGCACCCGCAAGAAGGGCGCCAATAAGCGAAAGTGCATCGGCAGAAACGGTGGCTGAGCCCGAGGGGCGACAGTCGATGCAGACACTCCCGCCGCCAGCCAATGAGAAGAAACGATGTGGCCCTGGTTTCTCGCACCGGAAACAATTTTCAAGCGCTGGCGCATATCCGCCAACTGCCAATGAGCGGAGTAAGAAGGCATCGAGAATGAGTGAAGGAGCATGCTCATCTCGCGCAAGGCTACGTAGCGCGCCAACCACTAATAGATATTGCTGCTTGGAAGGCTCTTGTTCATTCAGAGTAAATCGCTCTGCCGTCTCGAGAATCGCCGAAGCAATCGTCCACTTCTGATAATCCGCCGAAAGCTCATCACCAAAGTTCTCCTTGGAGACCGCTTCCGTGATGATGTCGAAAGTCTTTCCGGTATGTAACTGGACATCAATCGTGCTTGCCGGTTCTAGTCGCGCACCGAACTTTGATTTAGTCCGACGAACACCTTTAGCGACAGCGCGAATTCGGCCGTGATCTCGAGTAAGAAGCGTGATGATCCGATCAGCCTCACCAAGGCGGGAGGTTCGAATTACCACTGCTTCATCGCGATAGAGACCCACGCGACTACGCTAACTCAAGGCGCTATCGAATAGCGCGATTAATCGCAGAAACGACTGCTTTAAGCGAGGCGGTGGTGGTGTTCGGGTCGATACCTACCCCCCAGAAAATCTCCCCATTTATCGAGCACTCCAGATAAGCAGCGGCGCTGGCATCCCCACCTGCAGCTAAAGCATGCTCGTAGTAATCCAGAACTTCGACGCTCACGCCATGGCTCTTCATCGCCGCACAGAAGGCAGCAATCGGACCATTGCCACTACCTTCCAGAGAGAATTCTTTACCACGATCAGTGATGGTAGTTACAAGTTTTACATCCTCGCCAAGAGTTGAACTGGTTGACAGTCCGCGCAATCTAAAGCGACCCCACTGAACCTCACGAGCGCCTTCAGTTGGTAGATACTCATCCTCAAATACACGCCACATCTCATCGGCAGTGACTTCACCGCCCTGCTCATCGGTCTTGGATTGAATGACTTGGCTAAATTCGATCTGAAGTCGACGTGGCAGATCAAGAGAATGTTCATTCTTCATGATGTATGCAACGCCACCCTTGCCTGATTGGCTATTGACTCGGATAACCGCTTCATAGCTACGGCCAATATCCCTCGGATCAATTGGTAGGTAGGGAACTGCCCAGACCATCTGATCGATGCTCTTGCCTGCAGCCTTGGCATCGCGATCTAGATGTTCGAAGCCTTTCTTAATCGCATCTTGATGTGAGCCAGAGAATGCGGTGAAAACTAGATCGCCACCATAGGGATGACGCTCTGGAACGCGAAGTTGATTGGCATATTCAACAGTTCGTCTAATCTCAGAAATATTGGAGAAATCGATCATCGGATCGATTCCTTGGCTCAAGAGATTTAATCCCAAGGTGACGATGCAGACATTTCCAGTTCGCTCGCCATTTCCAAATAGGGTTCCTTCGATCCGATCTGCTCCTGCCATATAACCCAATTCAGCAGCGGCAACTCCAGTTCCGCGATCGTTATGCGGATGAAGGCTGAGCACGACGCTCTCTCGATAGGCAAGGTTGCGGGACATCCATTCGATGGAATCGGCATAGATATTAGGCGTTGCCATCTCAACGGTCGCAGGAAGGTTAATGATCGTCTTCCACGATGGTGATGGTTTCCAAATATCGTTTACTGCATTACAGACCTCTAGCGCGTATTCCAACTCTGTTCCGGTATAGGACTCCGGTGAATACTCGAAGGAGACGTTAGTTCCTTTTACGGTATCCACTAATTTCAAACAGTATTCAGCGCCGTCGGTGGCGATTCGCTTGATTCCCTCTTTATCCTGACCAAAGACCACACGTCTCTGCAAAGTGGAAGTCGAGTTGTAGAGATGGACAACGGCGTTTTTTGCACCCTTAATGGATTCGAAAGTGCGATCAATAAGGTGGGTACGCGCTTGGGTGAGGACTTGGATAACGACATCATCAGGAATCAAATCCTCTTCGATGATTTTGCGGACGAAATCAAAATCAGTCTGACTCGCGCTTGGAAAACCTACTTCAATTTCTTTGTAACCCATCTGGACAAGTAACTTGAACATCGCAAGTTTGCGCGGAGGATCCATCGGATCGATGAGCGCTTGGTTTCCATCCCGAAGATCTACCGAACACCACTGTGGCGCTTTGGTGATCTGCTTCGTTGGCCAGGTGCGATCGGGAAGATCAATAGGCGCAAAAGGTTGATAACGATGGATCGGGGATTTGCTCGGTTGTTGCTCTGGAAAGTTCATCTCGGCTGCTCCTTAGATTTCTAAAGGGAAAGGTTTGGGGTGGAAATTGCCGGCATGACCTTTACCCGCGAGAGGGGCTCCGGCTAGTTGGCCCCTTCGCGGCAGCTAAGGAGGAGGCTGCCTACAGTGATGAACATGAGTAAGAGCGTACTACTAAGGCCTTCTAGTGAGCAAAAACGACCAGGATTGCCGCAGTCAGGTGGGCCAAGAATGCACCTGCGGTAAATGAGTGGAAGAGCTCATGGAATCCAAACCACCGCGGAGAAATATTCGGCTTTTTGGTGGCATAGATCAATGCACCTACGGAGTAGAGGATTCCACCAAGTAGGACTAACGCGAAGATGAGAACGCCACCTTCGTTGAGGAACTCGGGAAGGTAGGCAATCGCTGCCCATCCCAACGCTATATAGGCGATTACATAGAGCCAACGTGGGGCAGTTACCCAGGCAACGCGAAGAATCGCGGTGGCGATTGCCCCTCCCCAGACAGCAGAAAGCAAGAGTGTGGCTGATCTGCTCTCAAGGAGAAAGATTGCAAATGGCGTATAGGTGCCAGCGATAAGAATCGGAATGTTCGCATGATCGATGCGGCGCCATACCGCTTTATATTTCTTACTCCATCCCACCCGATGATAGAGAGCGCTGCAGGTAAAGAGCGTTACTGCAGTAAGCGTGAATACGCCAAGTGTGATTCGTCCGGCAAACTCTGATGCGAGTGTGATGAGCACGATTCCCGTCACCAAGGAGATGGGTGACATCACCAGGTGCACTACACCGCGCAACTTAGGAACGTCGAGGGTTACCTTCATTCGACGAGATTACACGTTGCCATTCGCAGGTGGGTGATTAAAGCGTTGGCAAATAACGATCAATCTCATACATGCTTACCTGGCGCTCATAATCAGACCATTCAGCTCGCTTATTACGCAAGACATATTCAAAGACGTGTTCGCCGAGGGTCTCTCGGACCAAATCACTTGCTGCCATCGCTGTTATGGCCTCGTTCAAATCACGCGGCAGTGGCGTAAACCCAGCGGCGAGCGCAATCTCGGGTTCGTTTAAGTCGATGTGTGGCGCATCATCCAGTTGGTATCCCGCTTCGATTCCTTTCAATCCTGCAGCGAGGATTACAGCAAAGGCAAGGTATGGGTTACATGCCGAATCGGGAGAGCGTAATTCGATCCGAGTGGAATTTGGCTTATTAGGTTTATACATCGGAATTCGCACGAGTGAGCTGCGATTATGTGGACCCCAGGAGATAAATGCCGGCGCTTCACCCCCGCCATGCAGACGCTTATATGAGTTAACCCATTGATTGGTGATTGCGCTGTACTCAGGAGCATGCTTTAACAAACCTGCGATAAATGAGCGACCTGTTGCAGAAAGTTGCAGTGGTGCGCCCTCTTCATAGAAGGCATTACGTTCACCATCAAATAGTGAGAGGTGAGTATGCATTCCCGAGCCAGCATGCTCAGTGAAGGGCTTTGGCATAAACGAGGCGTAGAAGCCTTGGTCGAGCGCGACCTCTTTGACCACCATCTTGAATGTCATGATGTTATCTGCAGTGCTTAGCGCATCTGCATCGCGTAAATCGATCTCTTGCTGTCCAGGAGCTCCCTCGTGATGGCTAAATTCGACGCTCACTCCCATCGCTTCCAACATGGTGATCGCCTGTCGACGGAAATCATTACCCACCGCACTTGGCGTGTGATCGAAGTACCCGCCCGAGTCCACAGGTACCGGAAGCACACCTTTTCCACTTGCCTCTGGTTGATTCTTGAATAGGAAGAATTCGATTTCCGGATGGGTATAGAAGGTGTATCCCTTGTCGGCAGCGCGTTGGAGTACTCGCTTAAGTACATGACGGGGATCTGCCGGCGAGGGCGTGCCATCAGGAAGAGTGATGTCGCAGAACATTCGGGCAGCGCCAGGAGATTCGGTTCGCCACGGCAAGATCGAGAAGGTATTGGGATCTGGTCGAACCAACATGTCAGATTCATGAACGCGCGCAAAGCCTTGGATCGCCGAACCATCAAAGCCAATTCCCTCATCAAATGCGCTCTCTAATTCAGCAGGTGCAACAGCAACAGATTTCAACGTGCCGAGCACATCGGTGAACCACAGGCGGACGAAACGAACCCCACGCTCTTCGAGGGTGCGCAGGACGAACTCCTGCTGCTTCTGCTTGCTCATGGGCTAATCATTACGCGTCAACATTTCAGGGACGTTAACGAATAGTTGGTCGAACAGGGCCAGTTAGGGCGCCCATTTGGAGATGATGGGCAGGCGGCGGTCTTTGCCGAAGTTTCGCGCCGAGACCTTGGTCCCTGGCGGGTATTGGCGCCGCTTGTACTCGGCTCGATCAACCATCTTCATTACCCGCGCCACAAGCGCTGGCTCAAAACCAGCGGCAACAATCTCGGCAAAGCCCTGATCCAAGGTGACGTAACGATGCAAGATTCGATCAAGGAGCGAGTAATCGGGAAGGGAATCGGTATCACGTTGCCCCGGGCGTAACTCTGCACTTGGTTCTTTGTTGATCGAACTCTCCGGAATCGGAGGTACCTCGCCACGGGATTGTGCGAGCGCATTACGCCAGCGCGCTAATTCCCATACTGCGCTCTTCCATAAATCTTTGATAGGCGCATACCCGCCAACGGCATCACCGTAAATTGTTGAGTAGCCAACGGCCAACTCACTCTTATTTCCCGTCGCCAGAACTAGGTGTCCCTCTTGATTGGAGATTCCCATCAAAGTCGTACCGCGCACGCGCGCTTGTAGATTCTCTTCAGCGACTCCTGTGAAACCGAGCTTCATGAGAAAAGATGAGACCATAGGCTCGATCTCTACTACTCGATAATTCAATCGCGTTCGCGCGACAAGATCGGCAGCATCGCTGAGCGAGTGGCTCGAGGAGTACTTACTAGGCATACCGACGCCAAAGACCCGCTCTGGACCGAGCGCATCGACTGCGATTGCCGCCACCAACGCAGAATCAATTCCACCCGAGAGTCCAAGCAGTACTGAGGGGAATCCACCTTTAGTTACATAGTCACGAAGTCCAGTCACTAACGCTGACCAAATTTCACCTCCCCGATCAAGTGCCGGGGCGACCTTTGGAGAAAGTAATGGATAGTCAGCTAATTCACCGTCACTGATCACGACATCTGGGGTGGAGGTTCGAAGTCGAGCCTGAACATCCACGAGCATCGTGCCTTCATGGAACTGCGGTGCGCGCGCCAATACTTCGCCCATAGAGTTAGCAATCAGAGAATCTCCATCGAAAACTAATTCATCTTGACCACCGACCATATTTACATAAGCAACCGGCGCCGAAATCTCACGAGCTCTTCGAGAGATAAGCGCTTCGCGGGAATCATCTTTATCGCTCTCAAATGGCGAACCATTGATCACAAGAAGTAACCCTGGATTTCGTGCAGCAATCTCTGGCATCACTCCGCCGTCTTGCCAAATATCCTCGCAAATCGCCAACGCAATATCTATTCCATGTAAACGAAAAACTAGAGTGCCATGACCTGGAACGAAATTTCGGAACTCATCGAACACTCCGTAATTGGGCAGGTGGCGTTTAACGTACTTGGCAATGATCTTGCCTTGGTGGATGACCGCGACTGCATTCTCAGGAGCTCCAACGGGAACACCTAGGCGCGGCTCTCCCTTTTCATTCTGATTCTCGTTCTGGTCGAGGTATCCGATAACAACAACGATGTTACCCATACCGGCCTTCGCCAATTCTGTTGCAAAGTGTTCTGCAGCGTTCCGACTACTCATTCGGAAATCACCGCGCAGTGCGAGGTCCTCAACCGGGTAACCGGTCACCATCATCTCGGGGAGTGCGATGAGGTGGGCGCCATCGCGCCAGGCGCTTGCCACCGCATCAAATGCCAGTTGGCAATTGCCGTTGATATCCCCGACCACGGGATTAAGTTGCGCCAAGGCCAACCGGAGCGGGCCTTTCTCTCCTGCCATAGGGCGAGCCTATCCCGTGGTGAAGGAAGTAGGCTTTTCTCATCGAGCACAGGGACTGGCCATCAGACCAGCCTTGAGGCGTTAGGGGTTTAGATATGAGCGATTCTGCCAACTCGCATTCGTTATATGGCGGGGCGATCCATCGCCGGATCACCGTCAAAGATATCCAAAAAGCCAAATCAGTCGAGCGATGGCCGATGCTTACTGCATATGAGCAGTACACGGCAGAGATCTTCGATACCTGCGGCATTCCAGTTCTGTTAGTAGGAGATAGCGCGGCCAGTAATTTCCTTGGATACGAAAATACTATTCCGGTAACAATCGATGAATTGCTTCCATTGGCTCGCGCAGTAGTGCGAAGCACCAAACGGGCGATGGTTGTTGCCGACTTGCCATTTGGCTCTTATGAGAGTTCACCGGAACAAGCGCTAGCCACCGCGACTCGGTTTATGAAGGAGAGTGGCGTTCATGCGGTCAAACTCGAGGGTGGCGAACGGGTAGCGCCGCAGATACGAGCCTTGGTCGCTGCTGGTATCCCTGTAATAGCACATATCGGATTGACGCCACAATCTCTCCATCAACTGGGTGGCTATCGCGTACAAGGTCGGGGCGAGGATGGAGCACTCCTTAAGGAGAGCGCGCATGCGGTACAAGATGCAGGTGCATTTGCCGTAGTCCTTGAATTGATTCCGGCAGAACTTGCCGCCGACATCACCGAAGCGCTCACCATTCCCACGATAGGAATTGGCGCCGGGAATCAATGTGATGCGCAAGTACTCGTCTGGAGCGATTTAATGGGGTTAACACAACAGCCACCGAAATTGGCGAAGGCCTATCGAAACCTCCGTAAAGAGATAGGCGATGGGGTTAAAGAATGGGCGCGCGATGTTGCCAGCGGTAATTTTCCTGGAGAGGCGCAGAGTTTCCAATAAATCCCGATTCTTCACACTCTTTTGGGCGCTAGAGTGCTCTTCTCATGTGGACGAAAATCAAGGCACAACTAGCCGCCTCGGCAATCGATATCTCACTCCTTCGCACCAACCGGAATCTGGCAATCCTCTTCTATTCGGGATTGATCTCTCGAATGGGTTCGATGATCACCTATGTAGCTCTACCTTTCCAGGTGAAGGAACTGACTGATTCATTTCTTGCTGTGGGATTGATTGGTGCGGCAGAACTTATTCCACTTATCGTCTTTGGACTCTATGGCGGAATGCTCGCTGATGCTTTCGATCGAAGAAAGTTGATTATCTTTGGCGAGGTTTCTGCACTCGTGCTCTCGGTTATCTTGCTCATCAACGCCCAGCTAGCAGAGCCCAAAGTCTGGGTCCTCTTCTTCGTGGCTGCCGCCTTCTCGGCAGTCAACGGCGCAACTAGTCCCAGCTATAACGCAGTAATCCCCCGGATTGTCGCCCATGAGGATATTCCTAAAGCGAGCGCTCTGATGGGCTTGCGTTGGCAAGTTGCCGTGATCACCGGGCCGGCTGCCGGTGGATTCATCATCGCCTATTGGGGTGTGAGCACCGGCTACATCATCGACATCATGAGTTACCTGCTCTCCCTCGCACTCCTCTCGCGCCTGACCCCCTTTACTCGTGGGGGTGAGCGCAAGACTGCACCCTCGATCTCCGCGCTCGTCGATGGAGTCCGGTACGCCGTCAAACGCCAAGATCTGATGGGTACCTATCTCATCGACTTAGCTGCGATGTTCTTTGCAATGCCGACCGCGCTCTTTCCATTCTGGGCAGAGTCACTCGATGCCCCCTCTGCTCTGGGACTTTTATATTCAGCGGGAACAGTTGGCGCGTTATTAGTCACCCTCTCTAGTGGTTGGACCTTGCGGGTCTATAACCACGGAAAAGCCATTATTTATGCAGCTTTAGCGTGGGGTCTGGCTATCGCACTTGCAGGACTTATCGACTCAGTTCCATGGGTCTTACTCTGTTTGGTCATTGCAGGTGGCGCCGATCATGTGAGCGTTATCTTCCGAGCCACGATTTGGAATCAAACGATTCCCGATGAACTTCGCGGACGTCTTGCCGGAATCGAAGTTCTCTCGTACACCGTCGGACCCATCAGCGGACAACTCCGCGCTGGTGGCATGGCAGCAATCACCGGGTTACGAGGTGCGATTGTCGGCGGTGGTCTGCTCTGCATCGGAGCGGTCGCTGCGACCTCCATCTTCTTGCCAAAGTTCCGCAAGTACGACAGTCGAACCGATCCTTACGCGCTCCATGAACGTGAGGTGCGTGCTCGTAAGCTCGAATCCGAGGGGTAGTTCCGACAGCACGAACCGAGGAAAAAATTCGTGTGCGACACGACACAAAAATTTTATCTAAATGCTGGAACTTCCTCCCAATATAAGGAACCATTCTCTATAACAGGTCCGGTGACGGATCGGACCCTGCTGACAGGAGAAATACGTGGCTGCAGCCAAGAAGAAAGCAAGGAAGCGCACCGCAAAGAAGGCAGCACCAAAGCGCCGTAAGAAGGCCGCTGCAAAGAAGGCAGCACCAAAGCGCCGTAAGAAGGCCGCTAAGAAAGCTGCTCCAAAGCGTCGCAAGAAAGCTGCAAAGAAGGCAGCTCCAAAGCGCCGTAAGAAGAAAGCAGCTGCTGCTGCAGGTGCAGCAAAGCCAAAGCGTCGCCGTCGCAAGAAGGCCGCTAAGAAAGCAGCGTAAATTCCAGCATAAATTACTGGTAATTAACCCCCATAGCCTTACGGCGATGGGGGTTAATTCATTTCCAGCCTCGATAGATTATTTATCGCAGAGCGAGAGGTCAGAGCGAGAGACAGCCTGATTGATGCGCGAGAAGATCTTTTCAATCTGAACTTGTTCGGTTGCACTTAGTTGCGAGAGCCAGCGCTTCTTTAAGCACGCTTTATATGTGGGTGCAATCTGAGAAATCTTTTTTACTCCACGTGAAGTAAGAACTGCAAAGAGCCCGCGTTTATCCTCACTGCACCGCACTCGCTCTACCCAGCCCTCAAGCTCTAAAACCTTGATGCGATGGGAGAGGCGCGAACGGGAGACGAGGGCAACCTCGGCTAATTCACTCATCCGCATCCGACGCGCTGGGGCCTGCCCCAAATGGGCAAGAAGTTCGTAGTCGGCCAAGGTCAGACCGAACTCACTGAGATCCTCGTCAAGGGCGGCGGTCAACGCTCTGGTGGCAGAGATGTAACTCTGCCAAGCATCCGGAGCGCTCTTAACCATGGATTGAGGGTAGCGAACGATTGAACTTTCAACTACTCAGGATAGTGACAGGCGACCTCGCTGCCGTCTAAGAGATGGAGGGCTGGCTCCTCGGTGAAGCAGCGCGCCTGCGCCTTCCAACATCGAGTGTTAAAGACACATCCCGTGGGTGGATTCGAGGGTGAGGGTAGATCCCCCGAGAGAACAATCTGTTCCCGTGCGCTCTCCAAAACGGGATCAGGTATCGGAATCGCCGAGAGGAGCGCCTTTGTGTACGGATGATGAGGGCGTTGATAAATCTCCTCGGTGGGAGCAATTTCGACAATCTTGCCGAGATACATCACTGCTACCCGATCTGAGATGTGCTGGACAACTGAGAGATCGTGGGCGATAAAGAGATAGGAGAGGCCAAAATCATCCTTGAGGTCATCAAGGAGGTTAATGACCTGAGCCTGAATAGAGACATCCAGCGCTGAGACCGGTTCATCGCAGACGATAAATTCAGGGCGGAGCGCAAGCGCCCGTGCTATCCCGATTCGCTGGCGCTGTCCCCCAGAGAACTCATGCGGATACCGGTTGTAATGCTCAGGATTTAACCCCACTCGCTCCATCAACTCCTGAACTGCACTCTTGATATCTCTCTTGCTGGAGGCGACTGAATCAATGCCATGGATAGTGAATGCTGCTCCGATGATCTCTCCTACTGAGTGGCGTGGGTTCAGTGATGAGTATGGATCCTGGAAGATGATTTGCATCTTGGTACGCAGCGGTTTCATCTTCCGGGATGAGTACCCAGAGATATTCTCGCCATTAAAGTAAATCTCTCCGCTGGTGGGCTCATATAACTTAAGAATCGTCCGCCCGGCGGTGGATTTACCGCACCCTGATTCGCCAACAAGTCCGAGCGTCTCGCCCCGTTTTATCGCGAAGGAGATGCCATTGACCGCCTTATTTTCACCCTTAACCCGCGCAAAGATGCTATTGCTTGTGATGGGAAAGAACTTCTGGAGATTCTTCACTTCTGCAATCGGGGTATCGTTCACAGCGCGGCCCCCTCGAGATGACACCGAGCAAAATGTCCTGGCGTATGTTCTGTCAGCGCAGGCATCGTACTTTTACAGCGATCAGGGCCACCGCCAACGCGTTCGGTGAAGTTGCAGCGAGGGGCAAAGGCGCACCCGGCAGGTAAAGCAATCAACGAAGGGGGTTGCCCCGCAATTGCGCTCAAGCGCTTCCCATGGCCCCGATCCATTCGTGGAATCGATGCGAGCAAGCCATGGGTATAAGGCATTAAAGGATTGGCATAGAGCTCACCTACCGGTGCGCTTTCGACGATCTTTCCGGCATACATAACATTTACCCGGTCCGCCGCTCCCGCTACAACCCCTAAATCATGAGTGATCAAGATGATTGCCATCTTCAGTTCTGATTGCAGCTCACGAAGAAGTTTGAGTATCTGTGCCTGGACTGTGACATCAAGGGCAGTTGTTGGCTCGTCGGCAATCAGCAACTCAGGGCTATTGACCAGTGCCATTGCGATCATCACGCGCTGGCGCATACCGCCAGAAAATTGATGTGGAAATGCCTTTAAGCGATTTGCAGCATCGGGAATGCCTACCATCTCTAACAGTTCAATTGCGCGCGCAGTACTAACTTCGATATCTACCTCATTATGTACTTGATGGGCTTCGATAATCTGATCACCAATCGTGTAGTACGGATGGAGTGAGGACATTGGGTCCTGGAAGATCATTGCGATATTTTTGCCGCGGATTTTTCGCATCTGCTCATCAGCAAGATCTATCAATTCGAGGTTGCCAGCATCGCCCTTCATAATGGCGCTGCCACTAATCCGTGAACCACGTTTCGAGAGCAAGCCCATCAGCGCCAGATTGGTTACCGTTTTACCCGAACCTGATTCGCCCACTATCGCCAAAGTCTCCCCGCGTTCGACGGTGAAGGTGACGCCATCAACCGCCTTGACGAGACCATCGCTAGTAGGAAATTCGACCCGCAGGTCGGAGACTTCGAGAAAACTCATGCAGCAACTCGCACACGTGGGTCGATAAATGCATAGAGCACATCGACCAGAAGATTCATGAAAATGACGATTGTCGCAGCCAGGATCGTGGTCGCAACGATGATTGGTAAGTCAAAATCAACCACAGCGCCAAGGGAGAGTCGACCTAACCCTGGGAGATTAAAGACTGCTTCAGTAAGAATTGCTCCACCCAAAAGTCCAGCAAAATCAAGACCTGCCATTGTTGTGAGCGGAGCGAGCGCAGCGCGTAAGGTGTGCTTACGTAATACAACCTTCTCGCTTAATCCCTTTGCGCGAGCGGTACGTATGAAGTCTTCACTCAAGGTTTCTATAACTGCGTTGCGCACAAAACGGGTATACAAAGCGGCGTATGCGAATGCCAACGTGATCCAGGGCAGAATCATCGTGTTTAACCACTCCAACGGATTCTCAAAGAGCGGGGTGTAGTTTCCTGAGGGGTAGGGCAAGATTCGCCATTTGACCACAACGAAAACTAAGAGGAGTAGACCGGTGAGGAAGGTCGGTAGTGAGGTGCCAATAAGTACGAAGATGGTGCTTCCAGTGTCAGCAGCTCGACCTCGGTACCGGGCGGCGACAATTCCTAAGCCAACCCCCAGAATCAACCAGAGCACCAGAGCGCCAATTGCCAGTGAGAGTGTGACTGGGAGCGCCTCAAGGATTGAGTTGGTCACGCATGCATGCTCTTGGAAGGAGTATCCGAAACTGGGCGCTGGGCAAAATATTGTTGCCGCTCCCTCGCCAAAAGTACGACCAAGAAAAAGCCCTTTGAGAAAAACCACATATTGGGTCCATATTGGAAGGTCGTATCCAAGTCGCTTTCGATTGGCCTCGATGATTCCTGGATCATTACAACTCTTACCGCAGGTAAGGGCTGCAGGATCGAAGGGCAGGATGGCAAAGATTAAGTAAACAGCAAAGCTAACGGCAAATAAAATCGCTATCGAGATTGCAATTCGTCTTGCTAAATAATTAATCATAAGCACCTTCCCTTCATGTTTTACATTTTTTTACATGTTTAAAGTTGAGGTGAGGGATTACTCCCCCACCTCAACGCGTACTACTTCAAGTCCTATTAAATGAATTTAATTATGACTTGACTTTGATATCACCAAAGGATGGTGCACCTTGTGGTTCCCAGAAGAAGATTCCTTCAAGCTTTGAGCCCCAAATTTCTTGGGTCTTGGAGAAGACACCTGGGATGACCCACATTTGGTCCATCACATATTGGTTAAGTGCAGCCCACTCTGCGCCCTGCTTTGCACGATCTGGCTCAAAGAGGTTTGCCTCAGCGCGTTGCTTGAACTCTGCATATGCAGGGTCCTTGCCCACTCTTGATAGCGGGAATCCAGCCCCTTCAAGGAAGAGCTCAGGAATAACCGTTGAAGCATTCGCCCAGTCTGGACCCCAACCAGCGCGAGAGAGATCTCCCTGCTTGGTTGGATCAAGGACTACTGCGTAGTACTGACCTGGCTCGATGAAATTGAATTTGAGATTGATTCCCGCATTCTTCTTCACTGAGTCAATCCAGATTGTTGCGGACTTCTTATTGGTATCAGTATCGCCAACATCAAAGGTAAGTCCTGGGCCAGTTGCTTTCGCATAGACATCAGGGCATGCGGTCTTCGCCTCAGCCATGAGCGCTTGTGCCTTCTCAGGATTTCCTTCAGGTTTGAAATCTTCCAAACCAGTCACTGGCTTGTAATCAAGACCCATCAACGGCTTGATGACGCCATCTGCTGGATCGCCACCAAACGCTGGTCCGCCACCAAGTTGTAGGAGGGCAGCGAAGTCACGTGCGTAGTAGAGCGCCTTGCGAATCTGCACGCATGGCACCTTTCCGACATTGACTGCGGTGTAGGTGACGTATGGATCGTAAACGTTAAGTGCGCGACCCTGCCACTCTTCCTTAGGTGTGCCATCTTCATTGAAGACAGTTGCCAAGTTAGTGGGAAGAACTGCATCTAGTGAGAATGCAGCTGGCTCGGAATCATTCAAGATCAATTGATCGCGAACTTCCTCAGCCACACCAAAACGGACGACGATCTTGTCTGGGTATGCGTTCCGAATTGGATCGGAGTCCTTACTCCAACTCTCGTTGCGAACCAAGACCATCTCATCTTTTGCCTTGTACTTCTCAATCTTGTAAGGGCCAGAGGAGACAGGTGCAAGATCGTATTGATCGCCTGTGTCCTTTGCCTTTGGTACTGGGCTGAACGAGAGGTAGGTGACGGTGTAGTTGAAGTCGCCGACCGCACGCTTCAAATTGAAGGTGATGGTCTTGTTATCTTCAGAGCAGGTCACAGCTTTGTCGTATGCAGCGGTGTCATTTCCATCTGCCTTGTATGGGCCCTTGTAAACCGAGGAACCATCCGCAGCTGAAGGAATGTCGAGCATGCTAATTGCATAGGTCGGACCATCGGTGATGACATCTGTTGCAAATGTGCGAGAGACGCCATATTTCACATCTTCACAGGTAATGTCGCTGCCATCTTCAAACTTCACGCCATCGCGAAGTGTGAACTCCCAGGTCTTATTGCCATTTGAAGAGCGACCGGTGTCGGTTGCCAAATCTGGCACCACCTCGGAACCTGCAGCACCCTCTGCTCGCGCGTAAGCGGTGAGCGTACGGTGCATAAATGAACCGAACCACGCGATATGTTGACCAGTGTAGTTACGGTTTGGATCAGCGTGAGTCCATGACTCCGCATTAGTGAGGAAGGTGAGCGTTCCGCCCGCGCCTCCGCTTGAAGATGAGCAACTCACGAGTACGCCAGTAAGTAGCGAGAGCGCCACTACACCGGAGAACGCGCGGCGCCCTCTGCGGGACGAACCCGCTTTTATCTTGAACATATTCCTCCTCAACGATGGATATGTGGTTGGTTTCATTTACGTAATCTCACTCCGAGGGTCGAGCGCATCGCGTACCGCATCACCGAGCAAGTTGAATGTAAGCACCACAAGAATCAGGGCACTTGAAGGGATAAAGAAATAGGTGGGGTTATTAATGACATATTTGATGGAGTCGGATATCAACAGACCCCACGTGGCATCAGGTGGTTGGACTCCAAGGCCCAGAAAGGAGAAGACCGCTTCTGCTGTGAGATATCCCGGAAGCGAGAGCGAGAGGTAGACAATCACTACCGTCCATAGATTTGGCAAGATTTCCTTGAAAATGATCCTCCGTTGGGATGCGCCCAATGCGCGTGCAGCCAAGATGTAATCGCGCTCTCTGATTGAGAGCACCTGTGAGCGCATGATGCGGGCAAGATATGGCCAACCAAAGAAAATGAGAATGAGCACCAAATAGGTCATGCGCGCCGAGTTTCCTTCAACTATCCCCGTTGCCTCCAGGCGTTGCACCATGGGCAAACTCAACGCGACAATCATAAAAAATGCTGGGAAGGCTAGGAGGAAATCGATGAAGCGGCCGAGCGTGGAATCCACCGCACCCCGGAAGTACCCCATCAGAATTCCCATAATCAATCCGATACTCACGCTTGAGATGGTGACGATGAGCGCAACAAAGAACGAAGTGCGCGCTCCAAAAAGTAGGCGAGCAAGGAGGTCGTGACCAATACCAGGCTCAAGTCCAAGTGGATGGGCCCAACTGATCCCATTAAAGCCACCGGTTGGAAATCCCTGGCTGTTCATTAAGTCGTTATATCGAGCTCGGGGATCCAGGCCAAAGAGAGTTCGCAAAAGCGGAGCGAACATTGTTGAGAAGATAAGAAAGACCGCAATCGAGAGGGTGATGAGTCCCGTTCTATTTGCGCGAAAGCGGCGCCATGCCAATTGGCGAGGGCTACGACCAACGACTCCTGAAGAGGCGCTCTCCAGTAGCTCGCTGCTCAACCTGACCCCCTTGCCGCGCTACCGGGCGGTAGCCTTCCGAGCAACTTACTCCTCTATATAGGGGCAAGACCACCACCGAAATCGCCGCAACCAGCGAAAATAGCGCGCTGAGCCAGTTGAGCCAGAGGTATCCCGGTAGATTGCCGACAGTGAAGCGGGAAAACTGGGGTTTTGCCATCAAGGGCAATGGTCGAGGCGCCCATGCTCGGGCGCGACGGGGCACCATCACCACCCCTCATGGGGCAATCGCAACTCCTGCCTTTATCCCGGTTGGCACCAAGGCCACGGTCAAATCCCTTGCGGTCGAACAGGTGCGCGAGAGCGGTGCACAAGCACTTCTGGCAAATGCCTACCACCTCTACTTACAGCCAGGTTCAGCAATCTTGGACCAGGCAGGTGGATTGGGTTCATTTATGAACTGGCGGGGACCGACCTTCACCGACAGTGGCGGATTCCAAGTGCTCTCACTCGGTGTGGGATTTAAGAAAACTCTTGCAATGGATCCTGGTGAAGTTACCGCCGATGATGTCATTCAATCACCAAAACTTCGGTTGGCACATGTAGATGACGATGGGGTCACATTCAAATCACACCTTGATGGCTCTCTGCACCGATTTACTCCGGAAGTCTCTATGCAGGTGCAACATCAAATCGGTGCCGACATTATTTTTGCCTTTGATGAATGCACCACTTTGATGAATACAAAGGAGTATCAACAGATCGCTCTTGATAGAACTCTTGCCTGGGCACACCGGTGCATTGCGGAGCATCAACGCTTAACCAACGAGAGGGTTGGCAAGCCATATCAAGCGCTCTTTGGGGTAATTCAAGGTGCACAGTACGAGGATTTACGAAAAGAGGCGTCGCGGAGTATTGCTGCCCTAGATTTTGATGGGTTTGGAATTGGCGGTGCCATCGACAAGAGCGCGCTTACCCGAATCGTTTCATGGGTGACCGATGAATTACCTGAGGATAAACCGCGACATTTACTCGGGATTGGTGAGCCCGATGATCTCTTTCGCGGGGTAGAGAGCGGCGCTGATACTTTTGATTGTGTTGCGCCCACCCGAAATGCACGTACAAGTGCGGTCTATGGACCCAGCGGGCGATTTAACTTAACAGTCTCCGAGAATCGAACTGCCTTTTCACCGATTGATGAGAGCTGCACGTGCTACACCTGCACCCATTACACAAAGGCCTATTTACATCATCTTTTTAAGAGTAAGGAAATCTTAGGTTCTACACTCACCACAATTCATAATGTGCATTTCACAGTAAAACTAGTCGATAAAATTCGAGAACATTTAGATCAGGATAATTATGAAGATTTCCGTGATGATTTCCTGGCTCGCTATTACCCTTCGCGATGATAGGTCGGTTCCACCCGCTTGATTAATGCGATGACCCGATAAGTGACTGGCAGGAGTAAGACCTCTAGCGCAGTTTTATAGAAATAACCAAGTATGAGATACCTGAAGAATTCCTCTCCAGTGATAACGCCATAAAAGGCGATTGTGCAGAAAGTGAGAGTGTCTGCAAATTCTCCAACGACGGTAGAACCAACGAGTCGGAACCAGAGCGCCTTCTCATCGGTTCGCTCTTTAATTTTGACCAATACATATGCATTGAGTAGCTGTCCCACGAGGAATCCACAGACGCTGGCAAGAACTATCCGAGGCAGGAAGCCAAGGACTGCCTCGAATGCCGCTTGATTCCCCCAACTTTCAGCCGGTGGCGCAGCTTGGACCGCCCAAAAAGTAAGTGATGCGAGAATTGAAAGACCAAATGCGAGAAAGATTGCTCGTCGCGCTGCCTTTAATCCGTACACCTCGCTGAGCACATCGCCCACAATGTAAACCAACGGAAAAAGAAAGGCGCCACCATCTGTAATAAATGGACCAAATTCAATCAACTTGACTGCACCAATATTGGAAATGAGAAGTAGCGCAGCAAATATCGCAATCACATATGGATACACGCCACTAGATGGTGAAGCGAATGCAATCTTCCTCAGTGTTCTACTCCTCGCTTTTGAGTAACTCCGCAATTTTTCTTTCGATTTGTGGATCGTTGTCGTTGATTTCAACGACCTTAGTACGACTAGTCTGACCCATCACGATCGAGACTTTCGATAATGAAACACCAACGGCTTCGGCAATTGCTCGGCAGACGGCAGTGGATGCCCGGCCATCGATTGCCGGCTCTGATACCGCTACTACGAGCGCAGGCGGGTCGCCAAAGCTACCTCGAACCTTATTTCGAGATGCACCTGGCTTGACGCGCACGGTCACTCTTATCGCCATAGGTCAATTCTACTAAACTAGAGCAATGATGATCAGCAAGAGAATTTCATGGGAGAAGCTTTCCTGGACAGAGATTGCAGAACTCGATCGTGAGAGCACATTCATCATCATCCCTACTGGTGCCATAGAACAGCATGGACCTCATCTCACTATTGATACAGATATTTATAACTCTGATGCCATTGCGCGCGCAGTTGCCGAAAAGATTACTCAAGGCGGAAAGCAGCGAGTACTGGTCGCTCCCCCCATCTGGTGGGGTACCTCTCCACATCACCTCGGATTTCCTGGAACTATCTCGCTAAAGAATGAGACTTTTACTAGCATTCTTTTTGAGACTATCGCTTCACTCAAACCTCATGGGTTCTATCGCTTCATAATTCTTAATGGACATGGTGGAAATATCGGCAACCTCACCGCGACCGTCTCCAAAATAAGCGAGGAGCTAGGTATCTCAATTCCTGCGCTCTCCTATTGGCAGACCATCACGGATGTTCTCATCAAGGTCGGCGAATCTGAGATTGGCGGCATGGGTCATGCTTGCGAGATGGAGACTTCGCTCGCATTATTTTTACGACCTGAGGATGTCAATATGGAGAAGGCCATCATCGATATGCCAAAGCAGCCGACACCCTGGTCGTGTATCGATTTTCGCCAACCCGGATTTTTAAATATCCCTCTAGATCTCAAGCGAGATAGCAGAGCGGGGATTATCGGTAATCCTCTTCTGGCGACTCGAGAGAAAGGTGAGGAGATTTTCACCGCCGCCGTAGATCGCATTGGCGCTGCCATCGAAGGAATGGCTCATTTGAAGAAAAGTGATCTCACAACGTCCCGCTTTTGATTGCTCTTAATCCCCTGGTGAAAAGTGACGTGACTGCACCAGGCCAGCAGCCTCACCTCTGCTCAACACGGCGAGCGCCATTTTCCGAGAGGCTTCGTCGATCATCGCTGACTTATAGATAGCCGCTCCTTTTGCACCGCCCGATTGAGAGGTGAAATATTGATAAGCCTCGAGAAGCATCGCAGCCTCGTCGAATCGCACTTGGGTTGGAGTGAAAATTCGATGGCATGCCGCTATTTGATCTGGGTGCAAGACCCACTTTCCATCAAAGCCCATCGCTGAGGAAATGCCCGCTGATTTTTCAAACTTTGAAATATCGCGAACTTCCAAAGTTGGTCCGTCGATAGCAGCCACTCCAGCAGCTCGAGCAGCAACGAGAACTCGCATCAACGCATATTCGTTGGAGGTAACCTCTTCTGCGCTCGCGCCAAGGTCAGCCATAAAGTCAGCAGGACCAAAATTCAACGAAGTGACCCTGGGAGATTGGGCAATCTGTTCACAGTTGACCAATCCTTGTGCGCTCTCGATTTGTGCATCAATAGTGATACTGCCTTGCTCTCGCCCCACCGTGCTCTCGATTTGAGAAAGTAATTGGGCTACCTCTGCAACATCACTATCTCGGTGCACTTTCGGCACGATGATTGAATCAATCCAACGTGCAACACCAGATTTGAGCATTTCGACATCTTCGGCAAACCACTGACTATCCAACGCATTTATACGCACACTTATAGTGGGGGCTTTGAATTTCTTCTGCCCTGCCGAACTTATCAATTCACGAGCAACTCCTTTTGCATCAGGAGCGACCGCATCTTCAAGGTCTAAGAAAATCTGATCGACCTGGAATTCCAGCGCTTTTCCAATCATCTTTTCGCTACTGCCCGGGACAGCAAAGACTGATCGTCGAGCTCGAGTTTGTGACATCAGAACCTCTTCAAATATTGAGAAAAAACGTTGCCCATAAGCCTTTGTGCGTACTACGGTACATCAAAGGAGGAGTAAATGTCAGGTCTTCGCGCAGGTGCAGCAGTAGTCTCGATAGAACCCCCATTGCCATCAGATCCACAAGGTTTCGTTCGCCGTGCCGTAGCAGTTCGAGATTCCATCGATTCTTGCCAAGTTCGAGCATGTGTCATTCAAAACGACGATTACATCATCGCAGTTCTAGCTGCTGATGTTACAAATCTGGATACATACTTTGCTGACCGAGTCCGTAAAGCGATAGTTGCTGCCACTGGAATTCCTTATGACAACATACTTCTCAACTCCAGCCATACCCATGCTGGACTATGGCCTCGAAAAGAGGGCGAGAAACTCCATGGAGAATTTGCCCAGCTGACTGATGCTGAGCATGCATATTTTGAAAAGATTCCTTATGACTACGCAAGCGCGTGCGTCAAAGCAATTTCGCGAATGCAACCTGCGCGTATCTCCGGCGGGACTGGTACCGCTCCAGGTATCGCTGTCAATCGGCGAGAACGCGATGGTAAGGGTGGAACAATCCTTGGCTGGAATAAAGAGAACTTCATCGACGAAGAAGTTCCAACAATTCGGATCGATGCTCACGATGGCAGCGCAATTGCCACGCTGATTGGTTTTGGTTGCCATCCTGTAGTCCTCGGCGGAGAGGTCCCTTACGCGGGTAGCGATTTTCTTGGGCCGCTACGTAATCAAGTAGAGATGCTTCGCGGTGGCACCTGCATCTTCTTTCAAGGAGCTGCTGGAAATATCCTTCCCCTCGAAGCTTTTTTTGATCATCCTGGACCAGAGATTGCTTTCGGACATCGCCTTGCGCTGGAGGCGGTCCACGCAGTTGTTGATAAGGACCCCCGTGAGATAGATATCGAACATATCGCCTATGGTTCAGTCACTCCGATCTCGCTATATCGGAGAAAGGCGAGAAATCCGCAAGGAGCCCAACCAATCCTTGCTAAAAGAAAGGTGCTCAACCTTCCACTTAATCCATCGCTGACGGTGGCCGATATGGAACGGGAGTTACAGGAGCGGTCTAATGATTACGCCGCTAAAGAGAAGGCTGGCGCAAAACGTGATGTACTCAATCCAATTCGCTACCACATCTCCTGGCTTACTGAGATGTTGAAGATGGCTGCGTTAGGGCCACTACCCGAGGAGATTCCGGGAGAGATTTGGGTTGCGCGCTTAGGTGATTGTGCAATCGTAGGAACTCCTGGTGAATTATTCACTGAGATTGGCGCTGAAGTTCGCCGGCGATCTCCCTTTGCAACCACCTTATTTGCAGGATATTGCCAGGGCGTTCTCGGTTACGTATCGACTCCTGAGGAGTATCAATGGGGTGGATATGAGCCCACAGTCGCGCAACGTGGTTATGGTCATCCCGCTCCCTTTGCGCCAGAGGCAAGTCGAATCTTGATTGAAGAATCACTCACGCTCCTTAACCAGTTAGGCGGAGGCAATGACTAATTCTCAATTGGTAAATACTGTTCTTGGTCCCGTACCGGCTAATCAACTTGGTTTAGTTCTCCCCCACGAACATCTCATCGTTGACACCTACGATGTTCGGCGGAGCGCGGAGATGGTCCTTCTTGAACCTGACACGATGGTGAAAGAGGTAGAACTCTTCAAAGCTGCTGGTGGCGGGACGATGGTAGATCAGACAATCTATGGCCTCCACCCTGAGCCCGATAAATTGGAGTACATCTCGAGGAAGACCGGGGTTCATATCGTCGCCGGAACTGGTTTCTATTGGGATGTCTATTACCCCGAATGGCTCCACTCGATGAGCACCGCTGATATCACCAAGAGACTGGTTACTCACATAACTGAAGGCTTGCCAGGCACCTCAATCAAAGCGGGATTTATCGGCGAGCTTGGTACTCATCATCGCGCAATCAAACCGACTGAAAAGCGAGTCCTTGAAGCGGCAGCCCATGCACAAAAAGAGACCGGGGTTCCTATCGGAACGCATGCGCTCTTCACCGAAATTGGAATTGACCAATTAAATATCTTGGAAGCCGCCGGTGCAGACCTTGATATCACCATTATCGGCCACTGTGATACAAATCGAGATTTGAATTACTCTCGCAAACTCCTCAAACGTGGAGTGTGGATTGCTTACGATGCTGTGGGTCAGTTCGATAAGCAAACAGATGAATTGCGTGCTCAATCCATTGTCACGCTCATTAATGAAGGTTATATAGAGAAGATTTTGATCAGCACCGATATCGCCGCTCGCTCGAGGTTAGCGATTCATGGTGGTAATGGATATGCCCACCTAATCACACATTTTCTACCTAAACTTAAAGCTGCTGGTGTGACAGATGCGCAAATAAAAGTTTTAACTGAAGATAACCCACAGAAGATTCTCGCGGGAAAACGCTAGTACATCAATCCGCCGCCGCTGACGTTAATCGTCGCGCCATGGATGAATGAAGCATTATCCGATGCAAGAAATAAAGTGGTTCTGGCGAGCTCTTCCGGCTCACCCATTCGTCGCAGCGGGCAGGCAGCGGCAGCATCAGCAACAATCTTTGAATCATTATCGACATGCTGCATAGGCGTGTTGATCTGCCCAGGCGCAATGACATTCACTCGAATCCCGTGCGGACCAAATTGTCGTGCGAAACCTCGGGCAAGCGAGACGACGCCGCCCTTTGATGCCACATATGCATCAGAGCCCTTCATTGGCCCAATCATCCACGAAGAGGATGAAAAGTTAATGATTCGACCGGGAATCTTCTTGTCAATCATCACCTTTCCAACAGCACGATTGAGAAAGAAAGTGGCCCGTAAATTAACATCGAGTTGTACATCCCAATCATCTTCAGTCACCTCAAAGAGATCTTTCCGACGCAGATAGGCACCTATATGTGCAAGGACGAAGATACTTCCGTAGCGCTCATCTACCTCTGCAACTAAGGCCTCACACCCTTTTACATCTTGGAGATCCAAGACTCGATACATATGGTCACCAGCAGGCATCTCTTTTTCAAGCGCCTTCAATCCCTCGCTATCTCGGGCAGTCGCACAAACTTTGAGGCCTTCGTTGGCAAAGAGCAGCGCAGTTGCTCTTCCGATGCCACTTGAGGCACCAGTCACTATCGCAACTCTCCCGCGTAATCCTGCTCCTAGAGCCAGTTCGGACATCGTTTATAAACCCTCTGGGAATGCAGGTTCCATATGTGCCACTGTGACCCATCCATCTGGCGCAGCCAAAATTCGCTGAATGGAATTTGCGACCATATTTTTCGACCCGACCTGTGAACCTATTCCTGGTTTGAGAGTGATTGTTTGAAAGACCTTCCCATCTAGGGAAAGTTCGATTTCATCCATCGCGCTCTTGTTTATTCCTGCCAAATCGACATGGCCGTAGAAGTGGGAGACGAACCATGGTTTGCCATTCACTTTCGCGGTATAGGTTTGATTTACACCTGCGCTCTCTCCTGCGGCAATAACGAATCGGTTGGGTAGATCGATTTCATAATCGGTGATAAGGGGAAGTAATTCCTTATCAATGGAGTCGATCGTCAACCCCATGGCATCAGCAACTACAGTCATAGACTGCGGAAAGCCAGCGTGACCGAGGATCTCCTCTTCCTTGACTCGCTGGGCAAAGACTTCAGGGGTAAAACCCATCCCTAGTCGACGTAAGACTGTTCCGCCAAAACCTGAGATGTTGACCGTGCGACGTACCGCAACGGTGCAGCCTCGCGGGGCGGCGCCTAATAAGGTCAATACCAACGAGTCAAAAATCAATCCTGGATTAACACCCGTTCCAGCGATGCTCACCTGCCTTGATTTCGCCAGTGAATCGAGAGAGTCGGCGAGCGCTTTATCAACTGCCCACGGATAAGCGCACTCCTCTGAAGAAACCAGCACATGCGAACCACTCTCGACTGCTAATTGAATATCTGCAGCAACATCTTTGAATTTAGTGGTGGTGGCGATGATGACCACATCCGCGCCGCTTGTAAGAGCGTTGCTGCGCTCACTTCGCCCGAAGACGCCTATGACTTTATGTTGAGGTACATCCTTGAGAATCTCTGCAACGGTGCTACCGAGTTGTCCGGCTCCATAAATCGCAACCGTTGCCATGAGTGTTGATTAACTCTCGCAAGTAGCGATTGGATCGCCAGTTTTAATCTCGTCGCCATCTTTGAAAAGTAATTCGACAATCTTCCCCGCGACGGGTGAAGGTACCTCGACATTTGCCTTATCGGTCTCTACTTCCATTAACGATTCACCTACTGCGACCGTATCTCCTGGTTGCTTATGCCATGAAACAAGGTAGACCGAATCCACGGTATCTCCCACGCGCGGCATCTTGATTGTCATCTTCATCGGACTAGCTCTCCCTAGTTAAATCGAATTACTTAGTGAAAACATTTTCAAACATTGAGGCAACGGTTGGGTCTGGCGCGGCTTGGCAGGTTGCCACCACACCTTCAATGGTCTTGGTCATATCAGCACGCATCTTCTCGATCTTTGCTGAATCGAGGAGCCCGCGCTTTACCAAATCTTCCTCCGTCAACTTAATGGGATCGCGCTCCATCCACTTCTCTAATTCACCTTCAGGGCGATAGAGAGCCTTATCTGCGCGAGAATGTCCTGCGAAGCGATAGGTCTTTGCCTCTATCAACGTGGGTCCGCCTCCGCTACGAGCGCGGTCGACTGCCTCTTTAATTCCCTTACGTGTTGCATGGACATCCATTCCATCAACTGCGTAATGAGCCATCTTGTAGCTATCGGCACGCATATGGAGATCCTCGAGTGGAGTGGTCTTATCAATTCGACTGTACTCGCCATAGACGTTGTTATCGCAGATAAAAATCACCGGCAATTTCCAAATTGCAGCGAGGTTCAATCCCTCATGGAAAGCGCCAATATTTGTTGCGCCATCACCAAATACCGCAACGCCGACGTTATCTTGGCCAAGTAGTTGATATGCCAATCCAGCGCCTGCTGCAATGGGAATGCCACCACCAACGATTGCAGATGTTGGCAGAAGTCCCAGAGTCATATCGGCTAGATGCATTGAGCCGCCAACGCCGCCACAGCATCCAATGGTCTTACCCATGATTTCGCCTAGTACAGATTCAGGGGTAAGCCCAAGTGCAAGAGCGATTCCATGGCCACGGTAGGTGGCCATAACGGTGTCAGTAGGTCGCAACTCAGCAGCGAGTGCAATATCTAGCGCCTCTTGTCCCAAACAAAGGTGTGTTGTTCCACGGATCAAACCTGCGGCGAAGAGCCCATTGATTTGATTTTCAAATTCTCTGATTTCGAGCATTCGCTCATAACCAGCAACCTCATCTGTTTGAACAGCTTTGCGACGTTCGAGTTGAATACTCATTATTTCAACCCCTCCATTTCCCACCAGGTTTTCGGAGTCTTGCCAGTTGCGATTACCTCTTTAAGTTGTCGAGCGACATCATCTTTTGTAGGGATATAGCGGGTCTCTAGCGGGCCGCTATATGGCACTGGAATATCTGGAGAGGTGATGCGGAACGGCGCTGCTTTTAACTCGCTAAATAATGCAGATGTCGTCGCAGCAACGATTTCACTTCCCCAACCGCCACTGAGTGGAGCCTCTTCAACAACCACGAGTCGACCAGTCTTCTTTACTGAGTTCAGAACTGTCACTCGATCCCAAGGAATGATGGTGGCTAAATCGATGAGTGCAGCATTTACGCCGGACTCTTCGATTGCTGCTCTGCACACATCGACCATCTGGCCAGAGGTAACAATCGTGATATCTGTTCCATCGCGCAATACTCGAGCTTTTCCAATTTCTATCTTCAGATTCTTATCGACTTCGCCACGCTTTGCGTAGAGAATTCGCGGCTCAAGAATCACTACTGGATCTGGATCTTGAATCGCTGCTCGTGTAAGTGAATAGGCAGCCTGGGCATCGCTAAGCATGATGAGTTTGAGACCTGGCGTTGCAGTGAACCAATTCTCAAGAGTCTGTGAATGCTGGCTACCAAAACCTAATCCTGATCCACACGAGGCGCGGACAACCATGGGAACAGATAATTTTCCGTTGGAGAGGTAGCGCATCTTTGCCGCTTCAGTGACTACCTGGTCCAGCGCGACTCCAAGAAATTCAATGAACATAATTTCGACAACAGGTTTTGCTCCCAAGATTGCCGCGCCAACTGCCGCGCCAGTGAAACCCATTTCTGAGATGGGCGTATCGCGAACGCGCACTGGGCCAAACTCAGCGAGTAAACCCTCGGAAGTTTTAAAAGGGCCCTCTGCTTCGGCTACATCTTCGCCGAAGAGCATCACGGTGGGATCACTTCGCATTTCATCGGCAAGCGCATTGACGATCGCCTGTCGAAATTGCATTGCAGCCATTAAAAGCCTCCAGGTCTGCCTTCTACAACCCAACGGGAGCGGGGCTGGAATCGTTTGCTAGGGTATTGACCCACGAGCAACCCCGTCAAGGAGTGGCCATGTCGGCTTCATCACCAGCGCTACCTCTGGCTGGAATTCGCGTGCTCGATGCCACCTCCAATATCGCCGGACCTTTTGGTGGCGCGGTGCTGGCAGACCTTGGTGCCGATGTCCTGAAAATTGAAACTCCAGTGGGCGATCCCTCGCGCTCGATGTCACCTCTAGATGGAGATCGTTCCGCATATTTTCATATCGTCAATCGAAATAAAGATGTTGAGGCCATCGATTTGAAATCTAGCGTTGGAAAGAAGCGACTTGATGAATTGCTTGCTGACGCCGATGTCTTCCTCACAAATTTTCTCCCGGATCGCCTTAAGGCTCTCGATTTGGATCCAGATTCGCTCCTTTCCACATATCCCCGTTTGATTTTTGGAAATCTCTCTTCTTATGGAACCAGTGGACCCGATGCTGCCGCACCTGGCTATGACGCCACAGTGCAAGCACGGACCGGAATCATGCACGTTACTGGAGAACCCGATGGCAATCCCGTGCGCGCAGGGGTCTCTGTCCTCGATGTTGGTGGTGGCATGTGGTTAGCGATCGGAGTTCTAGCGGCGCTCGTTGAACGACACTCAACGGGAAAAGGCAAGGTTGTCGAAACCTCTCTTTATGAAACTGGCGCTACGTGGGTGAGTTATCACGTATCAGCCGAGCAGCTCACCGGTGCTCCTTCTGTGCGATCGGGAAGTGGCCACCCAGCTTTCTCCCCCTACGGAATTTTCACAACCGGATCGGGAACTATCTGCATTGGAGTAGGTAACAACAACATCTTTGCCAAACTCTGCACTCTGATTGAACGAACAGACCTCATCGATAATCCCAAGTATGCAGTCAATGTTGATCGAGTGAAGAATGCGACTGAACTCAAGGGAGAGATTGAGCAGGCGCTGGTCACTCATGACGCTCGCTATTGGGCAGAGCTCTTGGGGCGCAATGGCGTTCCTGCAGATCGGGTTGCACTCCCCGAAGAGTTACAGAGCGATGCTCAAGGTCGTGCCATTGACCTTCTCCTTGACTATCCAGATAGCCAGTCGAAAGTGAAGAAGATTCCAGGATTACCGTTGCGCTTCAATGGAAAACGGCCCCCCATTCGGAAGGCCGCTCCCCATAAAGACGAGAAATAAGCTCTAGAACTTCTGACGATACTTATCGATTACCTCATCGATGATTTCGATACCTAGTCCTGGTTTACCCAAAGGCGGATAGACCCATCCTTCTGAGTGACCAAAAGGCTCTTTCACAAGATCATGCTGCATTGGATTGCGCAAAGGCTTAAATTCAAAGAGTCGGAATGCGGCGCTGCTAAATGAAACAGCCAAGCTCGCAGCGGAGATAATCGCTGACGACCATGCATGCGCATTCGCGGTCCGCTTATAGGCCTCGACACGCTCGGCAGCCTTCTTGAATCCAGTGATTCCTTCAGCGCGACCAGGGTCGATACCAAAGACATCACATGTTCCAGTCTTGAGAATTTCTTCAAAGCCAGCGACCTGCCACTCACGCTCACCATAGGCGATGAGCGTCTTCGTCTTGGCACGTAAATCTGCATAGCCTTGTGGATCCCAGGCGCCCAGTGGCTCTTCGATCCAATCAATGTTGTAATCATCAAATGCCTGGACTCGCTTCACGGCAGTTGCGACATCCCATTTGATGGCATAGCCAAGATCAATCATGATCATCTTCTCTTCGCCAAGGGTCTCGCGCATGGTCTTCACATATTCAACATCACGGTTATGTTCGTAGCCCAGATAGGCGTTACCGCGTTTTCCGAAGCCGACTTTCATGCCTTGCAATCCTTGATCCATCCAGGTCTTTGCCTCTTCAGCCATCTTCTTGATATCCGAGTCATGGGCATGACCGGAGGCGATTGCTGGAAGTCGATCGTGAACTGGACCACCAAGTAGTTCCAGGACGCTGGTGTTGAGCGCCTTACCTTTCAGATCCCAGAGCGCGATATCAATCGCAGAAATTGCATACGAGGCGATGCCGCCTCGATAGCCGTACCACCAGGCACGTTCTTTCAAAGAACGCCAAATAGCGATGTTGTTGATGGGGTCTTTACCAATCAAATAATCCTCAGCCAAACCATTGATGAGCGCCGCGACCGGTGCATTTGCTTCTTTAAATTGTGTGATGGATTCACCCCAACCCTCGAGCCCGTCATCCGTGGTGATCTTTACAAGGCAGAGATAGCGCTCAGCATTGAAGTCATTTGGCTCTGGGTATGCAACGGGAATCGGCTCAACCTTCACAATTTTCATAGGGTCTTCTCCTTGGCTGTATTTGGCAGTAACTTAGGGGCGAAGACGCACTTGTCGCAAGTACTCGAATTTCTCATCACAGAAAGAAAGGCGCTCGTCCATGGCTAAGCAAATTCCAATTATTGATACCCACGCTCACTTCTACGATTTCAGCCATCCCGAACTTAAGTGGGTCTGGTTGGAGCGTGATTTCATCCATCCAATTCTTGGGAATATCGATCCAATCAAGGCACCCTTATATGTTGTCGAAAATTTCCACGCTGAATCTCGATTTGCTGGAGTTGAAGGCGTCGTACACGTACAGGCTGCAATAGGTTCACCTGATCCAGTGACTGAAACTATTTGGCTCACCGAAATGAATAAGAAGTCACCCATTCCGATTCGAATCGTCGCCGATAGCGATTTGGGTAGCCCGAATGCAATTGCCCAACTTGAACGTCACGCTCAATCCAAGCTATTTGTCGGAATTCGTGATTTCAAGGCTGAGCCGATGCTTGCAGCAAAAGAGGTTAATCCAAATTACGAAGCCTCTCTCAAATGGATGGCGAAGAAGAAGATTGTTTTTGACCTCGATTGCGAATGGCAAAACATGGGTGAGGCGCGCAAATTAGCCGACCGCCATCCTGATCTTCCTATTGTTCTCCAGCACATCGGTTTTCCGCGTAAGCGCACTAATGCTTATTTCGAGAATTGGAAGAAGGCTGTTAAAGATCTCGCTAAGGCCGATAACGTCACTATGAAAATCTCCGGCGTTGCCATGACCGATCCGCATTTCTCAAAGAAGTCTCTCAAGCCATGGGTTGAAACCTGCTTGAAGGCTTTTGGAGCAGACCGATGTGTAATTGGATCAAACTGGCCTGTTGATCGCCTATTCAGTTCTTACGATGTCATCATGGACTTGTACCGCGAATACATTGAGAAACTCTCCACCTCTGAGCAGAAGAAGATCCTGCATAAGAATGCAGTAAAGCTCTACAAGTTCTAAGCGGCTTTAGATTCGAAGTCTCTTTGAGAGTTTTACGAATATCAGGGAGAGGAGGAGCACCGTTGCTCCTCCTACTCCCACCATCAAACGAATGGAAGTCCCCTCAGCAAGTAGCCCGATGAGTGGAGCGCCGATGGCGAACCAGACATGGAAAACAAAGAGATAAATCCCATAGACCCGTCCTTGAAGGTCAATCGGCGAGTATGCCGCAATGATTCCATTAGCAGTTGCCATCACCATCAAATGAAAAAAGTTCACGACGAGAGCAAGCCCTGCGAATACCCAGAAACTTGGTGCAAAAGCCGCCGCCAACCAGAAGAGGCCTAGAGCAATTCCACTCTGCATCATCGTGGCAAAACTTGGCTGATGTCCAGATACCGAGAGCCGAGCTGCATAGCCCGCTCCCAATATTCCGCCGATTGCCAGAGATACTCCAACAAAACCTAGGTGGCGGGCATCTTCTTCAAAGACTTGCCGGACCATCAACGAAGAGATGAAGGAGTAATTCATTCCTAATCCGACAAATATTCCAGAGATAATCATGGGTGCATAGAGATTCTTATTCTTCTTCAAGAACGAGAATGCTTCCCGTAAATTTCCAGATGCCTTCGCACTGCTCTTTTGATGAAGATCATCCATTTTTACTTGAGTGAGAATTGCGATAATCAATAAATAGAGCGCTGATAGATAAATAAATGGAGTACCGGTATCAAATATCGCAATGAGAAAACCGGCCGCAATCGGCCCAAAGAGCCTACCGATGTTGAAGGTAACTGAATTGAGACTAATTGCATTGGCTACCCGCTCCTCGGGAACTACTTTTATCGAGAGCGAGGTGAATACCGGACCTTGCACAGCCCAGACTGTTGTGAGCGAGAATGCCAAAACCGCAAGTAATTGGAAGTTCAAAATGCCATTTCGGTAAGCGGTGAAAATCGCCGCGTTAATAAATATCAATAATGAGGCGGTGATTATCAATATTCGTTTCTCGCTAAATTTATCGGAGAGGCTTCCCCCAATCAGCGAGAGGACGATGACTGGAGCAATCTGAATACCCGCCATTGCACCTAAGGCGGCAGCGCTCCCCGTCAAATCAAGAACAAGCCACTCAATTGCCAATGTACTGGCCCAACCTGCACCGGAATTCAGGGAGCTATAAAGGAATACCCGCCGATAATTACGGTAGTTGAGTGAAGAGAACAATTATCGACCTCGACCGAGGGTTTTGTTCAACGCTGATTCCGAACCTGCGAGCAATGCTTGCATGACTCCTTTACCAAAAGGAGGTTGCCAGGCTTGATATAGGTTCAGATCGTGCAGTTCATCGGGCACGACATATCCGACCGCTTCATAATCTACGCAGGTAATCGCAATTACGCCGTACTCAGAATATTTTTCCCGTAACTTTATTTGCCACTGTGAATACACTTCACATTGCGCGCCTACGAAAAGGATATTTCCGATTCGCCATCCATACGAAGTCAAGGTGATCCCCGAATTTGTTCCCATGAGGGCCGCAATCGACTTCTTCCGGAAGAGCCGTTCTCGTGCAAATGAATCACGCTCATGTGCAATTGCTTCGTCGAGTTCTTCCATAGTTGGCCATGATTTAGTGGGCAACAACGTTTCCTCAGCAACCACCGCTACTTCGCCAGGGACTTCATAGTCTCGAGGCTCCCAATAGCCAAGTGGAGCTCCTGACTCCACAGCTTTGATGAATTCCAAACGTTTTCCGGGTGGATTCATTCCAGCCAGAGCAGCCAAGGCAGCGTACCCAAGTTGTCTGCCGTGATGATCTGCGACATCTACATCACCGACATATTGATGTGCAGGTCCTAATTCTCCCGATGCCCCTTGAAGGAAGAGTGTTGGAGCAAAATCAGTTGCGCTTTCGATTACCTCGCGCATTGAACCCACATAATCTGGAGATATCAGTTTGTTGTCCCAACCAAGAGTTGTGGGATGGCATGCGTAGTTAACGAGGGTGCCAATAATTTTCTGGTCTCGCTGACGAACCACTCGACCCACCATTACCGTGTCATCCGCTTCAACATCCGGATTGAAGCCCGTGAGATAGCGGGATGGATTATGTGGATCGATCATGTCTCTATTGCTCGCTAGATTGCAGGAGCCGGTAGCGAAGGTAAGGATTGCATCATCCAAAGAATTGATTGCCTCTTGGCACGAACTGATGATTGCGCTAATTACTTGAGCGATGTACGGCTCAATCAAATCTCCGCCAGGCATGTGAGCGCGACTTCGCGCGGCCCATGGAGAGGAGTGGGTATGCGAACAGGCCAACATTAGGTGCGATGGTGGTATCTCAAGCGCTTCGAGCACCGCGGCTCTGATTTCCAATCCCTCTCGTCCAGCTAGATCGCCAAGAGATGCCGCATCGATTCCGACAAGAAGTGCCGGTAGCTCGCCTTTCTGTGAACGCAGAGCCATTGCCGTGACATAGAGCCCCTTGTGTGTGCCCTCAGACTTGTCATGATTGGATGCGCCCCACATTCGCCCATAAATCCCAAAAGGCGGGGTTATCTCGCGACGAGCGAAACCTATGTGAGCCTTTCCCTCGAAAGGATCAACGCGAAGCGTCGGTACCCTCTGGCTCACTCGATAACCATAGTTGAAGCGGTTTACGAACGGCCAGCAATTCTGGGAATGTCGGCTTTGGTTCGTGCAGAACAAACGCAGGCAGACGTTCCAACAATTGACGGAGGGCGATTTTTGCCTCTAACCGAGCAAGCGGTGCTCCGATGCAGAAATGGATTCCATGTCCAAAACTGACATTTGCCGCATCTTTTCTCGTAATATCGAAGGAATCTGGAGCGCTGAACTTTCTTGGATCGCGATTTGCCGCACCAATCATGAAGTGAACGTAGTCGCCCTTCTTGATTTCCTGTCCGAGTATCTCCAAATCCACAGAAGCAACTCGACTCTGCTTCTGGATTGAAGAGTCGTAACGGAGAGTCTCCTCAACCGCAGCTGGAATGAGTTCGAGTTGTGAACTGGAGTCACGGAGGAGTCGCTCTTGCTCTGGGTTATTAATCAGTGCAAGAACCATATTTCCGATAAGTCCTTCAGTGGTCTCAAATCCTGCAAAGAAGAGTTGAATTGTAAGACCGACGATTTCTTTATCTGTCAGGCCATCGCCATTCTCATCCTTTGGCGCATTGAGGATTTTGCTCAGAAGCCCATCGTTCGGATTACGCCGAAGCTCAGCAAATAATTGGAGTAAATACCCCTCTGCCTCGCGGGCAACATCTTCAGCATGTTGGGCTTGTTCGGTGGTTATTCGCGCCGATGCAGTAAAGCCCGCAACTCCATCGGACCAACGCTTGAGGTCCCATTGCTTTTCAAGTGGAATCCCTAATAACTCGCAAATCACAATCGCAGGAAGTTGGAAGGAAAAGTCATCAACCAAGTTGAACACTTCCTTCGATAGCGCTTGGTCTAGGAGGTTACTCACAATCTGCTCGATCTTTGATTCAAAGGCAGCAATACTCCTTGGGGTAAAGGACTTACTAATCAACCTACGCAAACGAGTGTGATCTGGTGGATCCTTAAAGACGATCCAATTGCTCAAGTTGGTGAGTATGTGAGGCAAGGTTGAGAGCTGTTCGGATGATAGGTGCGATGAAGCCTTCGTCATTCGTTCGCTCTGATTGAAGATGTCATCGCCATCTAGCCCCTTCTCTACCTCTTCAAAAGGGGTGACAATCCATGCGCGAGCAATCTCGCTCCAAAATATCGGGGATTCCTCATGGAGCCTTCGATACACCGGGTAAGGATCTCCAAAATAGTCACCAACCAGGAATTGCGAAATACCTGTCGAATGAGCTGCCATTTGTATCCTTTTCGGTGGGTGTAAAGTCAGAATAACTGTTCGCCTGAAAAAAGGAAATAACCAGATGTTCATCCTCTATGCATCGTGCGCTGCACTTGCATTTGCATTTGGAACCTTCTTCACTAAAGGTGTCACCCTAAGAATTTCGATATTCAGGGCAATTGGTCCGCTCTTTCTACTCAACGGCCTCTTCGCAATCCCATTTATCGGAAGTGGTCCCACGTGGAAAGTCATTACAGGGCCAGTGCCCTATCTTCATCTGATCGCCGCACTTGCAAGCGGGGTTGTTGCATACGTGCTCTTCTCTATGGTCGCAAAGAGCACCGCATCGGTGAGTTCTGTTGCTCCAGCAATGGCGCCAGCTGTGGTACTTCTGCTCTCTCCCGTCTTCTTGAGTACAGATATCACGCTCACACAGATCTTTCTTGTGCTCTTCTTGATGGCAATTACTCTCTATCCACTTCGCAACTCGATTTCAGGACTCAACTCGTCAAAGACCATTGCCTTCATGATTATCGCGGCGCTAGGAAATGGCGCCGTCACCATCATCGCAAAACTACTCGCCAATGAAGATGTTGGAATGCCAGAGACATTCATTGTCCGACAACTCATCGCGGGACTTGCATTTACCATTCTCTTCCCACCGATTGGCTTAAAATTCCGAGATTTCTATGAGCTGGTCCGTCGCTCATTCTTTATGGCTATCGGGTGGATGACTTCAATTACGGCGATTCAGAAAGGTAGCCCGCTCGTAGTGCAGACATTTCTTGCCACAATTCCCATTACTGTTATTCTCATTGAGACGGTTGCATATCGGAAGCGACCAGATCGAGCAGTCGTGATTAGCGCAGTTCTCACTGCATGCGGTATTGCCGCCCTTACCTTGACGGTCTAGTACATCAGTTGGCCACCAGAGACGTTTACCACTGTCCCGGTGACGTAACTTGATGCTTCGGATGCCAGAAATAGCACCGGTCCGACCATCTCTTCTGGCGTTGCTAATCGACCCATTGGAATCATGCTGACAAAAGAGGCGAGCGCCTCTGGAGTTTGATTGCCAGTCATCATCAAGGTATCGACTCCGCCTGGTGCAACGGAATTCACCCGAACGCCATCAGGGGCAAAGGAGCGCGCAAGGCCTTTTGTCATCGAGACCACGCCACCTTTGCTGCCGGCATATACAACCGAACCACCAAAGCCACCTGTCCACCATCCTTGCGATGAGAAGTTGATGATTGAACCTTTGGTCCCATTTTTCTTGAAATGATCTCGAGCAGAGCGATTGAGAAAGAAAGTTGCTTTCATATTGATATCAATCTGAAAATCCCAGTCTGCTTCAGTTACATCATCAACAGTGGAACGTCGTTGCAACACAGCAGCGCAGTGCGCTAACGAAACGACTTTTCCCAGTTTGGCAGCGTTATCAAAGAGTGTGGCATGTCCTGAAAGATCAGAGAGGTCACATGGATAGATCGCGTGGCCATTGCCCGAGAGGGAGTTGAGGGTCTCCTCGAGAGGCGCCGATGGAATATCAACCAGAAACACTTTCGACCCTGCTTCTGCAAACCCGCGAGCAACAGCGCTACCGATACCTCCTGCGGCACCTGTAACGACAACTGCATTTCCGACTAGACCTGCATCATTGCGCCAGCTCATTTAGTAATCCTCTCCAGTAAGAAAGTAGATATTAGACAGGGGCTAGGCAATACTCAACCCTTAAGCGATGGAGGACCTTATGACTAGCGACACCGGTAGTAACAGAAAACTATTTGAGATTTCTGGAAAACGAGTCATCATCACCGGCGGCACTGGTGGCATTGGCGGAGGTTTAGTTGCCGGCTTCCTCGATGCTGGGGCAAAGGTAGTAGTTAGCGCTCGAAGTTCAGACTCCCTGGCATCGGCTCTAGAGAAATTTCCCAACAACCCGAATCTCACCTTTGTGGAAGCAGACTTGATGTCCGATCGATCCATTACCGATTTTGTGGCGAAGGCAGATGCAACATTAGGCGGTATTGATGTACTGATTCAGGCTCACGGAAATGTATTTCCAGGGCCAGCAAAAGATATGAGCCTGGACACTTGGCATGAACAAATTCAAGTCAATCTCACAGCAACCTTTCGATTGGCACAAGCAGTAGCACCACAGATGATTGAAGGTAAAAAAGGGAAGATTATCAACATCGCTTCGATGCTCACCTTTCAAGGTGGGCTAAATGCCTCAGGTTATGCGGCTGCTAAAGGTGGCGTAGGGCAATTAACGAAAGCGCTCTCCAATGAATGGGCTCCGCATGGAGTAAATGTAAATGCGATTGCCCCAGGCTACATAAAGACCAAATTGAATAAACATATTTGGACCGATCCAGTTCGTCATGATCAAGTGCTTTCACGCCTCACTAGCGGGCGTTGGGGTGAACCAGAGGATCTTGTTGGTCCCGCGTTATTCCTCGCATCATCAGCCTCTGATTATCTTCATGGTGTGATTCTTCCTGTAGATGGTGGTTGGCTATCGCGATGAAGTTAGGCCTGGATAGTTACAGTTTTCATCGCTTTTACGGCGAAACGACTGCATGGGAGTCACTACCTGAAACCAGATGGACTCTCGCTGACTTTCTCAATTTCTGTACGAGCGAACAGATTGATCTCGCATCTATTCAAACCTCTTACATGCCCGATGATGAAGAGGCCGCCCAAGAGATCTCTCGCTGGAAATCAGTCGATGCAGAGCGCGAAGTAGTCTTCACTTGGGGCCATCCCAATGGGTATAACGGCGGTAAAAATCTTGCTGCTCAAGCAAGTGTGCTTGGCTACCTAGAACTTGCCGCACGAGTAGGTGCGACCCAAATGCGAATTGTCTTGGGCAACCAGAGGAACTTTGCTGAGCCTTTCGAGCAGCGTAGCACCGCGCTGACGCCCCTTCTCCGCGAGGTTGCTACCTATGCTGCCTCGCTAGGTCTTCGCCTCTCTATCGAGAATCATGCAGATTTCCCGGTAATGCGATTGGTGGAGTTGATCGATTCCATTGGAATTCCAGACCTTGGGCTCTGTCTTGATACTGGCAATGCTCGGCGAGTTGGCGACGATCAATTAGAGCTCCTGCGAACCTTAGATCTCTCTCGGGTATTCATGATCCAGCTCAAAGAGACGCTCTGCCTCCCTGGACACGAGGAACCGACTGGGTGGTGGCCGACCGTCTATTACGGCCAAGGTGATACCCATGCCGATAAATGTCTTGCTATTTTGAAGGAGCGCAATTATCACGACCCAGTTGTCATCGAACTGTCGAATCTCAATACTGGTCTCAATGAAATTACAGTAGCCAAACAGGCAATAGCATTTACCCGAGCGGAATTGGGGGAAATCTAAATGTCTCTCATGGGAAAAAAAGTAATCGTCACTGGTGCATCGAGTGGAATCTGTCGCGCTCTTGCTGAGCGGTTACGCGATGCGGGCATGCAGGTAATTGGAGTAGATCGAAATGAGCAAGACCTCAGGTCAATCTCTGGTATCGAACATCTAGTAACCGATCTCTCTCGCGATGAAGGCAGAAGTAAAGTTGTGAGCGCTGGCGTAGGAGCGCATGCCCTCATTAATGGCGCTGCATTGATTCGACTGAAGAATATTCGTGAATTCACCACTCAAGATATTCGAGATATCTATGCAGTAAATGTCGAAGCTCCTTGGTATCTCATGAGCAAACTCAGTGAAGTGATGCCTGATGGTGGATCTATAGTCAATCTCTCATCGGTTTCAGCTCGATTGACCGTAACTCCTGAAACCGCAATTTATGCCTCATCTAAGACCGCGTTATTGGCTATGACGCGTTCCTGGGCTCATGTACTTGCACCACGAAATATAAATGTGAATGCAGTTCTGCCTGGAATCACTGATACACCGATGCAAGATCATGTTTTACATCGGCTATCGGAGCTTCGGGGCACGCCTTATGAAGAGATGGAATCCACTCGCCTCGACAGTATTCCGATGAAACGTGCCGCTGCTCCCTCTGAAATTGCTGCATTTATTCAATTCCTCATATCAGATGAGGCTAAATACATCACTGGTCAAGCGCTTAGCCAAGATGGCGGAAGTGTGATGTTTTAACGCTTCACAGGCTTTTGGAAGAGTTCGATGAAGTAGCCATCTGGATCGATGAGATAGACAACTTTCGCACCAATATTCGGTCCAGCAACGATATCCACTGCTGAATCACTTCGTGCCGAATAACCTAAACTCTGCATCCTGCTAAGAATCGCGTCGACGTCATCTACATAGAGACAGAGGTGTCCGCCACCAAAATCACATGGGCGCGCAGATGCTGAATGTCTCTCTAGTCCACGATATTCCAACAGTTCGACAAAACCTGAATTAGGGATTCGTAGATAGACAATTCGAATTTCAGATGATGGAAGTGCAACTACGGTGCGCAAATAGTCGGCGCTATTAATCACATCGAATTCCACTTCCAATTGCAGGCCATCGCGATAGAACTTCAGTGAAGATTCCATATCTTTGACGGTGATGCCACCATGAAAAAATCCCGTTATGTGAGTCATGAGGTCCTCGGATTGATGAATTCTCGGATGTGATTGGCGATATCTTGCATTGCCGTTCGCGCTTCTGGCAAGAAGCCCTGCATGAGCGCAAAGCCATGAATGAGCGTGTCGTATCTTTTGAGCACGCTTGTCACTCCAGCATCGTGGAGTCTTTGGGCAAATATCTCGCCTTCATCTCGCAGTGGGTCAAGCTCAGCAGTCAGGGTAAAAGTAGGTGGAAGATTTCTTAGATTATGTGAAGCCATCGGGCGAAAATATGGATTATCTAAATCATCTTCCGATGCCATGTACTGATCCCAGTACCATTTCATTCCTTGAGTTGTTAGTGAGTAGCCAACCGCATTATCAATCATGGATGGATAATCAAACTTGTAATCTACTGCGGGATAAATCAATATTTGAAAGGCGATTTTTGGGCCATTAACATCACGAGCCTTCAGTGCAACGCCTGCAGCCAGATTACCTCCGGCGCTATCGCCAGCAACTCCAATTTCTTCGCGATTGATATTCAGTGATTCTGCATGTGCAAATACCCACTCTAAGGTTGCATAGCAATCGTCAAATGGAATTGGGAATTTATGTTCGGGAGCCTTCTGATAGTTGACGGCAACTACTACGGCCCTGGCATCATGGGCAATTTGTTGATGTTGCACGCCATTGATTTCGATATTTCCTGCCACCCAACCACCGCCATGGAAAAAGACTACGGCGGGAAAGGGGCCAACCCCATCAGGGGTGTATATCTTCAATGGCAACTCTGCCGTGGGCCCAGAGAAGTACCGATATTCGATTTTTCCGACCGCATCTGCACTCCCTAGGTATTCCGGCTGCCACTTTGTTGACGCAACTGCACGTACCTCTGCTGGAGTGGATTCCCACTGAGGTTTGGGAGGATTTTTCGCCAACATATCTTGAAACTCTTTAATCTTTGGATGCAGCATGACTACTCCCCTCGAAGTAAATGTTCAATCCGTTGCCAGGTTTTTTCATCACTGGTATCAGAGATAAGCTGATGTACAAGTTCCGTGATTTCTTGCGAGCTTAGGCCAACCATGCTCATCCACTTCTGTTCACGCCAGGTTCTCTCCTGCGCATCGAAGAGCTCAAGTCCAGGAGCTTTCTCTACAAAGCGTTCAAATCTTCCCTTTTTGGTTTCACCCGTAATGAGCGCACATCCCAATGGCACATCTCCGCCTAGAGCGGTGACCAATGGTTCGATCGCAGGTGCTGGCGCAAGTTGCATAGGATCTTGAGAGGCCCATACCGCTGCACAATTTAATTGCAGGTTCCACCAGCGCTCTTTTGCTGGATCATTGAGAATTGGGAAAACTCCACTATTTACTGTCACGGAAAGGTTTATTAATGGCGACTGATGCTCGCGAGCGATTTCTGCCACTCCTAGCAGAGCGGCGTGAATAAAACCCGTTGCCGGAAAGGAACGGACTAGCACGCTCGAGATGCCATCTTTTATTAGCGAACCATCTGTGAGGATTCCGGCGAGGTCAAAGACTTCAATTAATCCTCGATCGCCCTCCCATAGATTTGTTATCGTCGGCATCTCTTCGTATGCGCCAAGTGCTGCTGCTGTACCTAGCGCTGCAGCTGCCGCTCGATTAAATCGAGGAGTTCCTTGAAGCTCCCGGGATACTTGACCGATGCCTCCCATATTCGTACCTGCCAAGTGAAAGGCGCGCATTGCAGTTCTAGGATCGAGTCCAATTCCTGCTGCAGTTGCGCTTACTGCACCAAAAGTTCCTGCAGTCGCCGTAATGTGCCAACGTTTCCGATGGCTGGGGCCAAAAAAATGAGCCATTGAAGCGCTAGCGCGCATACCAGCAAGAGTTGATACGAGAAAATTCTTTCGATAGTCAGGGAACGCGATTGCTGTTGCAAAACTTGCTGCAAAAACGACAGATCCTGGATGGTTTATCGCTGACCAATCCAAGTCATCTTTATCTTCATAGGCAGATTGGCTCGCAAGGCGAGTTGCTAGCCCGATTAATCCATCGTTTTTTAGTAGAGAGCCGTTTTTATTTAGCGAATTGGCGCTTACAACACAGATCATGAAATCTGCTAGGAGTACCTCAAGTCTTTTCACTAATTCAGGCGAGCTTTGGATGGTTGAGAGATCGCAGAGTTCGGTAACTAGACGTTGAGCAAGCTCCCCCTTATCGGACACTCACAACACCACCTTGACTACTAGCCCGCGCGGTAAATTTGGTAGCAATCACTGATTCTCTCGCTTCATTTCCATTGAGAACTTCCAAAATCAAGTGAGCAGCCTCGCTGCCGATCGCCTCTGGATCGCGATACACCGAGGAAATGTCGGTAGCGAAAACATCAAAGAGTGGCCATTCATCGAGGGCAACTAGGGCGATATCTCTGCCAATCTCAAGTTTCATCTCATTGAATGCTCGAACCACGCCGGCAGTTGAACCAATTCCCCCCGCAACAAAGGCAGTAGGTCGTGGATTTTTCAATAAGAAATGGCGCGCATGAATCAAGCTATATTCGGCATCGAAACCGCCAAGTGCAATCAATTTTTCC
>Ga0194124_10000199_pt1 | contig 96578 bp, 63 predicted proteins | sample TA2KigCas0mmetaG_FD_148605 | JGI IMG/M metagenome (GOLD analysis project Ga0194124, IMG submission 148605) | Freshwater microbial communities from Lake Tanganyika, Tanzania - TA2015031 Kigoma Deep Cast 0m | ecosystem: Environmental > Aquatic > Freshwater > Lake | place: Tanzania: Lake...
CCCCTACCGACTCCGGAACGCGGCGATGATGGCGGGTGCGCGCAAAAAGGCGGACAAGCCGGGGAACCCGACGGAGACTGGAGCTGGAGACCTTGGGCGATCCACCGGCGGTCCCCCCGATGGGGCCCCAGTCGCACGCCGCGGGACGCTATCGAACGACCGCTGCGCTTCGTCCCGCGACGGCTCTACCCCCATCGGGGACCCCGCCTCGTCGCCGAAGAGCACGGACTGGTGAAGCCCCGGAACGTCGGACCGAAAACCACTGAAACGACAGAAGCCTCTTGAAAACTCTCAACCCATAATGGCCACTAATCCCCGTGCTGAGAGGGGTGGGTGATTTTGACGCCGGAGTTTCGACCCTGGGTGGTCCCTTTTGAAGTGACCGGTGACACCATCCTGGGCGTCAGCGTCGCCCTCAGCGAGGCCGAGGTGGTGGGTGGTCCCTTTTGAAGTGACCGGTGACAGGTGGTTACCGAAAAAGAGCCTAAGCAACCTTCCCGTGCGCGGAGCCATAAGGAGTGGCTGTGAAACCGGTCATGGTTTCCAAACCAGCGTAGCGACGGAGAGAGGGGCGAGCCGAGTCGTGAGTTGAGTCCCTCTCCATGAGAAGAGGATGTCAGGTTGAGATTTGGTTGTGTTGGCAACGACCACGACCAACCGACCATCGGGGTTGCGGAACCCTACATTGGACACACCACTTGACGTCGACGACGTCCCAATTCGCACCGCACCGGGACGGATGAACCGCATAAACTGCCCATAGAGGTAGTAGTCCGACCGGTATTCGACCGCAAGAGACGTCGGATCTAAGACCACTATGGTCGGAGAGCATTCATGAAATCCGGAGATGTTCGGCTTGCCGTTCCGGTCGATCATCGTTACCCATGCGTTGTAGCTTCCCGCCCAATTCCTGAAGTAGGAGATGATCTGGGAACCGCCGAAGGCCCCATAGACGGATCCTTCGGAGAAAAGCAGCGCTTTGTCGGGAAATTCCCGATGGAGGCGGCTCATCGCTTCTGGACGTCCCTCATAAAGGTGGAAGGCGCTCCCCGAAACGAACTTTGCCGCAGCAGGGTCTTTGAGGATTGTCGCGGGAAACCCTGGATTGTTAAAATTGTGATCGAAGGCCCAGATCGTCGTTTTTAGGCCCCGGGCTTTGATGAGGGGACCAAGATGGTCGCGAATGAAGTCGCGTTGTTGAATAGCCGTCCAAAGGCAGCTTGGATAGGCGGTTGGGCCGAACTCCGGCTCGTTTTGCACGGTCAGGGCGTCGATCTCGACCCCTTCACGACGGTAGGCCTCGAGAAATCGGACAAGGTATTCCGCAAAGAATGGGTAACACTCCGGGCGTAGGGATCCGCCGCCAATACGACGATTTGTCTTCATCCAAGTCGGGGGGGTCCAAGGCGAAGCAAAAAAGCGCAATTCGGGGTGAAGACGCTGCGCCAGCTTGATCACGGGCAGCACGTAGTCCCGGTCCCGGTCGATTGAAAATCTTTCAAGCCGCGGATCCACCTGTCCGTCTGGCATGTCATCGTAGGTGTAGAATGGCCCAGGGGCGAAATCCGAGGTGCCGATGCAGATCCGCATCAGACTCATCCCGATTCCGGTGTCCGGGTCAACCAGACTTTGGATCACCCGCTCCCGTTGGGCTTCGGGCAGGAGACTGAGATTGTGGCAGGTGCTGTGTTCGAACGAACTGCCAAGACCGAGAATGGACTGGTGGTTGGCGGTTTCATCAATCTCGATTCGAACTCTAGACCTGACGGACTCGGGACTTACCCCAAAACGAAGATCAGGCTGCCGCTCTAGTCGCGCCTTTCGATCCTCTGTGGAAAGCCACCATTGAACGATTTGGGATGAAGCTTTGTCGGCTCGCAAAGCATGAAATGGACCTAGGACCAAAGGCACCGCGAGACAACACTTAGCCGCTATTGAGATTGTTCGCTCTAAGGAAAATTGAGGGTTCATAGTTAGGGAAAACGGGGGGCCTTGTTGCTTTCAGTTGCTGCTGAAACGTTGACTGTGGCGGGTGGTCAGGCCGTTGGGGGCACTGATCAACCGGCCGAACGGGTCGCAGCGGTAACTGCCCCCGAAGACGATGACGCCACCGCGGGACACGGCCAGCGCCGTCAAGTTGCTGACGCCATCGGAGCAGCAGAAGGCGTGGCTCCAGGTGCTGCGGACGCTATCCCACTCGCTGCGCGACAGCAGTCCGCCGATGCCACCGGCCTCTTCAAAGGTGCCACAAAGGTCCGGGCCTCGCGTTGAGGCCACCGTCGGATCCCCGTTGTCGCTCCGTTGCCTAGCCAAGTCCGATTAGGCTAAAAGTAGCGGGCTTTCGAAGCAAGAACCCAGTTCCCGGACGAGCCCATGGTTTCTTATCGGGTGACCCGGCGCGGCCGTTTCCCGTTGTATTTGAAGATCGTCCGGCTATGGGTTCCCTGAGGGAACGATACCAAGGTGTCCCGGTGGGAGGCGGTGGGCTCCGGGTTGTGTCAATCGTGAGGACTGACGTCTTTCCCGAGCGGAATCTCAAGCCGCAGCGATCCTGAGGCGGGCTGATGGAGCCGCGTTTCAAAAAAAATCCGCCGAGCCCGGTAAGCTTTGGCACTAAGCCAACAAAATCGTGAGTTCAAATCTCACCGCCCCGACCATTTTGATTTTACGGGCTTTCTGCAACGGAAGGCTAAAAGTTACAACACTCAGTTACAACAACGCCGCCAAAGTCAGGGGTGTTTATGGGTGTCACGAGCCTGGGATTCTCATCAGTCAGGAAAGGTTCCGTCCGGTTCTGGTGCATCCCTTGCCGGCTGTCTGTTTCGAGGAGTCGCGACAGGGCAGATCGGTGGACGCGATTCACCACGGGGGTTGTTGGCGTCGAGCCCGCTATCGCCTGGCCAGATCCCAAAGGCAAGTCCCGCGCTGACCCGATCTTATTGAGTCTCGCACAATAGAGTGCCCTGTCCGGGACTTGCGGGTGGGGGAAACGGTTGTCACCGTAATATCCGAGACTCAATAGGAGGCGGCCCCTAAGGGATCCCTTTCCCGCGGCCAGACCGTCCCCACGGGGTAGGGGTGGGAGGGGGCGAATTCCCGCGATAGGTTCGCGAGGGACCCACGCCTCAAATCCTAGCCGAAAAGCCTGGGTAGGATGCGCTTTACGATGACTGGTGGTTTGTGAGCCACAACGATAGTCGCGGTTGCTTAGCAAATGTATCGTTTGCCAACGGAGGCTAGATGGGAGTTTTGGATGCCAGTCAAACCAACGGGGCCGCGCTCAATCGAGCGCGGAGAGTGACTCTGACAGGACCGCAAAAACTGCTCCAAGGGATGTGAGAGTTTCAGGCGCTAGTTGATGGTGGTTGGTTCGCTGCGGAAAGTCCATCCCCGGTGGAGCAGTTTTTGCGGTCCTGTCACTCACACCAGGCAGGTTTGGACATCGGCGTGAATGGGCAAGTGGGGCTTCCTACGCCCTTCTTCCCCGTCGCAGACCTCGCGGGTCCAAAGTCGGTGAAGGTTTCGCCTCCGAGGAATATTCAGCATTCCTCGAACAACAGAATACTGGCGCTTCTGACAGACGAATGAGTAGCGTACCGGATGCTCACACCCCTTTTGAAATTGCTGACCCGGCTTGTTGGTCTCTCGCCGGTCATTCTCAGCAGCGCGCTCCACGCGGCCGACCTGGACCTGCCCTCCTTTGAGTCGCTCCCTGCACCTGATCCAGCTCCAGTCGCTCCAGGTGTCGAATTCGCGCCCCCCATGCGGGCAGAAATCACCGTCAACACCAGTGCTCCGTCGCTCTTCGAGTCCACGGCCGACGCGGGTTCCGACCAAAGCTTCTTCGTCACGGGGGAACGGCTTGGACGGCAGGTGTTCGCATGGGGGCGTGGGGCCGGCGCTTCAGGCGGAGAGTCAAGCAAGGTTCGAATCCTGGCCGGCAGCTCGGAGTGGTTGACTGCCCATCTCGACATCACCGCGTACGGAGGACCGTTCCTTGTCTGGGCGCACAACGATGCGGGGTGGTCCCGGCCCATCCGGCTCAACATTCCTCAAGCCTGGTGGCATTGGCCCGCGGAACCGGCACCGGGCCAGGTGGTACGTCTGTTCGGACGCGACCTCGCCCGGCGGCCTGATCGTGCCACGGCCCATGTCTGGCTCGCCGAGCCTGGAAAAAACGGACGCTGGCTTGAGATTGCCACTGCCGAAAAATACCAGGTGTCCATGAAGTTGCCCGATGATCTTCGTCCGGGGCGCTACCTCATCTGGTTGCATGCCGGACATGGAGGCCGTTACGGCTGGGGTGAGGCACTGCCGATGAACGTGAAAGCAGCGCCGGAAATTCGGAAAGCCAGGAGGAATCTCTCTCCCACCTCTGACCCGGCCCGGCCCGTCGACCTAAATGAGGCTCTGGCTCGACTTGCTCAAGACGGTGGCGGAACGCTTCGGCTCGGTCCTGGAGTCTTTTCGATGCGGGAGACACTCCTTATCCCAGCTCACACCACGCTCCAAGGAGCCGGCAAAGCACTCACGCAAATCCGATGCGAACCGAGCGGGAAAGATGGCTTTCAGCGCGCTCCACTCATCCCTTCCTCAAGGCCGGTCGTCCAGGGAAAGACGCCCCCGCCTTCGATTCCGACGGCTGCCGTGAGGTTGAGCGGCCACGGCTCAGCGATCACCGACCTGGCGGTCCTCGGCAACCCGGAGATCAGCAATGGAATTATTGCAGCGGCACCCGATCCATTGGCGTGGTTGGATCATTGCCGCATTGAACGCTGCCTGGTTGCGGATCTCGAAGGAGTGGATCAGGAAATCAGCGCCGTGCACTTGTTTCGCTCCCGGAACGCCATCGTCAGTCAGAACGAACTGCACGGTCGCGTCCTTGTGGATCTCTCTGCGGTCACGCACTCACTCATTACCAGCAACATCCTGGTCCCCGTTCTCCGCTATGGCGCACGATTCAAAGAGACCGCCGAAGGCGCCATCCAGAGTCGGAATGAAGTGCTCGAAGGCTGCATCATCGAGCACAATGTGACTCGTGCCCCGCAGGGAGCGGAAGCCGGCGGCGCTCAGACTCGACGGCTGATTTGGGTCGCTACCGGTCGCGGTTCCGTCACGCACAACTGGCTGGGCCATAACGCGACGTCCGAGCAGGACTCCAGCGGACGAGCCGTGGATGGCCCAAAGATGGCTTTTGGCGCGGCTGCAGGCTATGAAAACCAGAATGTCGGCGAAGTGATTCTATTCGAAGCCAATCACCGGACGATGTACTTCGGAGCAATCGTCGATGCCAGCAAGCAGGACATCACCCTTCCAGCCTCCGTGCCGCCCACACCTGACGCCCGGCTTGGCACTGTCTCACGCCAGGAGCTCGAAGCAGACGGCGGTGGTGAGGGAAAGTTGTTCCTGCCCCCAGACCGCGACGATGGTTCGCCTGAACCGGCGATCAGGGAGTACTGCGTGACGATCCTCCAGGGCCCAGGGCAAGGGCAAACACGGCGTGTCGTCGCCCGCGAGGGCAGGACTTTGAAGTTGGATCGTCCGTGGCAAGTTCCGCCCCGGAGCGGGAGCCTGGCGAGCGTCAGCACGGGATTTTTTCGAAATCACATCGTGGGCAACACCGTGGCCGACGGCATGACGGGCATCCAACTGTGGATCGGCTGCAATGAGAACATCATTTCTGCCAACACGGTCCGTCGCATGCGCAGCCCGGGACTTTTCCTGCATTCGTGCGCGAGCACACTTGCCAGTTCAATGCCCCGGACCTGGAACAGCGGGTTGGGCACCTGTTACTTTAATACGGTGGAGGGAAACTGGGTGGAAATGAGCAACCTCGGCCTGTTTGTGAATGCGCATGAAGAGCCAAAGTTTCCAACAGGTTTCCCCCTCACCCTGGGAACGCTCCTCCGACACAACACCCTCCTCAACAGCCGGAGCACGGCGCTCGCCATCAGCGGAGGCGCGGGCGGCACGGCTGAAGCTCCGAACTCCCCCGTGGTGGTCGGACTCGTGGCTGAGCAGAACGTCGCCCGCGATATGCAGACGGGATACGCCAGCAGCGCGGGCAGCGACGGCGTGGTTTTCCGGCGCAACCATGCCTACTTCTGGCATGGTTCCGCTCAGCAGACTGGCGCAACTGCTTTTCGTTTAGGTCGCCCACGAGCCTCGGCTTGGGTGGATGAGAATACCGTGGAAGGTCCCGGCGCCGGCCCGGCCCCCGGGATAGGTGTGCTCGAGAAGGCCGGCGAGAAGTAGGGTCATTGACGGAGCAACGTCGCCGTCACACCCGTCACACGGTCATGATCTCTTTTTCCTTGTGGGCGAGGTGTGCGTCGATCTTGCCGATATACTGGTCGGTCAGCTTCTGAACTTCCTTCTCGGCCATCTCGACCTGATCCTCCGTCACTCCACCGCTCTTGCCTTCCTTCTTCAAAGCCTCCAGCGCATCACGCCGGACATGCTGCACGGCGACACGACCTTCCTCAGCCATCTTGCGGGCAATCTTCACGAACTCCTGTCGCCGTTCCTGGCTGAGATCACGCAACACAATCCTGATCACTTTTCGATCCACAGACGGGTTCAAACCCAGGTTCGCTTTGAGAATCGCTTTCTCAATGGGATGTACCGTTGTGGCATCCCAAGGCTGGATGACCAAAACCCGAGGCTCGGGCGTCGTGATGCCGGCAAGCTCGCGGAAGCGCATCTGGGATCCATAAACCTCCACCAGCACGTTCTCGACGAGGCCAGGGGAAGTGACAGGACCGCAAAAACTGCTCCACCGGGGATGGACTTTCCGAAGCGAACCAACCACCATGAACCAGCGCCTAAAACTCTCACATCCCTTGTGATCAGTTTTTGCGGTCCTGTCACGGCGACCTCGTGACCTTGCACCGCCCGTCTTCACCGTGGCAGAAGATTGGGCTGGATGCCCATCGCCTGGCCGCGCCGGTCGACGGACATCTGTTCATCGTTGGCACTCCCGCACTTCCCGGAGGACCGCGGGCCCGGTTCCGGCGCGCCGAGGTATTCTCCGATCCCGATGATTCGCCTTTCCGGCTCCCCGGCTTGCCACCTTACGTCGAGTTGGAATTCACCTCCCCGCTCCGGCCGTTGGCGGTGGGGCAGTCGGCGTCGCTTACGGTCACGTGGGACCTGCTAGATCCCGCGCAGGACTGGGTCGGAGCGGTTGAGCGGATTGACGCCCGTTCATGCGTTTCTCCAAGTTCCTGAAGATCTTCCTTCGCGAACCGCCAGCGGCAAGGCATTGCCAGCTGCAATTTCGGACACTGACGGCCTGGTTTACGGTGGAGGGCACATCTGGCCTTGCCGACCGCGGTCGGGCGCGACACTGGCTCCGTCTGTGCTCCGCACCGATCGGTCCTTTGTCCGCCGCGCCATTCCGCGACGCGACTCCCCGCCGGTCCGGTCGCTCCAGCAGGAGGGGAATCGGTCGCCAGGAGCGCGCTCAGGAACATGGGGCACAATCCAGGTCCGTCGAAACAATCTCCCCAACTTATCTGCGGGACAGTCGGCCGCTTCAGTCTCCATGACGGGGGAATGCCTCGCGCATCACTTTATCCGCCCCGGGGCCGGGTATTTCTTGGCGACGTCATCAAGCACCAGCACCCAGTCTAGCATTTCGCCGGCGTCGGGCGGGGTGAATTCGCGCTCGCCCGTGTTGGGAAACGAGCCGATGGCGCTGGCCTTGCCGTCGCGCGGATTGAACCACCATGCCTTCACCTTCGGCCCCTTGATGGACTCCATGCGCACCTTGAAGCCGCGGCCGATGGGCGCATAGACCATCGCGTAGGTGCCATCGGAGTCGCGTGTGGCGGCAAAGTGATAGCGGCCCGCGCCGGGCACGCTCGTGGGCACCCGGTCGGTGACGATGATCGAATCGTCGGGGATGCGCGTGAGGAAGGGGCGCGACTCGATCAGCGCTCGGCCGTGCTGCATCTGAGCCGCGCCGGGCTGATTGATGGCCTCGGACCATGGCATGAGCGGATTGTTGACCGGATTCTTGCCGGGCGACCACATCTGCCAGACGGAGTGGTGGCCATAGGTGTGGCCGAAGGCGCCGGCAAAGAGGTCCCAGTAGAGTGGTCGGCGCACATCACTGGCGATGGAGTGGCCGAACTTCTTCGCGTCGAAGGAGACCGGGTGATCCTCGTAGATCGGTTCGCCATCGAGCACCGGCTTCACGGGGGAGCGGTTGTAGTCCACGCGGGTCTGGTCGTAGCGGCCGGTGAACTCGGCGGTGTGGCCGTTTTGCCGCATGTTGAAGTCTAGCCATTCGTCCGTATGGAAGTGTTCGGAAGAGCCGGCGCCGCCCGGCGGATGATACGTGAGGAGGTGCGCGCCGCCGTCACCGCGCCGGAGTCCGCGGGCCATGGCGCGGTTGATCTCCTTCTGCGCGTCGGCCTTGGCCTGGTCCACGGGGCGGTCACCGCCGAGGATCCAGATCAGGCCGGCGTCGCGATACCGTTTTCCGAGCCATTCGCCATAGGCCTCGGCATTCTGCGGCGTGAAGATCTCGGGGCCGGCGCCCCAAGCCTTGTGCCACTTGTCGCCCCAGGTCGGCAGGAACCCGACATAAATTCCCAGTTCGTTGGCGCGTTTCACGATCCAGTCCACGTGTTGGAAGTAGGCCTCGTTGGGCCGGGTGGGATCGTTTTCCACGAGCGGCTTCTGGCCGTAGGGATTGGGATCATTGAGCCCGTCCAATTCGGCGAGTGCGACGGCCTGCACGACAGTGAAGCGGCGTTGGGCTCGATTCTTCAGGTAGCGCTCGGCGTCTTCGCGGTTGAGGCGGTGGAAGAGTTCCCAGGCGGTGTCACCCTGCCAGAAAAAAGGCTGTCCCGACTCGGTGACGAGGAAACGATGGTTGTCGCTGACCTTCAGCCGGGGCAGCGGAGCGGCCGTGGCGGCGAAGGCGAGCGCCAAATAAAGGAGCAGCAGGGAATGCCTCATGGCAAGACCAGGTCTTTTTGAGGGGAACAGACTAAGGGGCATAAGGCGCGATGTGGTTGGTGAACCAAGTGTGGTCCGCCCGGCCGGCTTTCGGCAGCCAGGAAATGTTGTTCGGGACGACTTCGCTGCCGTTACGCTTGAAGCCGGAGACATTGCCCTGCCATTTGTGAATCTCGCCGTGGCCATCGGCGAAGTTGAATCCTGCGGCATTGCCGTGACGGCCCGAGGGCGCATCCAGCCAAGGGTTGTTGTTGAACGTCCGAAGGTTGTCGAACGGGAAGAAATGCGAGTCGTTGATGCTGTTCTCGTGCTCATCGATCAGCACGAAGACCGACGATGGCCCGGGACTAGTGAGATCGCCGAGCTTGGTCACGACGGAGAAGACGGTCCGGTGGTTGGCGACCCACGAGGTATCGGTCTGGCCCATAAACGCGTTCATCGCGTAGCTGCGGTTGCGGAGGCGCAGCTTGCCGCCGCTCTTCAGCCCGGCGGCCTTCGCCAAGACTCAAAGTCCATCCCCGGCTCCGGTCGGGCTCCGCCCTCCCTCCACCGGGGATGGACTTTCCGCAGCGAACCAACCACCATCAACCAGCGCCTGAGACTCTCACATCCCTTGGAGCAGTTTTTGCGGTCCTGTCAGAGGCTTCATCCCCCATCAACTTCCGGTGGCCACCCCGTTACGTGCAAGGATGTTTAGTCAGCACACGGAGTATTTCTTCGTCCGGCTCCGTGTTTATACGTCAGGCGCACCTGTTCGATCCCTAACCCTATCAGCCACGGTTCGATCAGCGACCTTTGGTGGCGATCTCCGTGGTCCTGCCCGGGCCGCATCCCGAAGGGTTGTGCGCTCCGTGTTTCCGCTGGTCTGGGTGGTTGCTGAACCCGCGCTGCGCCCTTTGCCGTCGGTGAACGTGGTCATTTCGCTCCCAGAACCCGTGGGATGGGTGGTCGCGGTTCCCGTGGTGTGACCCGACGCATCGCGGAAGGTCGTCCGCTCCAACGAGCCGGTGGCGTAGGTCGTCGCCGAGCCTGTGCTGCGCCCTTGGCCGTCGGTGAACTTGGTCCGCTCGGTGGTGCCGGTGATTTGCGTGGTCGCAACACCCGCGCTGTGGTCACAACACCCACCCACAACACCCACCCACGACATGACCAACGACCATCCATCCGGCACGCCCGAATCGGGCCCGAAGAAACGCCGCTTCCTCAGCGCCGAGAAGAAATTCCAGATTTATCCGGAGGCGCAGTCCACCGACAAACCCGTTGGCGAGCTGCTGCGCCGGGAAGGCCTCTTCTCGACCGATCTGGCCCGCATCCGTCAACAGGTCAAGGAGGGCGCACTGGTGCGGCTAAGCGCCACGGTGGCCCTTGAGGGCTTCAGGGCGGTGGGGCGGGGCCCACGGGCACGGGGTGGATGCGGCCTCCGGTCGGCACGCCGAGTTCCCGGATGGAAAGGGAGATGTCCGGGGCGGCTCGGCGGGCTCGGCCGGTGACCAGGAGCCAGTGTCGTCCCTGGGAGACCTTGAGGGGGAGGCGCTTCGGCGACCAGGTCTCGCGGCCAAGGCGCAGGTCCCACAGTTCCCGGCCATCCAGATGCACCTGGATCTCCAGGCCCCCGCCTGGGGCGCCGGTGGCGGCGGTCAGCTCCGCCCAGAGATCCTGACCGGCCACGAAGGAGGCGAGCATGAAGGCTCCCACGATCCCGTCCGGGGTGGCCGCGATGCCGCCCGGGAGGCCCGAGGGGTCGAGTCGGTGGGTCCTCGCCACGGATCGCCAGGTCCAGGGACCGTCCGGGCCGAGGTCGACCGGTTCGTCGAGGCGCCAGGCCCCGGCACGGGTCGGTTGGAGCCGCGTCGCGGCCCGGGTCAGGACGTCGGCGGGCATCGGCCCCAGCACGCGCCAATCGCCCACCGAGCCGCTGCCCACCGACACGGTCTCCTGCCAGGACACCGGCGCGTCGCCGACCCGGAGTGTCACGCGGGCCGGGAAGCTGAACGATCCGAAGGTGCCCGGCGGCAGGCGGACGGGCAGCCGGAGGGCCGCGCCCCGGTCGCCCAGGGTGGGACCGTCGACCGGGAGGGCCGTCCAGCCGCGGGGCCAGTCGACCTCCACCCGGCAGTCCGGCACGTCGGGCCCGCCGGGGTGCACCTGCACGCGCAGCGCCGCCTCGCCCCCGGAGCCCGAGTCGAGCAGCGACTCCATCGCGGGGTCGGCGCGTACCTCGACCCGCGCCCCCCACAGCACGCGGGCAAGGTCCGGATGGTGGGGCGGCGCGAGCGTCCGCGTGACCTTCGCCGCCGCCGCCCGCTGCAGGGCCACCCGCTGGGCGTCCGGGTCGGTCCCCGGGTCGGGACGGTGTTCGCGGGGCAGGTCGGCGACGATGGCCGGCCACGCCCCGGCGTCCAGGCGGCGGACCACGCCCTCCAGCGAACCAAGCCAGTGGCGCGACCTGGCGCCGGGCTCCATCCAGGCCCCGGCGATGCCCTCACCGGCCAAGGGTTCCACCACGGCCGCCAGGGTGTTGCGGCGCAGCATCACCCCGGCGGTTCGCGCACCGATCTCGATCCCGACCGGCGACTCGTCGATCCGGTTGTCCTCGATCAGCAGGTCCTCGGCACGGAAGGGGCGCTGCGAGCCCACCGAGACCAGGATCTTGCCGCCCTGGATGTGGTTGCCCCGGAGCACGGCGGCATTCATCAGGCAGGGGGTCTCGGCCTGGCCCAGCGAATCGACATCGCCCCCGCTCAGTTCCATGGCGGCGGTGCCGGACTCGAACCGGCGCAGATCCATGCGGTGGGCCACGAGGCGGTTGCCCAGCATCTGCGAGAAGAAGGACGGCTCGGCCGCCTCGGGCCCGTCGCTGGTGTGCTGGAAGGCCAGGAATCGAAGGGCCGCCTCCGAGCTGCCTCCCACGCGCTCGAGCCGGTTTTCGGCGAACACCACCTCGTGGTTCAGCCCGTACATCTGCATCGAATCCCCGTCGGCGATGAGGTTCCCGACCATCAGCCACTGGCGCAGGCTGTGGTTGATCCCGATCAGCGAGCTTTCGTCGAGGGCCACGTCCCAGGGGCGATCCACCTCGATCTCCTGGGAGGATCCCCGGACCACCGTGCGGGCCTGCCCCTTGCCCCGGCCCGCCAGGACGAAGGCCAGGTGTCCCTCGGGCTCGAAGGGCCACGCCCGCACCGGTTTGCGCAGGCGGACGGCCCGCTCCCGGCCCGCCTCCACCCCGCCGTAGTAGACGGGGGAGGCCCCGTCCGAGCCGACGATCTCGTAGTCGGCCGACTGGGCGAACGCCACGGTGTTGCCCCGGAAATACACCTGGTCGTAGTAGGGGTGGGCCTTGGTGCTCCATCCGGCCCGGGAGAGGTTGTCCGCGCCCAGCATCTGGTTGCCCTCCCAGATCACCTTGCGCCCCCGCTGGGCCCAGACCAGGCCGCCGCGTCCGGTCCGTAGGATGTTGTTGCGCACCAGGCTCCCGTCGGAGTGGAAGGCCAGGAGCAGCGGGAACCCGCCGGAGTAGATGTCGCAGTCCTCGACGCGGATGTCCCGGCCGCAGAGCCACACCGCGACGCCCTTCCCGGCGGCGTCCAGCGATTCGAAGTTGAGTTGCCGGGTCAGCTCGATGGTGTCGGAGAGCTGTCCCCATCCCGGCCGCGCCGCGTACGGGCTCCAGCGGATCACCAGACGCCGGAGGACGATGTCGCCCTCCTGCCACCACTCGGGTCGGTTCGCCGTGGAGTAGAGGCTCTTGCCCTCCACCTCGGCCATGTTCTCGATGCCCCGCTCGGCCCCGGCGTACCAGATCGTGAGGTCCTCCAGCCCGAACTGCGCCTCGCCGTGGACGATTCCCCGGAGCCGCGCGAAGTGCCGGTTGCTCCAGTAGAGCAGGGACTTGTCCCGGTGCTCGCCCCGCAGGAGCACCCGTCGCGGCATCCGGAGCGGGCGGTTGAAGCGGTACTGCCCGGCGGGGCAGAGGACGATCCCCCCGCCGGAGGATCCCGCCGCGTCGAGCGCGGCCTGGACGGCGTCGGTGTCGTCGGCGACCCCGTCGCCCCGCGCCCCGAACCGGAGCACGTTGTGCACGCGCTCGGGCCATGGGGCGGGTTGGCGGACGCGCAGCGGTTCAGGGCAGCGTCCCCAGGCCTCTGGCCCACCGCAGCCATTGTGCACCCACACCGCGTAGTCGCCGGGCGGAAGGTCCCCGGGAAGCGGCGCCCGGGCCGAGTACAGGTCCGCGTCGGCCGTGGCCAGCTCGACCGTCCGGGCGCCCATCAGCACGATGCGGGTCCGGGTCCCGCGCGGTGGCTCGCCGGCCAGGGCTTCGTGGACCCCGCGCCAGCCGAGGCCGAGCCCGAACACCCGCAGGTCCGAGCCGGCCACCGCGTCGAGTTGCCCGGCTCCGCGGGCCCACCACACCTGCGGGGCATTGACCAGCACGCGCTGGGTCCGCCCGCCGGCGGAGACCTCGAGGGCGTACACCCCGGGGGCCTCGTCGGGGAGGATGGCCTTCAGGGCCCGTTCCCGCGGTTGGAGCACGGTCAGGGGGCGAAGGCTCTTTCCCTCGCGCCGGGTTGTGCGGTCGGCCCCGGGCAGGCCCGCCGGGGCATCCTTCAGCCGGGCCCCGACGACGCGGGCCTCGACCAGCCGATCGCCATAGACCAGCACGCTCTGGCCGGGTCGCACCGGCTGCGAGTGCCAGATCACCACCGCGTCGTCGCCCCGCATCGTGGTGGCAAGCCAGAGGATCAGCAGGGCGACCCCGGCCAGGGGTCTTGGGGAAGTCACGGGGTGCATGATTTTGGCGGTTCCAGACTCGCCGTCGGTGGCAGGCATTCGACCTCCAAAAAGGGGTCGGTCCTCACTATTGACACAACGCCCCTGCCGACCGGTTCGTAGCCCCAGTGACCGCCCCGGAATCCAGGGGCAACCCCGGAAACAAATGCAAGGTCTTGTGTCAATAGTGAGGACCGACCTCTTCGCGACCCCTTCGGTGATTTGCGGGTGACTTCCGGTCGGGGTTCTTCCTGACTTTGGGTCATGCGAGCCCAGGTGACGTCCAGAATGTTCCAGGTGGCTTGGCGCCTGGCCTGGGGACGCGCGGCGGCCGTGCTCGTGGGGTGGGGGATGGTGCTCGGGGTCTGGGCCCAGCCCATCATCCCGGGGTTGGCCACGGCTACGATCGATGCGGAACTCCGCGGGCGGGTGCTGATCGAGGAACTGAACTGCGTGGCCTGCCATGCGGCGGAGGGGTCTCTGAAGGCTCAGTCGAAACAGGCGCCCCGGCTGGCGGCGGTCGGTTCGCGGGTGAACCCGGCCCACCTGGAGCGGTTCATCGCCGACCCGCACGCGACCTCCCCGGGCAGCACCATGCCGGATGTGCTGGGGATGCTGCCGCCGGACGAACGTCGCCAGACGGCCCGGGCGATCACCCACTTCCTGATGTCGCTGCGCGAGAACCGGTTCTCGCTGGAGCCTCCGGACGCGGTGGCGGCGGAGCATGGTCGGCGGTTGTTCCGGTCGCGAGGGTGCGTGGCCTGCCATGAATCATCCCTCGAGAGCGATGGAGCGAATGGGACGGAGGAGGGGATGCGGGGCCAGAGGAACCCGAGGAGCACCGGGAAGGTTCCGAACGCTGGTGATGCTGGTGATGCTGGTGATGCTGGTGGTGCTGGTGGTGCTGGTGATGCTGGGACTGCTGGGACTGCTGGGACTGCTGGTGATACTGGGAATGCTGGGACTGCCAAGCGCCTCGAGTCGGGGCCGCTGGCCCGGAGTTCGGTGCGGTTGGGGGCGCTCGAATCGAAGTACAGTTTCCGAAGCCTGTCGGAGTTTCTCCAGCAACCGCACGTGAGCCGTCCGTCGGGCCGGATGCCGGACTTGCGCCTGAGCCCCCAGGATGCCGAACGCATCGCCCATCACCTGCTGCGGCGCACCCGCGTGCCCGGGGCCTTGGCCTACACCCTCTACCGCGGGCACGTCTGGGAAGGCCTCGCCAGCGAGGAGGTCCGGGCCGAGCGTGCGGGCCATGTCCGTGACTTCGCCCTGAAGAGCCTCGGGCAGGTGGGGCACCACACGGCGGTCTGCTACGAGGGGCGGATGAAGGTCGCGACCCGCGGCCGGTACCGGTTTTTCCTGACGATGAACGGGGGCGACCTGACCGTGGACGGCCATTCGCTGGCGCAGCAGGAACCCAGCGACGGGCGCGGGGTGAAGTCGTGGGAGGTCGAGCTCGACCTGGACTCCGGGTGGCGGCCGATCCGGCTCACCTACTTCCACACGGGGCATGATCCCCGGTTCTCTCTTGAAATGGAGGGGCCCGGGTTCCCGCGCGGCCCACTCCCGGAGTCCATGCTGTCGGTGTCGCCGGAGCCCATCGCCGCCCTCGAACCCTTCCGGGTGGATCCGGCGCTGGCGGCCCAAGGGCGCGAGGCGTTCGCGATGCGGGGCTGCGCCCACTGCCACGACGATCTGCAACTCCGATCGCCGGCGGCACCCGCGTGGGCCGGTCTGCGGGCGGGGCGGGGGTGCTTGAGCGAGGGGGTGGGCAGGTGGCCGCAGTATGGCCTCAGCCCGGATCAGCGCGCGCAAATCACAAGGGCGCTGACGATCGCGAACCACCCCGAAACCGAGCCGTCGCGCCGGATCCAGAAAACGCTGGTGACCTTCCACTGCATCGCCTGCCACGAACGGTCGGAGGTGGGCGGGGTGGTCGCCGAGCGCAAGGGCCTCTTCACCGGATCCGAACCCGGTCTCGGCGACGCCGGTCGCCTGCCGCCGACTTTGGACCACGTCGGGGCCAAGCTGACGTCGGAGGGGTTGCGCGATGTGCTGCTGCGAGGCCGACGGCCGCGGCCCTATCTCGACGCCAGCATGCCCCAGTATGGCGAGGCGCAGGTCGGCCACCTGGTGGATTTGTTCGCCCGTGTCGATCGGTTGGAGGCGGCCCGCGTTCCAGCCGCCACCGACGAGGCCCTGCTCCGGCGCGTGGGGCACGGACTGGTCGGCAGCGAGGGCTTCAGTTGCATTGCCTGCCACCTCTTCAACGGCCAGAAGACCGGCGAGATGGGCGCGGTGGACCTGGCGACCGTGTCTCATCGGCTGCAGAAGAACTGGTTCCACCTCTACCTGCGGGAGCCCGCGCGGTTCAACCCCACGGTCATCATGCCGGCGTATTGGCCCGACGGTCGTTCGCCCCGGACCGACGTGCTGGAGGGCGACGCCGCCCGACAAATCGAGGCGCTGTGGGTGTATCTGGCCGACGGCGAGCGGGCCAAGAAGCCCCTGGGGCTGTCCCGCCAGACGCGCGAGCTGCGCGTGGGGGATGTCACCGAAGTGTGCCGTGGCCAAAGCCCGGTGGGTTACCGGGGGATCGCCGTCGGGTATCCGGAGCGCATCCACCTCGCCTTCGACTCCGGCGAGATGGCCCTGCGGATGCTTTGGAAGGGCTCGTTCGTCAGCATCGATGCCGGGCACTTCCATCCCCGGGGCACCGACCAGATCCCGCTGCCGCGGGGCATTCCGTTCCACCGGCTCGAATCGCCCGAGGCCGCGTGGCCCCGCAAGGGCAAGGCCAACCACCTCTTCCCGCAAGATCACGGTTACCAGTTCTTGGGCTATCATCTCGATGCCCAGCGCCGCCCGACCTTCCGGTACCGCTACGAAGAGGTGCTGGTGGAGGATTCCTTCGAGGACCGGCTGGATCCCCAGGGCAAGCCGTTCTTCCGCCGGACGATGACCTTCACGGCCCCGGCGGCGGGTCGTCCGTTCGAGTTCCGGGCCGCCGCAGGCCAGCAGGTCACCGAGGTCTCCGGTCGGGAGTTCACCGTCGATTCGTTGCGCCTGCGGCTGGTGGGCGATGCTTCGGCCCGCGTGCGGCGCGGAGCCTCTGGGGAGGTTTTGATTCCGCTGAATCCGCCGGCCGGGCGATCCACCCTCACCCTCGACTACCAATGGTGACCCCCCGAACGACCTGGATCCGAGGAGCGACGCGGGTGGCCCCGCAGCTCGCGATGGCTTGGGCGATGGCCGTGGCGATGATGGTTCGCATGCCGTGGCTCAGCGCCGAGGAAGACCTTGGCGCGATGTGGGGCACGGCCCAGGAGGAGGCCAAGTACTACCCGATCGTCCGCATTCCGATCCCCAGCACCGTCCCGCTGCAACCCGGCGGGCTGGAGATCCTGCCCGATGGGCGGTTGGCGGTGGGCACGCGCCGTGGGGACATCTACTTCGTGCGGGGTGCCTTCGATTCACCGCCGCGGCCCGACTACCACCTCTTCGCCAGCGGGCAGGATGAGATCTTCTCGTTGTCCTGGCGGGAGGGCGCGATGACCGCCACCAGTTGGGCCGAGGCGACCCGCATCACCGATGCCGACGGGGACGGGGTGGCCGACCGCTACGATACCTTGAGCAACGGCTGGGGCTATGCCGAGGGGCACGAGTTCGCCTTCGCTTCGAAGCACGACCCGGCGGGAGACGTCTGGGTCGCGCTGGGGCTGAGCGGTTCCTACGAGTCCCACAACCTCTTCCGGGGATGGGCGGTGAAGGTCACGCCGGCCGGGAAAATGATCCCGATTTGCAGCGGACTGCGCAGCCCGGGCGGGGTGGGCACCAATGCCGCCGGTGTGATGTTCGCCATCGAGAGCCAGGGCCCGTGGAACGGATGCTGTTCGCTCAAGCACCTCAAGCCCGGTGGGTTCCTGGGCCATCCGGCCAGCTACAACTGGTATCCCTTCGCCCCCGGCGTGGCGGCTCCCGCGCTGGAACCGAAGAACGACTCCCGCATGGGCGTGGAGAAGAAGCGGGTGCCCGAACTGGTGCCGCCAGCCGTGAAGTTCCCGTACATCAAGATGGGCCGATCGATCTCCGGGTTCCGCGTGGACACGACCGGCGGGAAGTTCGGCCCGTTCCAGGGGCAGATCTTCCTGGGCGACTACAGCCTGAGCCTGGTGATGCGGGCCACCACCGAGCAGATCAACGGGGTGTGGCAGGGGGCCTGTTATCCCTTCCGCGAGGGATTGGCGACGGGGATCATGAACGTGGAGTTCTCGCCGAAGGGCCAGTTGATCGCCGGCGGCTTCACCACCAGTCGGCAGTGGCCGGTGCGCGGCAAGGAACCCTTCGCCCTGCAGCGCATCGATTGGAATGGGGTCACGCCCTTCGAGATCCAGGAGATCAACCTCCGCAAAGACGGGTTCCGCATCACCTTCACCGCGCCGGTGGATCCCCGGACCGCCGCCGACATCGCCTCGTACCGGATCGTCACCTACACCCATGTGTACCATGGAGGCTACGGCAGTCCGGAGGTCGACCACACCACGTCGAAGATCCTGTCGGCGGTGCCTGCGGCCGACGGGCGCTCGGCGCAGATCACCCTGGGCCGGGTGGTCGAGGACCACGTCCACGAGTTCGACCTGTCCGGCATCCGATCCAAGGACGGCGGGGGATTGGTGCACTCCAAGGCCTACTACACGGTCAATGAAATCCCCAAGAACTAGCGCCCTTGGCCTGAAGCCGGGCTCCGCATTCCGCCTGTGGGCCGTCCTAGCCTGGTGGTTCTCCCACGGCCTGGGCCCAGGTCACGCGGCGGATTCCGAGCAATGGCTGAGCTATCCGGGGAAATCAGGTCCCGGCCGGGGCAAGCGGGTGGTCCTGATCGCGGCCGATCAGGAGTACCGCAGCGAACAGTCCATGCCCATGATGGCGAAGATCCTCAGCACGCATCATGGCTTCGAGTGCACGGTGCTCTTCGCGGTGAACGAGAAGGGCGAGGTGGATCCCACGATGCCGGTGTATCCCGAGAAGGGGAAACCCTTCCGCGAACATCACATCCCGGGCCTGGAACTGCTGGCGAAGGCCGACCTCGTCCTGTTCTATCCGCGCCTGCTGACCCTGCCGATGGCGGAGCGCGAACTCATCGTGGGCTACATCGACTCGGGCCGCCCGATCCTCTCGCTGCGCACAGGAAACCACGGGTTCCACGGGGCGTTGCCCTACAAGATCCACGGCAAGCCGGTGGATTGGGGCAACGACGTGCTGGGCGGCAGCTTCATGAACCATCACGGCCAATGGCATGCCGATTCGACCCGGGGGATCGTGGTTCCGGAGATGAAGGACCACCCGATCTTGCGCGGGGTGAAGGACCTCTGGGGCAACTCCGATGTGTACCGCACCTACCCGGAAGGCGGGCAGTTGCCGGCGGGTTGCACGGCCTTGGTCTGGGGTCAGCCGCTCCTGGGGCGCAAACCCACCGATGCCCCCAATCCCAAGCTCGAACCGCTGCCGGTGGCCTGGTTCAAGCATTGGGAGACCCGCAACGGTCGCCGGGCCCGCGTGTTCCAGTCCACCATGGGCAGTGCCCACGACCTTCAATGCGCCGATCTGCGCCGCCTGGTCATCAACGCCGTCTACTGGGGATTGGGCATGGAGGCGGCCATCGATGCCCGACGGAGCGTGGACATCGTGGGCACTTACAAGCCCTTGGAGGCCGGTTTCAACTACGCCGAACTCGGTGTGGTTCCGAAGCCGGTCTCGGCCTATCGGTGATCGCGGATGCGGGGCGGTGATTCAGCGCCTGGAATCCCGGGTCGTCGCACGGCTCAGGGCGCCTGGCGGATCTCCGTGACGGCTCCGGGTTGGGCCTGGGCCGCAGGCACACTCTGGCGCTGGCCGCCGGGCCAGACGATCTCGATGGACTCGACGGCCGTGGCCTCGCCCAGACCGAAGGTGATGGGCAGGGCACTGGAGCTCAGGTAGCCGCGGTTGGCCGTGACGGTGCGCCACTGGGTCTTGCCGCCGGCCTTGAGTTGCACGGTCGCCCCGAGGGCATCCCGATTGGACCGCGTGCCGACTAGCTTGAGCCGCACCCAACGGCCTCCGGCGGGGCGGTCGTTGCGCAGCAGCAGCGGCGCGCCGCCGGCCTGGGTGAAGAGCAGGTCGTCGTCGCCGTCGCCGTCGAGGTCGGCCTGGGCGCAGCCGCGGCCCACGATCGGGGTGAAGAGAGCCGCTCCCGCCTGCTCCGGCCCCACCGGCACGAAGCCGTCCGCGCCCGCATTCCAGAACAACTGGGCCGGCTGACGGTATTTCTGGCTGGCCTGGACCTTGGTGATCTCCTCCTCCAGATGGCCGTTGACGCTGAGCAGGTCGAGACGCCCGTCCAGGTCCCAGTCGAGGAACAACACGCCGAACTTCAGGGGCAGCCGGCTGGCCGGGCCCACGCCCCAGGAGATGGACTCGTCGGTGAAAAGCCCCGCCGTGGACCCGCCGACGTAGAGGGCCGTCATCTCGTTGGCGAAGTTGCCGATGGCGATGCCCAGTTTGCCGTCGTCGGTGAAGCGGGCGGCGTCGATGCCCATGGCTCCGCGCGTGTTGCCGTAGCTGTCGAAGGCGATGCCGGTCAGCGCCCCCACCTCCTTGAAGCGGCCGTCGCGCTGGTTCTCGAAGACGAAGTTCTGGACCGTGTCGTTGGCCACGATGAGGTCGGTGAGCCCGTCGCCATTGAAGTCCGTGGCGACCACGCCGAGCGACTTGGCCGCTGGGACACCGGTGGACGGGTTGGTGACCTGCACGCCGCCCTCCTTGCTGATGTCGGTGAAGCGCCCGCCGCCCTCGTTGCGGTAGAGGCTCGGGAAGGTGCCCTGGAAGTTCATGGGCGGACCGTAGGCCCGGGTGCTCCCGTCGATCTTGTAGCCCACCTCGGCGTCGATCGCCCGGGACCATTTCACGTAGTGCGCCACGACGAGGTCGAGGTCGCCGTCGTTGTCGAGGTCGAACCAGGTGGCCGCGGTGCTCCAGTCGTCCGGCTTGCCACCGACACCGGCCGTGGTGGTGACCTCCTTGAAGTGTCCGTCCCCTTCGTTGTGGAAGAGCCGGGCCCCGCCGACGGCGGTGATCAACACGTCGGGCCGGCCGTCATTGTCATAGTCACCCACCGCCGCACCCATGCCGTAAAGCGGGGCCTCGAGCCCTGAGCCCGCCGAGATGTCGGTGAAGCGGATGGCGCCGCCGGGAGGGGTGTCATTGCGGTACAGGGCGCTTCCGGGCGAGGCCGCACCCTGGGCATCCCAGGGCCAGCGGTTGCCATTGACCAGGAGCAGATCGGCGTCGCCATCGCCATCGGCATCGAAGAACGCTGCGCCGGCTCCCATGGTCTCGGGCAGGAGTTTCTCGCCGGCCGCCCCCGTGAAGTGCCGGAACCTCAGGCCCGCCGCCTCGCCCACCTCGGAGAACGGCACCTTCGGCAGGGTGAGTTTCTGGGCGGTCTGCACGGTCTGCGGAGCCGCCAGGGGCGTGACCTGCACCTTGGCCGGTCCTGCGGTTTTGCGCAGGGCGAAGAAGGCCCCTACTCCCACCACCCCCAGACCGATCAGGGCCACCAGAGACCATCGGAGTCCGGTGCGGATGGCGCGGTCGTCGGAATCGACCCACTCCTCGGGTTCGTTCGGGCCGTTCGGTTTCTGGGGCATGGCGAAAGAAGGCTATCAGGCAGCGGTGCGGGCGTCAGGACATCGGCGCTCCCGGAGATCAGCGAGCCGCCGTGGCGTTTGCCGGCGGGGCCACAGGTGCATCGGAGTCGGCCAGCGATCCGGCCAGGGAGAGGCTCTGCGGATGCTGCAGGTCGTAGATCACGATGGCCTGTGCGGCGTGGTCGGCGGCCGGGTGGTTGCGGCGGGCGATGGCCACGGCGCGGTCGCGCGCGTTGTCGTCGGGCCGATAGCGCTCGTGGAGCTTCCGGTGGCGCTCGCTGGCGGCCGCGTCGCCGAGGGCGGCGTGGATGAGGCCCAGGTTGTAGTGGGCCGTGAGGTTCTCGGGATCGATGGCCAGGGTGCGCTCGAAGCGCGCCGCGGCGGCCCGCAGGTGCTCCTGCTTCCGCTCCGGATTGGCGCGCTCCATCTTGGCGCGCTCGAACAGGGTCTGACCCAGTTCATTGATCACCTCGTAGTCGCGGCTGAAATCGAACCCGCGCTTCTCCAGCTCCGGGTAGCGGTCTTCCAGGATGCTCGTGAGCTGCCGGATGGATTCGTCGAGGAACCCGTTCTGCTTGTTCACCAGGCCGTTGAGCCAGGCGATGGTCCAGCGGTTGCCCGGCGGGTCGAAACGCTTGGGGTCGTTGGCGCGCTGCAGGGCACCCACGGCGTCGTCGAGGCGGCCCTCCTTGAAGAACACCCGCGCGAGGTTGAGGGGGCCGTCGGCGCGGCCGAGCGCCTCGACCCGACCGAAGGCCTCGGCCGCCTGGATGAGTTCGCCCTTCTCGCTGCCCTTGTCGCCCTTCAGGAACAGGCCGATGCCGTAGTCGTTCCAGCGCTGCCACTCCGGAATCTTGGAGGGCGCGTTGGTGCTCGTGACTCCGGATCCGCCCTCGATCTCGAACTCGAGCCGGTCCGACGCCATCACGGTGACCGGCAGGTCGTTGGTCACCAGAAACGGCCCGCCCTTCACGTAGTTCGAGGCGTAGGTGTAGTTGAAGTAGATCGTGTCGAACTTCCGGTAGTTCACCTTCACCTCGACCGTGAGCGGCGAGCGCTGGGTCTCGGGCACGGTGAGCCGGTAGTGCAGCACATGCGCCGCGCCGGGCGGGATCTGGTTGTTGTAGAGCGGCGTGAAGATGTCCTGGGCGTTGCGCCGGTCGATGCGGTTGCCGTCCTTGTCGAGCATGTAGACGTTGAGGAAGTGGGACCACGGGTCTACCTCGCCGTGACGTCCGGTGGCCCCGGAACGGCCCACGACCCGGCCCTGGCCGTCGGTCACCGAGACGTCGGCCCAGATCTCGTTGGAGTCGACGGTGCCCTGGGTGAGCGGATGGCCCAGCTTCACCGTTCGGACGACCGTCTCCAGAAGGTAGGTCTTGCCCGGCTTGAGGCGGGGCAGGGTGGGGCGCAGCGGCGCCATCAGGGGCGCATCGATGGTGCCCCCCTCCTTGACGCCGAAGAGGTCCACCCGGATGCAGTCCTTCAGGAAGTCCTGCTGACGGGCGATTGCCTTCTTCTGCTCGGGCCCGGGCGGCAGCACCTTGGCTGGAACACCCGTGTTCGCGCCCGGGAAGGCATGGCTGTGGACGGCCAGGAACCCGTTGGTGCCGTACTTCTTGGCCCCGAAATCGGCCGATTCCTGCAGCGGCATGTGGCACTCGGCGCAATTGGCCTTGGCCTTGTCGGGATAATAGAACGACCGCGCATTCACCCCCGACACGCCCGAGAGCAGGTACGAATCGTAGTGGTTCTGGCCGCGCAGGAACTCCTTGTAGTGGTTGACCGCGTAGGGGATGCCCACCTTGTGGCAGGTCGAGCAGAACTCGGCCGTCTTGTGGAAGGGCTTCAGGAAGGTCTCCTTGTGGAACTGCGGCTTGCCCTTCACCAGCTGCTTGTTGACGAAGTAGGCCAGCGAGTTGGTGGGCGCGAAGGCGAAGGGGTAGTGGACCGGTTCCTCGATGGTGTAGTTGCCATTGCCGATGGGCCCCTTCTCGGCGCCCTCCAGATGCGTGATGGAATGGCAGGTGACGCAGGTGATGCCGGCCTGCGAGGTCGGGTGCTTCACCATGTCGAACTCGGGATCGTCGAACGCGCCGGAGAAGAAGGGCACCGGGTCGTGGCAGCCGGCGCACCACCGGGAGGCCTGCACCGAGCCGTCCCGCTTCATGGCCACCTCGCGGGTCTGCTTGATGCTGAACAGGTAGAAGGGGTTGTTGAACGAGCTGAACTTGTGGGCCGAGTGGATGTAGGAATCGAACACGTCCGGGTGGCACTCGAGGCAGTACTCGTTGTTCATCAGGGACTTGGCCGGGATGAACTTGCCATTGGCCGTGCGCGAACTGCTGGGCATGAAGTACTTCTCGCCCGACGCCGGGGCCTTGGCCGACCACACGCGCGGATCATGCCGGTGGAAGGCCACCAGCACGACCACGGCCGCGGCGACGGCCGCGCCCCAGCTGATCCCGACCTTCCAGCGGATGCGCGGGCCGGCCAACCGGTGCAGCAGGTAGAGCCAGACGCAGAGCAGGGGGGTGATGACATGCGCCCAGTAGGCCACCGATCGGCTCGACTCGCTCTTGACCTGCATCCACTCCAGTCCGTCGAAGCGCACCAGCACCACGCCTGAGATGAGCACCGCGAGGCTGATGGCGAAGAGCGCGTAGCCCACGTACACGGCCTTGCGGTTGGGCCGGTTCCAGGTGTTGGCGATGTGGACCCAGTTGAAGACGAGGAACGGCACCACGAAGAGCAGCCCCAGGATGAGATGCGCCAGGAACTGGATCTGGTAGGCGTAGTTCTGGTAGCTCACCCCGCTGGCCCGATCCTTCCAGGTCATGAAGGTGACGGTGAGCAGGTACACCGAGTTGGCCCCCAACAGGGCCAGCAGCACCCAGACGAGGTTCAGCACCCAGCGAAGCCGGGGGCCGATGGCGCGCACGTAGCGCCGGGCCTTCGGCGGCGGGGTTTCCTTCGGTTCATCATCTCCCGGGACCATTGGGGAATGGAGGACCTGGTTTGGTTTTTTTCCAGTTTCCGGGGGCGAACCGGCTGTTTCCGGGGGCGAACTGCCGGTCGGTCCCACCCGCCGGGCGGATCCGGGCCCCGTCATCGGAGGGAAGGTGGTTGGCAACCTGGATCGACGCCGGGATTGATGACCCGGGCGGGTTGGCGTCAGGTTTGCCGCATGGCCGACGTCCCGGTGCCCGCGCCCGCTCCCGCCGCCGCCCTGTCCAAGGGGCAGGTCTTCCTGCGACGCCTGGGCAGCACGCTCTTCCTGTGGTCGATCGTCCTGGCGGCCATCTTCTCGACCGACGCCTTCATCCGCAGCTACGTGTTCCTGGGCCTGATGATGCTCCTGGCCGGTACCGGCTTGGTCGAGTTCTACGGCATGGTCGAGCGGCGCGGGTTCGTGTGCTTCCGCTTCTGGGGACTGGCCAACGGCCTGCTGCTGATGGCGGCGACGTTCTTTTACCTCACGGTGTACCAGCCCGGGTCGCGGTTCTCGGGCCAACCGTCGCGCGCGGCCGATTTCGAGTCGGCGGTGCTGGTGCTCTTCGTGCTGGGCCTGTGCCTGCGGGAGTTCGTGTCGAAGAAGAACCAGGGCAACGCCATGACGGCCATCTCCATGACCCTCTTGGGCCTGATGTACGTGCCGTGGCTCTTGAACTTCATCCAGAAGATCAATTTCTTCCCCGGCGTGGATGGGCGTTTCTACGTCCTCTACTTCATCGTGGTGACCAAGTTCAGCGACGTGGGCGCCTACTGCACGGGCTCGCTGATCGGCCGGCACAAGATGATCCCGCGCATCAGCCCCGGGAAGACCTGGGAGGGATTCGCTGGCGCGGTGGTGGTCTCCACGGCGTGCTCGCTGGGCCTGGCGGCGCTATTGGGCGATCGCCTGGCCGGGATGACCCCGCTCCACGCGGCGGTCCTGGGCGTGGTCCTCAGCGTGGCCGCGGTGGTGGGCGACCTCATCGAGTCGCTCTTCAAGCGCGAGGCGGGCGTGAAGGATTCCGGCCGGTTCTTCCCGGGCATCGGCGGCATCCTCGACCTGCTCGACAGCCTGCTCTTCAACGCCCCCCTCATGTACCTCTACCTCCGGCACGTGCTGCGGCATTGAAGGGGGATGGGGTCTTGGGGTGGCCGCCATCCGGTGACACCGCAACCGGGTCTGCCCGGAAGCGTCGATTCCCCTGCGAGGTGTCCTTGTCATGGGTGCCGCCTTCGTGTCCCAAAGTGCGCTCGCTCGCCTCGCTCGTTATGGCGATTCGGGGCCGACATAAGGCTTGATCTGGCCGAGTTGGGTATTGTGTGCCAGCCTTTCCATGTGCCGCGGAAACTTCGCCGGCTGGTTTCTGATCCTGAGCGTTCCGGCTTCATTCAGGTGCCTGGAGGGAAGGTTCGCATCGGAAATTTCGCCACCCGAAGCTCACCGGATCGTTGATCCTGAGTGGCGGAGACGGTGAGGATGCCAGGCATCATCAGGAACGCATGGTCCGCAACGCCCTTCGGGCTGCCCACGAATGAAACCGCAAGACCAATACCTCAAGTACGTGCGCTGGGAGGAATCCGATCGTTTGTACGTGGGTTACTGTCCCGACCTTTTCCCATGGGGTGGCGTTTGCCACGCCATCACTGAGGAGGAAACCTACCGGGATCTTTGCGCCCACGTGCTGGCGGAAGTGGAGGAACGACACCGAAACGGCCAAGGACTTCCTCCGGTCAGCACCCGACCGATGAGAGACGCCTGTCTGGCCTAGCCAGTTGGGAATCCGGTCAGGCTCGATTTCCCGGGACCGGGTCTGATGAACGAGGTGTGGCGACATGCACGCACAACCGACTCGGTTCGCCGCATCGACGACATCCGCTTGGCTCTGACCCTTCGGCACTACAACGTGAGCGACTTCGCCACCGCCAACGGGAAGCATTTCCGGGGCTTCGGGTTTTCGCGGGTGTGGAATCCCTTGAAGCCGTGAGGTCGAAATGTGGTTCGGCCCTCCTTGGATTCACCGCCCCCAGCGGGTGTTCTTGAGGAATTCGAGAAGGTCGGCCAGATCCTGGCGGGTGATTTGTTCGTCGAGGCCGGCGGGCATGAGGGAGACGGTCGACGGGGTCACTGCGGTGATGTCGGCGCGGTCGATGTTCAGGGTGGAGCCGGGGCCGGTCACCAGGGTGACACCTCGGGCGTCGTCGCGGCGCAGGATTCCCGGGCGCTCCTCGCCGTCGCGGGTGGTCACCGAGACGGGCTCGTAGCTGCGGACGAGGCTGGCGGAGGGCTCCACGATGGCCTCGAGCAGGTCGTCGGCCGAACGCACGGTGCCGATCCGGGTGAGTTCAGGCCCCACGTCGCCGCCCTGATAGCCGAGGCGGTGGCACTGGATGCAGGCGGCCTTGGGCGAGTTGAAGACGGCCTGTCCGCGGCGGACATCCCCGACGGGCAGCCCGGAGCGGATCTTCTCGAGGCGCTGGCGGCGACCGGCCAGTCCGGTGTCGAGGGTCTCGAGGAAGCGGTCGCCTTGGGCGCGGATCTCGGCCGGGTAGCCCTTGAGGACCGCACGCAGCATCTCCGGGCGGATGGCGGTGCGGGCCTTGGAGCGTCCGAGGGCCGCCAGCAGGGATTCGCCGGCGCGCGCGCTCGGGCCGCGTTCGAAGGCCGGCAACACTCGGGTCAACTCCAGGGGGCCGATCTCCGGCAGGGTGCGGGCGATCTCGTCGAGGTGATCGGGTTCCAGGGCGGCGCGGGACAGGGCCTCGGCGGCCGATCCCTGACGCTCGCGCAGACCGGCGAGCAGCGGGACCAGGTCGGCGGCTGTGGCCGTCCAACCCGCCGGCAACGCGGCGTAGGCCGGGAGTCGCATCGATGCGGGCAGGGCCGGGTTCCGGGCGGTGGCGAGCAGCGCCTCGCGCAGGGCGGGCTGGCTGGCGAGGTGGCGGGCGGCACGCAGGGCTGGCAGCAGCGGATCCGGGGTGGCGGTCTTCGGGGCGGTTGCCAGCAGGGCGGCCAAGGTCTTGCCCCAGGACTCCGGGGGAGTCTTCGGGGGGTGCTGGGCCATGGCGTCGAGGGCCCCGAGACGGGTCTCCGCCGGCGTCTGGGGCGAGGCGGCAAGTTCGGCCACCAGCGCCTGCAGCGCGGGCGAAGACATCAGCCCGCCGAGGAGGGCGGCGAGTCCGTCGCGCCCCCCGGGGGCGGCGGTGCCCGTGAGCAGGCGTTGGCGCAGGGAGCCGGCCAGGGCATCGCCCCAGTCGGCATGGCGTTGGGCTACCCAGAGGGCCGCCTCCCGGACCGGCGACCGGTCGGAGAACAGCGCGGGCCCGACCTCCTCGGCGCGCAATCCACCACCGGGGATTTGCTCGAGGGCCTGCAGCGCGGCCGCCTGGACCCGGGGATTCGAGTGTGCGAGGGCTTGGCGCAGGGCACCGGTGTCCCTCAGTTCGGCCAGGGCCGCCGTGGCGGCCATGCGTAGGGCCTCGTCATCGGGACCTTGGAGGACGCGCAGGATGGCCGGTGTCGCCGGCGCGTGCCGGAGGCGGGCCAGCGCGGTGATCGCCACGAGTTGGGCGTCCCTTCGGCCGGACTTCAGCGCTGGATCGAGCAGGGCCATGGCCAGCGGGACCGCGGCCGGGTCCCGCCGGTCGCCCAGGCGGCGGACTCGGGCCAGTTCGCTCTCGGAAGCCGGCGAGACCGGAGCCTTGGGGCGCCGATGCGACGCCCCTGTCCGGGTGACCCGATACACGCCGCCGAGCACGTCGGCCTTCCAGAGCTGCGAACTCGGGCAACAGAGCTTGTACCAGCCGCCCGTGTCGAGGATGAGCATCGAGCCGTCGCCATCCACGATCACGTCGGTGGGATGGAAATCCAGGCTGCTGCTGGCCACGAACTCGCTCTCGGTGGCCCGGAACGACGCCCCCTCGCGTTGCACCCGGACGCGGGAGATCTTGCGCAGGTTGAAGGCCGAGGCGAAGAGGTTGCCCCGGAAGCCCGGGCCGAAGGCGTCGTGGTGGTAGATGTCGAGGCCGCTGGGGGCGGCCGCCCCGAGCTGCACGATCGGATGGGCGAGGGCGGGCCCGGGACGGAAGACCGCCAGGTCGTCGAGCACCGAATTGGCCTTGCCGAAGACCGCGCCGAAGGACGCATGGGCCACGCCATCCCGGAAACCCGGCTGCGAGAAATCGATGAAGGTGCTGGTGAAGAAGGCCTCGCCGTCGGTGTCGAAGGCCACGTCCACGGGGTTGTCCATGCCGCCGGTCATCACCGACTCGAGGCCCGAGCCGTCGGGTCGGGCGCGGAAGATGTGGGCGGCGCGGTCCTGATGCACGGCGCTGGTGAATGCATTGGTCCAGCGCACGGGCTCGAAGGCGCCCTTGGTCCAGTAGATCAGGCCGTCCGGACCGGCATACGGCCCGTGGACCTCGTTGCCGCAATGGGTCGATGGATGACCGACATTCCACCACTCGTCGCGCCGGTCGGCCCGGCCGTCGCCGTCGGCATCGGTCAATTTCCAGATGGCCGGGGATCCGCCCACGTACACCGCGCCCTCATGCCAGAGGATGCCCTGGAGCATGGGCAGCGTGTCGGCGAAGACCACCGACCGGTCGTAGCGGCCGTCGCCATCGGAGTCCTCGAGCCGGATCACCCGCCACCGGGGGTCCTTGGCCTGGGCGGCTGGCTCGTCGGTCGATCCGCTCGACTCGGTGACGTAGAGGCGGCCCCGGTCGTCGAGCGAACCATTCACGGGACGGGCCACCTGGTCGGTCGTGGCCACGGCCTCGATGTGGAACCCCCCGGGGAGCGTGAAGGTGTGGGCGCCGATCGTCCGCGTGTGGGTCCGTTCGGCGGGATGGTCCGCCGACTCCGCCCGGACCAGGCCGGGCAGCGTCGACAGGGTGAGGGCCGCGAGCAGCGTGGCCGCCGTTCCGGCGCCCTGGGAGATCGGAGTCATGGGGTGGTCGGTCGGCGGTGGTGTCGTTGGGGGCGGGTCCTCCGGGGAGATCGATGGCAGGGCGGGAAGGGCTTGGTGGCCTAGCCCTTCGAGGGCTCCGCCTTGGCGATCCTCTTGGCGTAGGGGGAGTGCAGGTTGAAGTAGATCCCGCACAGCGGCTTGGGGCCCGGGCTCTCGCTGAGGATCACCGTCACCTGACGGTTCAGCGCGATGCCGTGTTTGAGCCCCGGGGCCCGGTTCTGGTAGGCGAGGATGGCCTTCTCGAGCAGCGATTGAAGGGCCGCCTCGGTCTCCTCGGGCACCTGCTCGATGCAGACGACATGGCGCTCATAGCTGCGGAGGGCGGCGCGCAGTTCGGCCGCGAACTGTTCCGCGCTCAGAGCCTCGATGGGTGGGGTGTCGGACATGGACATCGCTCAGATGCTGGAAAGAGGATGCGGCGGGGCCGTCGCCGAGGAAAGCGTGATCCGAGGCGCATGGCGGAAGGCGAAGGGCCCCGGGGGTCCGGGGAGCGGCGGTGGGCCCGGGGAGAGACCGTCGGAGCGCCGTCCGCCGTGGAGCGAGGTCTTGATTTTCCGCGCCGGACCGGTCGACTGAAGGCCGATGAAGCGCGCATGGGCATGGCGGTTGGGGATCCTGCTGGCGGTGGCCGGGTGCGGGGAGCGCGAGAAGCCCTCCGGGGCGGCGGTATCCGCTGCGGCACCGCCTCCGGCGACGTCGTCACCGCTGACCGCGCCGGTGGATTACCTCGGGGCCACCGCCGCCGGCAAACGCAAGGCCGAGGCCGTGGTCGATCTCGCCCCCCTCCTGGCGGCGCTGCAGCAGTTCCATGCGGCCGAGGACAGATACCCGGCGCGCCTTCAGGAACTGGTCGAGGCGGGTTTCCTGGCCCGGGTTCCGCAGGCTCCGCCGGGCAAGGTGCTTTCCTACGATCCCGCCTCGGGCATGGTCCGCCTTTCGGCCGGCCCCTCGACCGATCGCTGACCGCGGGACGCCGCCGGGGTTTCCCGGCTCTCAGGGCCTGTCGAGGTCCACCAGGACGGGTCGACCCGCCCGGGTCCCCGCGATGCGGTCCAGGTCGCGGGAGACCGAGGCGAACATCACCCGGTTGGTGTGTCCCTTGAAGCTGCCGGCCAGCGAGGTGACGCCATCGGCCAGGCGCACGCGGTGCAGGTTCTCGGCCGAGAACTCGATCACCATCAGGTGGTCCTCGGTGCGGTTCATGGCGGCCACGTGCAGCGATCGACGCAGCTGGATCGGTTGCTCGCGCGACACCGATCCGGTCTTCAGGTCGTACCAGGTGTTGCGGTCGCCGGAGAGGGCCAGCACGGCGCCCGCCTTCGGGGAGACCACGAGGTGGCTGGGGTTCATGCCCGGGATGGGCGACATGAAATGGATGGTGCCGTTCGTGGCGTTCCAGCACATCAGCCGTTCGTCGGCGACCCGCGCCGAGTGGAATCCCCCGGCCTCCTCCCAGACCACGTTGCGCGAATAGGCCAGGAGGGTCTTCCCGTCGGGCGTGAAGGCCAGGGCGCCGACACCGCAGCGCGGCAGCGTCCAGAGTTCGCGGCCGGTCGACAGGTCCCAGACCACCAGCGTGGCCGCCTCGGAGGTCTGGGTGATCCCCACGGGCTTGACGACGGCACCGGCCGCGGCCAGCAGGCGTCCGTCGGGCGACAGCGCGCAGACCAGCTGGGAGCCGAGGGTGGACGAGGCGATCAGGGGCTCCCGGAGCCGCAGGGTGTGGCGGAGGCCACGCTCGGCGACCGACCACACCTTGAGCAGGCCGGTGGTGCCGCTGGCGCTGGCGAGGGTCCCGCCGTCGTCCGAGAACTGCATCCAGTTGACCGTGCCGTCATGCCGGCCGAGGTCGGCCTCCCGCCGTCCGTCCGAGGCGCTCCAGAGCACCACCGTGCCGCCTGCGGGGGGCAGGTTGGTCTTCACCGGGTCGGGCCGGAGCTGCATCCCGCCGGCCACCCATCGTCCGTCGGGGGACTGGGCGTAGGAGAAGAAGATCGTGTCGTTGGTCCGGATCTCCAGCGGCGTGAAGCGCGCGGCCTGCGCTCCTCCGGCCAGCAGGAACCCGGTCAACAGCCATTGCCACAGGCGCGTCATGGGAGGCAAGGTAGGCTTCGGATCGGCGGTTTCGCCAATCGAAAGATCGGGTCGGCTGCCGCCCCGGGGACGCGAAAAAAGGCTCCGGGACCGTGGGCACGGTCCCGGGGCCATTCGCGCACGCGGATCGAAGGGCCGGCCTCGGGCAGGGTCCCCCTCCGCCCCGAACGGGCGTCAGCGGGTGCGGGGCAGGGCGCTGCGGCCGGCGTACACCGCGTTCTTGCCGAGCATCTGCTCGATGCGCAGGAGCTGGTTGTACTTGGCCGTGCGGTCGGTGCGGCTGAGCGAGCCGGTCTTGATCTGGCCGCAGTTCGTCGCGACGGCGATGTCGGCGATGGTGCTGTCCTCGGTCTCGCCCGAGCGATGCGACAACACGGCGGTGTATCGGCTCTTCTGGGCCAGCTCGACGGCGTCGAGGGTCTCGGTGAGGGAACCGATCTGGTTGACCTTCACGAGGATGGAGTTGGCGGTGCCGGTCTCGATGCCCTTGCGGAGGAACTTCACGTTGGTGACGAAGAGATCGTCACCCACGAGCTGGGTCTTGCCGCCGAGCTTGTCGGTGAGCTTCTTCCAGGTCTTCCAGTCGCCCTCGGCGCAGCCGTCCTCGATGGAGACGATCGGGTACTTGGCGCACAGGCGGGCGTAGAACTCGACCATCTCGTCGCCGCTGAGCTTCTGGCCGCTGCTCTTCTTGAAGACGTAGGTCTCGTTGCCGGTGTAGAACTCGGAGGCGGCCACGTCGAGGGCCAGGAAGATGTCCTTGCCGAGCTTGTAGCCGGCGTCCTTGACGGCGGCGGCGATGGCGTCGAGGGCCGCGTCGGCGCTCTCGAGCTTCGGGGCGAAGCCACCCTCGTCGCCGACGGCGGTGCTCAGGCCCTTCTTCTTCAGCACGGCCTTGAGGGCGTGGAAGATCTCGGTGATGGCGCGGAGGCCTTCGCTGAAGGTCTCGAAGCCGTGGGGCATGACCATGAATTCCTGGAAGTCGATCGGGGCGTCGGAGTGGGCGCCGCCATTGATGACGTTGGCCATGGGCACGGGCAGCACCTTGGCGTTGGGCCCGCCGAGGTACTTGAAGAGGGGCTGGCCCAGGGTCGCGGCCGCGGCCTTGGCGTTGGCGAGCGAGACGGCGAGGATGGCGTTGGCTCCGAGCTTGGCCTTGGTCTCGGTGCCGTCGAGCTCGAGCATGGTCTTGTCGACGGTCAGCTGGTCGAAGGCGTCGACGCCGGCCAGGGCCGGGGCGATCTTGTCGGTGACGTTCTTGACGGCCTTGCTGACGCCCTTGCCCAGGTAGCGCTTCTTGTCGCCGTCGCGCAGCTCGATGGCCTCGTGCTCGCCGGTGCTGGCACCCGAGGGGACGGCGGCGCGGCCGACGGCGCCGGAGTCGAGGAGGACGTCGACCTCGACGGTGGGATTGCCTCGGGAGTCGAGGATTTCGCGGGCTTGGATATCAACGATGTTGCTCATGTGCGTGTTCAGGTTGGAACCGAGAGCCCAGAGAAGACCGCACGCACCCCCGACCGTCAAGGAAGCGGGCGGTCCCGAAGGCCACGGGTCCTGCCGTCGCCGCTGGTCAAGGATTGCCCCGTCCGGCGGAGCCGTCGGACATCCCGGCCTTGGGGCGGCGACGGATCCCGGGTGCGGAGATCGACGCGGCCCAAAAACCCGGCTGGCCGGCTTGACCTCGGCCGGGTTTTGCCGGACACCGGGCGCGGTGAGGAACATCGTCTATTTCGACCTGGAGACGCAGAAGTCGGCCGACGAGGTCGGGGGATGGTCGAACATCCGCGACATGCGGATGAGCCTCGGCGTCACCTACTCGACGGCCCGGGGCGGCTACGAGATCTACGGCGAGGACCGGGTCGACGCCCTGATCCGCGAACTTCAGCGGGCCGACCTCGTGGTGGGCTTCAACAACCTGCGCTTCGACTACGAGGTGCTCCACGGCTACACGGTGTTCGACCTCACCCAGTTGCCCACCCTCGACATGCTGGTGTCGCTCATGGAGACGCTGAAGCACCGCCTGTCGCTCGACTCCATCGCCGAGGCGACCTTCGGCCTGGGCAAGACCAGCGAGGGGTTGCAGGCCATCGAGTGGTTTCGGCAGGGCAAGATGCTGGAGATCGCCGAGTATTGCTGCTTCGACGTGAAGATCACCCGGATGGTGCACGAGTTCGGGGTCAACCACCGGCAGTTGTTCTACAAGAACCGCTTCGGCAACCGCCTGAGCGTCACGGTGCCCTGGTGAGCGGCTGGCCGGGGTTTGGGCCGGGGTCTCGAAACAGCCCTCCCTGGGGCGTGGTCAACGTTCCGGATGGGCCTCGGCGAAGGCTTGGAATTCGGTGCGGTCGATCTCGCCGTCGCCGTTCCGGTCCCAGGCCCCGAGTTCCGCCTTGGGGCCGAGCCACAGCCGCCACTCCACCAGGTTGAGCCGGCCATCGCGATTGAGGTCGCGGCGTTGCAGGGTCGCGGCGGGGTTGGTCGCGGGGGGATTGGTCGCAGGGTTGGTCCCGCGCATCGGGGCGGCGGCGGTCGCGGCCCGCGGCGGCGTTGTGCGTTCCGGGGACGGGCCGGTCGGCAGAGTGGCTGCGGGGGCGGTGGGGGCGGACGGGGCGATGGGCCCGGGGGCCGAAGCCTCGGGCGAACCCGCCGGGGCCCCGCGATCCGCAGCGGCCGGTCGGACGGTCGGGGCCTCGGCCGAGGCTTCCGGAGCCATCCGTTCCAGCAGTGGGGCGGCCAGCCCGGCGAACAGGCTGTCGGGATGCTGGAGGACCAGCCGCCGGAGGTGCTGGGCCATGGCCTGCGGCGCTCCGAGGCCAAGCGGGTCATGGGCCATCGCGCGCAGGAAGAGCTGCTCGTCGTTCGGGTTCCCGTCTGCGGTGAGGTGCAACACCCGGTCCGTGTCCCCGGAGAAGAACGCGAAGACCACCTGTTCCGACGGAGGGAGTGCTGCGACCTTGGCGTCGAGGTCGTCCCGCTCGATGCGGTCGGGCGTCCAGCGGCTGGCGGGGATCGACAGCAACGGCGACTTCTCCACCGCGTGGAGCGGGGTGGCCCGCGTGTACTGGGTGTCGGCACCGATCCACAGAAAGCGGTCGTCGACCGCCAGCGCGGTGACCGGGAAGGCGAAGGGGAGCCACCCCACCCACTTCTGGCTGCCCGGGTGGAACAGGAGGATCCGCGAGCGCAACGGGAAGACCGGGTCGGCGGTGGCCACCCACAGGAAGCCGCGGTCCATCGCCAGCGCCCGCACGCCGCCGGGGATCCGGCTGGCGGGGGTGACCGCGTCGACGGGCTCCGCGGCCCCGGCCGAGGCCCGGGCCAGCCGGGCGCGGGTGCGCATGCGCTGACGGATGCCCTCGGACACCCGTTCCCGGGCCGCCTCGATCGCCGCGGCCGTCGGTTGCATGCCCGCGGCGATGGGGATGCCCACGCCCCCGGGCACGGTGACCCCGCCGGGGCGTTCCCGGAAGGAGAGCACGCCGGTCGAGGACTGCAGGAAGGCGAGGCCGGCGTCGCTGCCGATCCAGAACCCTCCCTCGCCATCCCCGCAGACGGCCAGGATACGGACCGGATCCAGCTCCGGCGAACGGGGGCGAAGGGCCGGGGCCTGCGCGTTCCATCGAACGGCGTCGTCGGGTCGCAGCGCCAGGCGGCGGTCGGTGGCGGCCAGGAGCCATTCGCCCGAGCCCGCGAGGAACCGCCAGGCCGAGGTGTCGTTGGCGTCCAGAAGCGGCGGCGACGCGTCGAAGCGGGGGAAGCTCCGCTCGTCGGCCGAAAGCCGGTACAACGCCCCGGAATCCCCCAGCGCATGGAAGGCCCGCCGGGTCTCGGCCACCCCGACCGGGTTGCGGCTGGTCAAGCCCTGCACGGCGCCGAAGGGGTCCACCGCAAAGGTGCGCCCGTCGAGGCGGGCCAGCCCGCCGTCGATCATCAGCCAGAGGTCGTCGCTCCGGGCCCGCAGGCCGGAGACGGCATGTCCCTCGAGGATGCCCGTGGCGGGGCCGATTTGGTTCGAGGCCGGATGGTAGCTCCAGAGCCTGCCGGCCGTCGGCGGGAGGTTGGTGTCGGCGAACGGATGGGCCGAGATCCAGAGGCGCTCCCCCGTGGAGGCGAGGGCATGGATGTACCCCATGGGCTTGGTCTCGGGGAAGGCGACCGGCAGGACACGGGCCTGCGGCACGCCGGGGATCCACTCGAGCGGGCGGAGCACGAAGGCGTCGCGGGGGATCCGGGACGCGGGCCTGGCCGGGGCCTGGGCCTTCGGCGCCGGCGGGGAATCCAGGGCCGGGGCGGCCGACGACGCCGCAGGGGTGCCCTGGGCGCAGGCGTCGCCGAGGGCCAGCAGGCCGGCCAGCAGACAGGCGGTGGGTGCGGTGGGGGTCATCGTCCGGCGGCGATGGGCGGTGACGCGATGGGCGGAGCCCCTGGGCCGGGAGTCCATCCGACCCGGCGGGTGAAGTCGGCCAGCACCGCGATGGCGGCGATGGCGGCGGTCTCGGCCCTCAGGATGAGCGGCCCCAGCGAAACCCCGATGCCGCCGTGCCGGCGAAGCCGGTCGAGTTCGCCCGGGCTGAAATCGCCCTCGGGTCCGACGGCCACGGCCCAGGAGTGGGGCGGTGGGCCCGGCCGGAACGATTCCAGCACGCCACCCATGGGCGGTGTCCCGGGCTCGAGCGAGGCCAATAGGAGCGTCGTCGTCCCGGGCCTCCCCGGCGGGTTGGAGGGGCGTTCAAGGGCCTGGTCCATGGGCAGGGGCCCGACCAGCTCGGGCAGCCACGGGTTGCGCGACTGCTTGGCGGCCTCGACCAGGCTCTGGGTCCACACGGCCCGTTTGCGCCCGGCCTCCTCGGCCGCCACCCGGGCCACGCAGCGTTCGGTCTCCAGCAGCACCAGGCAATCGACCCCGAGTTCGACCGACTTCTCGAGGACCACGTCCATCGCCCTGCCCTTGAGCAGTGCCTGCAGCAGGATCAGCCGGTGGGCGGCACGGGGCCGGACCTGGCGGGCCAGCGCCCGCACCTCCACCCGGCCGCGGGCGGCCGAAACGATCTCGCCCTCGATGAGCGTGCCGCGGCCGTCGAGGACCTCGAGGCGGTCGCCCCGGCCGAGCCGGAGCACCTGATGGGCATGCCGCGCCTCGGCGTCCCCGAGCGCGAACTCCGGGTCGGCGCACCGGTCCGGGGGGACGAAGAATCGGTGCATGGCGGTGTCGGCGGGCCTGAGCCCGGCTACTTGAAGAAGTCCCGGGCCTTCTCGAAGAACCCCTTGGACTGCGGGTTGACGTTCTCGTCGCACAGGGCGGCGAACTCCTCCAGCTTGGCCCGCTGGGCCGCGTTGAGCCGCTGGGGGATCTCCACGCGCACGGTCACCAGCAGGTCGCCCTGGCCGCCACCCTGGATGTCCTTCACGCCGCGGGACTTGAGGCGGAAGGTGCTGCCGGACTGGGTGCCCGACGGGATGGCGATGCGCGCCTTGCCCGTGAGGGTCGGCACGTCGATCTCGCCACCGAGTGCCGCCTGGACGAAGCGGATGGGCACGTCGCAGGTGAGGTCGCGGCCGTCGCGCCCGAAGATGTCGTGCTCCTGCACGTGGATCATGACGTGCAGGTCGCCATTGGGCGCCCCGCGCACGCCCGCCGCGCCGTTGCCGGAGGAGCGGAGGCGCACGCCGGTGTCGACCCCTGCCGGGATGCGGATCCGCACCGAGGACCTCTGGTTGACGCGCCCCTCACCCGAGCAGGCCCGGCATGGGCGCTCGATGACCTTGCCGGCGCCGGAGCAGCGGGGGCAGGTCTGGCGCATCATGATGATGCCGGCGTTGCGGGTCACCTGCCCGCGTCCGCCGCAGGTCTGGCAGGTGATCGTCTTGGAGCCCTTCTCGGCCCCTCCGCCGCCGCAGGGCTCGCAGCGCACCGGCTTGGTGAAGGTGAGTTCCTTCTCGGTGCCGTTGACGGCCTCCTCGAGGGTGATCTCGAGGTCGTAGCGCAGGTTCTCGCCGTGGGCCTCCTCCTCGTTTCCCCCACCACCACCTCCCCCTCCGAAGAACTGCTCGAAGATGCTCCCACCACCCCCGCCGCCCCCGCCGAACACCTCGCGGAAGATGTCGGCCGGGTCGTGGAAGCCGCCGCCGCCGCCGCCGCGGGCGCCGCCGGCCCCGGCCCGCAGGCGCGGGTCGAAGGCGGCATGGCCGTACTGGTCGTAGGCGGCCCGTTTCTGCGGGTCGTTGAGTGCCTCATAGGCCTCTCCCAGCTCCTTGAACTTGTCCTCGGCCGCCTTGTCGCCCGGGTTCTTGTCGGGGTGGTACTGGACGGCCAGCTTGCGGTAGGCCTTCTTGAGCTGCTCGGGCGTCGCGTTGCGCTCGACCCCGAGGACCTCGTAGTAGTCGCGCTTGTTGCTTGCGGCCATGGGTCAGGACTGGGTCTTGGCTGGGTTGGCGGCGTCGGACGGCGCGGGAGCCGCCGCCGGGGACGGACGGCGGGCCACGACGACGGCGGCGGGCCGGAGCAGGCGCTCCTTCATCCGGTAGCCCTTGCGGTTCTGGGAGATCACGTGCCCCTCGGGCACGCCGGTCGTCTCCTGCTGGGAGAGCGCCTCATGGAGCGACGGGTCGAAGGGTCGGCCCACCGCGTCGATCTCCTCCACCCCGTAGTCGGCGACGGTGTTGCGCAGCTGGCCCTGGATCATGGCCACCCCGGCGCGGAGCGACTCGAGGTTGGTGTTCGCCTGCGCGGCCGCCTGCATGGCCATCTCGAAGGTGTCGAGCACCGGCAGCAGCCGGCCCAGCACCGATTCGGTGGCGGCCCGGCGCACCTCGTCGCGCTCGCGCGCCGCGCGCTTCTTGAAGTTCTCGAAGTCGGCATAGAGCCGGACATAGCGGTCCTGCACCTCGGCCAGTTGCGCGGCCACCGGGTCCGACCCCGGGGTTCCGGCGGCGGGTTCTGTGGCCGGTTCTGTGGCGGCTGGGTTGGCCCGGGCGGTGTCGCCGGGCGGGATGGGGGCGTCGGCAGATGGAGTCTCAGTCATGGTCGAAACGTCTCAAGACAGGTCCGGCAGGATAGGATCGGCGCCGGCATCGGGCAATAGCCGCAGGCCGGTGAAACGTCGGTCCTCCGCCGGCCCCGGACCCCGGGGCGGACCGGGGAGGGCGGTGGGGCCGGGCCGGCCGCTCAGGTCAATCCGGCCGTCTCCGGGAAGCCGCACATCAGGTTCAGGCTCTGGACGGCCTGGCCGGAGGCGCCCTTCAGGATGTTGTCCTCGGCGCTCATCACGACCAGTCGCCCCGTGCGCGGATCCAGCCGCCAGGCGATCTCGAGCAGGTTGGTGCCGACGACATTCTTGGTGTCCGGCAGGGCCTTGCCCTCGAGCAGGCGCACGAAGGGCGCGCCCGCGTAGGCCCGGGTGTAGGAGGCCGAGATGTCTGCCCCGAGGGCGGCGACCTCTTCCGGGGTCGTGATCGGCCGGCTCGGCGCCAGGTACAGCGTGGTGAGGATGCCCCGGTTGACGGGAATGAGGTGCGGGGTGAACTGCAGCACCACGGCGGAGCCCGCGGCCGCCGACAGTTGTTCCTCGATCTCCGACAGATGCCGGTGCTTGGGCACGCCGTAGGGCCGGACGCTTTCGTTGCATTCGCAGAACAGGTAGTCGACCTCGGCCTTGCGCCCCGCGCCGCTGACGCCGCTCATGGAGTCGGCGATGATGCCGGTGGAGCGTATCAGCCCGTCGCGCAAGAGCGGCAGCGTCGGCAGCAGGATGCTGGTGGGATAGCAGCCGGGCGAGGCCACGAGGCGCGCGCCCCGGATCGCCGCGCCGTGGACCTCGGGCAGGCCGTAGACCGATTCCGACAGGAGTTCCGGGGCGGGATGGTCATGGGCGTAGAATTCCTTGTAGGTCGCGGCGCTCGAGAGCCGGAAGTCGGCGCTCAGGTCGATGACCCGGCACCCGCCGCGCAGCAGCGGGATGGCGTACTCGGCCGCCACGCCGTGCGGAAGGGCCAGGAACACCACCTCGGCATCGCGGGCCAGCGCCGACGTGTCGGGGTCGGAGAACTTCAGCGACCTGGCCACCGGGTGCATGGCGAACCTGGGGAACACCTGGGCGATGGTCTGTCCGGCGCTCTGCCGGGAGGTGACCGCCACCAGGTCGGCATGGGGGTGGCGCAGCAGCAGGCGCACGAGTTCCTCGCCGGAGTAGCCGGAGGCTCCGACGATGGCGACGCGGACGGATCGGGGGCTGGGGGTCATGGTCGGTTCGGGATCACGCCCGGGACGCAGGCGTCGGGCCGATGCTGTGACAAGGCGGCGGGTCGAGGCGATCCCGGAATCGGGGCGCCCGGGGGGGCGCGGGTTTCGGACGGTGGCGTGGCGCGGCACCGGGGCCGGTGGATCGCTGGACGCAAAAGGCCCCGTCGGCGGTCCGACGGGGCCTGGATGCTGCGGCTCCCGGGGGGAGTCCCCGGCGGCCGGCCGATCAGCGCTTGCTGAACTGGAAGCGCTTGCGGGCGCCGGGCTGGCCGTACTTCTTGCGCTCCTTCATGCGGGGGTCGCGGGTCAGCAGGCCGTCGGCCTTGAGCAGCGGGCGCAGGGCCGCATCGGCCTCGATGAGGGCGCGGGCGATGCCATGGCGCACGGCGCCAGCCTGGCCGACCGGACCGCCGCCTTCGACATTCACCGAGACGTCGAACTTGCCCGAGGTCGCGGTGGTGACGAAGGGTTGCTGGACGGCCATCCGCTGGGACTCCAGCGGGAAGTACACCTCGAAGGTGCGGCCGTTGACGAGGATCTTGCCGGAGCCGGCGCTGATGCGGACGCGGGCCACGGAGGTCTTGCGGCGTCCGGTCCCGAGGAATTCGTTGGTGGTCGACATGGTGGGGAAGGGGAGGGTTCAGCCCGGGAGGGAGGTGGTTTTCAGGTGTTCCGGGCGGGTTTGGTTTTGGCCGCTTTGGTTTGGCCGCTTTGGTTTGGCCTCGTTTGTCTTCAGCCCGCGTACTTCATGTCGCGGGGCTCCTGGGCCGCGTGCGGGGGGTTGGATCCGGTGTAGACCTTGAGCTTCGTGAGCAGCTGGTCGCCGAGGCGGTTCTTCGGCAGCATGCCCTTGACGGCATGCATCACGAGACGCTCCGGGTGGGCCGCCCGGACCTGCGACACCGAGCGGTACTTCTCGCCGCCCTTCCAGCCCGAGTAGGACATGAACAGCTTGTCCGACTCCTTCTTGCCGCTGAGGGCGACCTTCTCGGCGTTGATCACGACCACGAAGTCACCGGCGTCGAGATGCGGGGTGAACACGGGCTTGTCCTTGCCGCGCAGGGCGTCGGCGACTTGGACGGCGAGGCGGCCGAGGATGGCGCCGTTGGCGTCGATCACGCGCCACGCGCGGCGCTGCACATCGACTTTGGGCAGATAGGTCTTCATCAAATATCCGAAAGGTTCCGAAAAGGAGCGTGGGTTTTATCAGGGGCAGGGCGAGCGTCAATGACCGATTTCCGAGAACATCTTCTTTGGGGTCCTGCGAGGGGCGCCCGGGGAGGGGGAAGCCGGTGGATCCGTCGGGCGCGGCGGTCCTCGGGCGGGCCCTTCCGGGGCCCGGGCGGCCCGGATGGTCGCCAGCGTGGGCTTGACCCGCCGGAGGGGTGTGGTTGCATCCGCGTGCATGAACAAGTTCTTGACCGTCTCCGCCCTGCTCATCGGCCTCGCCGGCGCCACCGGATGCTACCGGACCCAGGAAGGCCGGATGAAGGTGGGCGTCCCGTTCTCCTCGGACACCATCGAGAGCCGTTACGAGAGGCCTGCCGCCCAGTTGTTCGAGGCGGCCAAGACCACCCTCGTCTACAACGGCACGCTGACCTCCGAGGACGTGGTCCGCAAGACCCTCTCCGCCAAGATCGAGAACCGTACCCTCTGGGTGCGCGTCGAGGAACTCGAGCCCACCGCCAGCCGCATCCTCGTGCAGGCCCGTCAGTCCGGCGGCAAGGCGGACATCCTGCTGGCCAGCGAACTGGACAAGCAGATCGCGCTGAGGCTCCGCTGAACGGGTCCGGGGGGCGCGCGCTCCGCCCCGGCGTCCACCGTCATGCCCGAGGTGCCGAAGCCGACGGACTCCCCCGACCCGTCGGCGGGCCCGGGGCCGCGGCACGCCCCGCGAGGCCTCCGGGCGACGGGGTTCCCGCCGGGCTCCCTCCCGGTTGCCGTCACCTCCGGCATCGCCGCCGGCGCGGCCGGGGCCCTGTTCCTGTGGGCCCTCGATGCGGTGACCCGGTGGCGTTGGGCGTCGCCCGGGTGGCTGCTTCTCCTGCCGGCCGCCGGCGTGGCGATGCGGATGGCCTACCGGGCTTGGGGCCGCGGATCCGACCGGGGGACCGGACTGGTCCTCGAGGCCGTCCGCGATCCCCGGGTGGAGGTGCCTTGGGTCCTCGCGCCCATGGTCTTCGCGGCGACCCTGCTGAGCCATCTGTGCGGCGCCCCGGTCGGCCGGGAGGGCACGGCGGTGCAGATGGGCGCCTCGCTTGGCGCGGCGATCCGGCGGCGGTTCCTCCCCGGCACGGGCGATCCCTCCGTGGCCCTGCTAGCGGGGATGGCCGGCGGATTCGGAGCGGTGTTCGGCACCCCGTGGGCCGGGGCGCTGTACGCGATCGAACTGCCGGTGTCCGGCCGGTTCTCCTGGGCGCACGCGGTTCCCTGCCTCGTGGCGGCCTGGTGCGGCCATGCGACCTGCAGTCTCCTCGGGGCCGATCACACGGCCTACCCGGCCTGGGCCGACTGCGGCCCCGGCGACGCGGCGGCGCTCGGGCGGTGGATCCTCGCCGGGGTGGTGTCCGGGCTGGCCGCACGGGCGTTCGTGGCCTCCCTGAGAGGATGGACCCAGGCCTATGGCCGGATCCCTCGGCTGGGGGGCATCCTGCCCGGGGGTGTCCCGCCGGTCGTCGCGGCGTCTGGGATCGTGATCGGCTGCACGGCCCTTCTGGGGACCGACGCCTACCTCGGGCTGGGGGTCACCGGCCGCCTGCCGTCCGACCCGTCGATCGTGCGGAGCTTCGAGCCCGGCGGGGTGACCGCCTGGAGCTGGTTCTGGAAGCTGTTGCTGACCACCGCGGTCCTGGCCGGCGGCTTCAAGGGGGGTGAGGTGACCCCGCTGTTCTTCATCGGGGCGGCCCTGGGCCAGACGGTGGCGACCCTCGGGGGCTGGCCGGTGGGGGAATTCGCGGCCCTGGGCTTCGTGGCCGTCTTCGCGGCGGCGGGCCACACGCCGTGGGCCTGCGCCGTGCTCGGGTGCGAACTCTTCGGACCGGGCATGTTGCTCCCAGGACTGGTCGCCGTGACGGTCGCCGACCTGGTGGCCACGGGGTGCGGGCTCCACGCCCACCGCATGCGGTCGGTCCTCGTCGACCGATGGCTTGGCCCCGGAATCCCGGCGGGCGGCAGCCGGCACGGCCCCGGCGGTGACGGGTGATTCGGGGCCCGTCCTACAGGTCGTGCAGCTCGAACTCGTGGAGCTTGCGGTGGAGCGTGCGCCGGCTCACCCCGAGCTTCTTGGCCGCCTCGGTCCGGTTGCCGTCGCACTCCTTCAGGGCATGGATGATGAGATGCCTCTCGGCCTCGCGCAGGGACAGCCGGCCCGAAGCGGGTGCCCCTGGGGCGACCGGGGCGGGATTGCCGGCATCGCCCGAGGGCTCGCGCACCGAGGCGGGAAGGTCGCGCGCCTGCACCTGGTCGCCGCGGCACAGCACCACGGCGTGCTCGATGGAGGCGCGCAGCTCGCGGACGTTCCCCGGCCAGCGGTACCGGAGCATCAGCTCCATCGCTTCGGTGCCGAAGGCGTTGACGGCCTTCTCGTTCTCCTTGGCGAACTCCTTGAGGAACGCGTGGGCCAGCAGCGGGATGTCCGCCACCCGCTCGCGCAGTGGCGGCAGGTGGATGGGCACCACGGCGATGCGGAAGTAGAGGTCCTCGCGGAAGGTGCCGGCCCGCACCAGCGCCTTGAGGTCCTTGTTGGTCGCCGACAGGAAGCGCACGTCGGCCGACTGGGTCCGGCCCGACCCAAGCCGCTCATAGGTGCGCTCGCCGATCAGCCGCAGCAGCTTGACCTGGGTCGTGGCGTCGATCTCGCCGATCTCGTCGAGGAACAGCGTGCCACCCTGGGCCTGCTCGACGCGGCCGATGCGCCGTTCGGTGGCCCCGGTGAACGCCCCCTTCTCGTGGCCGAACAGCTCGGCCTCGAGCAGGGTCGCCGGCAGGGCGGCGCAGTTGACCGTGACCAGGGGCCCCCGGGCCCGTCGGCTGAGCTGGTGGATGGCCTTGGCCACCAGCTCCTTGCCGGTGCCGCTCTCACCGGTGATCAGGACCGTGGCCGTCGAGGGGCCGATCTGCTGGATGCGCTCGAAGACCTCCCGGATCGCGGGCGTCTCGCCGATGAAGCTTCCCATGCCGAAACGCTGGTCGAGCCGTTGTTGCAACTGCTCGTTCTCGGTCTCGAGGCGGGTCCGTCGGAGGGCCCGCTGGATGCGCAGCTCGAGTTCGTCGATCTGCAGGCGTCCCTTGCTGATGTAGTCGTCGGCCCCCTGTTTCATGGCCTCGACCGCGAGGTCCTCGGAGCCGTAGGCCGTCATCAGGATGCACACCGGGGGCTTCGGCAGCGCCTTGGCCTTGCGGATCAGGGCCAGGCCGTCCTCGCCGGCCATGCGGAGGTCGGTGAGCAGCACGTCCACCGGCTCCTTCTCGAGCAGTTGCCAAGCCCCGGCCGCGTCCGGCGCCGCGTAGACGTCGAACTTGTCCTCCAGGGCCGTCCGGAGCCCGTCCCGGGTCGACTTCTCGTCCTCCACAATCAACAGCGTCGGAGTCACGTCCGGGAGGATAGGGCCCGGCCGGCATCCGGTCTGCTTTTTTTGGCCGGTGCGATGGCGAGTCCTGGGCTGGACAGCCCGGTGGACGTCGGCGCCGGTGCTTCGGGTGCGAAGGTGCCGGCAAGGATTGCCGGGTTGGATGGGGGGAATCAGGGAAACTCCCCAAATCGAGCGGCTCAGGAGGGTTGGACCGATACTTGCTGACGGGAGGGTCTGAAACGGACGCGATGACCAAGACCCAGGACAGTTGGTTGACACGATTTTGCCAGATGGACCTCTGGCTGGTGGCCGGCGTGTTCGGCACGGTGCTGCTGCTGATCCTGCCGGTGCCGCCGTTCCTCCTGGACCTGCTCCTGGCGGTTAGCATCGCCTCGTCGCTGCTCATCCTGTTGGTCATCCTCTACACCGATGATCCGTCGGAGTTCACCGGGTTCCCGTCGTTGCTTCTGTTCGTGACCCTGTTCCGGTTGGCGCTCAACGTGGCGACCACCCGGTTGATCCTCATCTCGGGCAACGCGGGCCACATCATCGAGGCCTTCGGAAACTTCGTGGTCGGCGGCAACTACGTGGTGGGCATCGTGATCTTCGCCATCCTGGTGATCATCAACTTCGTGGTCATCACCAAGGGTGCGGGCCGCATCGCCGAGGTGGCGGCGCGCTTCACGTTGGACGCGATGCCCGGCAAGCAGATGGCCATCGATGCGGAGCTGGGCGCGGGCATCATCAACGAGCAGCAGGCGAGGGCCCGACGCCGCAAGGTGGAGCAGGAGGCCGACTTCTACGGAGCGATGGACGGTGCCTCGAAGTTCGTCCGAGGCGACGCGATTGCGGCGGTGATCATCACGGTGGTGAACGTGGTCGGTGGCTTCGCCATCGGCATGGCCCAGCGGGGCATGAGTTTCACCGAGGCCCTCTCGCGCTACACGCTGCTGTCCATCGGCGACGGCCTCGTCTCCCAGATCCCGGCGCTGGTCACCTCGATGGCGGCGGGACTCCTGGTCACCCGCGCGGCCTCCAAGAACAATTTCGGCGAAGAGCTGGGCCGCCAGCTCACATCCTACCCGCGCGCCCTGTCCATCTTGGCGGCCATGCTTGGCCTGCTGTCGCTGGTGCCCGGCCTGCCCATGGTGCCGTTCCTGGTGCTGGCGATCCTCGCCGGGTTCATCGGCCGGAACATCAAGCCCCAGGCGGCCGCCGGCGACGCCTCGCGCAAGGCCGACGGCAAGGCAGGCAAGGCAGGCGATGCGCCGGCCGGCGCGGCGGCCGCTCCCGGGGCCGCGGCCCCGACGGGCGACAAGATCGAGAACCTCCTCGGGGTGGACGCGATGCTCATCGAGCTTGGATTCGGGCTGGTGTCGCTGGCCGACCCGCGCAAGGGCGGCGACCTGCTCGAGCGGGTGACCGGGGTGCGCCGGCAGTTTGCCCAGGACATGGGTGTGCTCATCCCGCCCATCAAGCTGCGGGACAACCTCCAGATCGCGGCCAACGAGTCCCGGTTCCTGCTCAAGGGCAACCCGGTGGCCACCGGAAGCCTGATGCCGGGCTATTCGTTGGCGATGAACGCCACCAACAGCCGGGTCACGCTCAAGGGCATCCCGACCACGGAGCCGGTCTTCCAGTTGCCGGCCACCTGGATCACCGAGGTCGAGCGCAAGACCGCCGAGATCGCCGGCTACACGGTTGTCGACGCCTCCAGCGTGCTGATCACCCACCTCACGGAGGTCGTGAAGCACCAGAGCCACGAGATCCTCTCCCGCCAGGACGTCCAGCAGTTGCTCGACCATCTCAAGACCACCCATCCCACGGTGGTCAAAGAACTGATCCCGGCCCAGCTCAACGTCGGTCAGGTGCAGCGCATCCTGCAGAACCTGCTTGCCGAGGGCATCTCCATCCGGAACCTGGCGAGCATCCTCGAGAAGGTCAGCGACTTCGCCGGTGTCACCAAGAACCCCGACGAACTCAGCGAGCAGGCCCGCCGGGCCCTGGGTCCCCAGATCGTCAAGCCCTACCAGGACGAGCGAGGCGTGCTCAAGGCCATCACCCTCGACCCCCGGCTCGAGCAGGAAATCGCCAAGGGGGTTCGCCAGTCCCAGAACGAGATCGCCCTGCTGCTCGAGCCCCGCTTGGCCCGCCATCTGGTCGAGAGCCTGTCGAAGATGATCCAGAGCCTGCTGTCCGCCGGCCAGGCTCCAGTGGTGCTCTGCGGGCCCCACATCCGCCTGGCCTTCCGGCGCTTCTTCGAGGCGACCTTCAGCGACCTGACCGTGCTCAGCTACTCGGAGGTTCCCAGCAAGGTGGACATCCAGAGCGCCGGCACGCTGGTGGTGCCCGAGGGATGACACCCCGCCCCGGGCGCGGGAATCGGGGGTCGCCTCCCGGAAACGGTTCGGGGACCCTGATGCCAGGGTCCCCGCGAAGGATCCGCTGTCCCGGTCGACCGGTGCCCCGGAGAGGCACCGCGCCGGATCAGAAGGTGCGAGACACCGAAAGGGTGACGAGGTAGTCGGCAAAGGCCGCGTCGCCCCGGGTGCCCTTCTGGAGGTTCCAGTAGCTGCGCTCGCGCTGGGCGGCCAGACGCCACGGGATGTTCACTGAGACGTTCCACTTGCCAGGCATCCAGTTGATGCCCGGGTCGATGGCGATGGAATAGCCCGGTCGCCGGAAGCCTTCCTCGTCGCCGGCGTTGCCGTTGAGGTCCTCCACGGGGATGCCCTCCATGCGCCCGCCCAGGGAGACCATCACGTGGTGCTTCGGGCTCACGACGTAGGAGAAGCCCGCCCGGAAGAGGTACTGGTCGGTGATCGCCATGCCGTTGTCGAGGTTCACCCCGTTGACCCGGGGGCCGGCGTCGCTGCGGGCGGTGGGACTCTTCACGCCGTTCACGTTCTGGGGGTTGAACAGGTAGAAGGCCTGCCCATAGGCGAAGAAACCGGGCAACAACTCGCGGTAGCCGTTGAGTTCCCAGGAGACGCCCCAGCCGCCGTCGCCGGGCTGGATGGACTGGTCCACATTGCGCCGGACCGGCTGGATGTTGACCAGCGCCGTGGGGTCCTGGTCCTGATAGAAGGTGTCGTCGGCCTGATAGTCGCCGCTTGGGGCCTTGCCACCGATGCTGATCTGGAGGTTCCCCTTGGGCTGCGTCTTCGGGTCCCAGATCCAGTAACCGGCCACCGCCCGGATATCTCCCATGCCCATGACGCTGGTGTCGCGCCGCACGCCGCTGTGCTCGTAGGGGGCCGAGCGGATGTGGTGAACCCAGGGCAGCACCAGCGTGGCCGACCATTGCGGGGTGAACTGGTAGGTCAGGCTGGTGTCGATGAACTGCGAGACGTTGATCACCTCGGTGCCCTGTTGGAACCGGTTCAGCCCGGCGGCGTTCCGGGATTCTTTGCCGCCGATGAAGTGGCGGTCCGACTTGAAGAACCGGTAGCCGATGGAGGCCAGCCACGGGCCGTGCTCGCCACCGTCCTCGCCGAGGATCGAGTGGTTCATGGTGCACATGCCGCCGCCGCGCACGGCGACGCAGCCCTGCGCGAGGGCCTGTTCCGGAAGCATCGCGCCCAGGCACAGGGCGGTGGTGGCCATCCAAGGGGAGTGTCGGACCAAGGAAGATGAAGTGTTCATCGCGGGTTCAGGATCGTGGATGGGAGTGGCGTGGGACCGGATTTTGGGGCCGGATGGCTAGTCCAGGGGGCGGGATGCCGATTTCCGGGGGCCGGATGCATTCCATGCGGGGCGGGCCCTGCCGGTTGACCCGGGGCGCCTCGACAGCCCGGTCTTGCCCCGCCCCGGGCGGGTGCCTAGCGTCGCCGCCATGCCCACCGCATTGAGTCGCCGCCGGTTCCTGCGCGCGTCCGCCGCACTGGGGGTCTTCGGTTCCCTCGGAGGGGCCGGTTCCCTGGCGGCCGTCGAGCCGTTCGCCCGCTCCTCCCGATCCCGGCTGAGGCTTTCGTTGGCGGCCTATTCCTTCGGCGACCACTTCAAGCCCGCCAAGGATGGCAGTCCCGCCCGCATGGACATGAAGCGCTTCGTCGACTACTGCGCCGACCACGGGTGCGGTGGCGCGGAACTCACGAGCTACTACTTCCCGGCCCGGGTGGAGGATGGCCACCTGCGCGAGGTCCGCCGGCATGCCCACCTCCGCGGGGTCACCGTCAGCGGGACCGCCGTCGGCAACGATTTTTGCCACCCTCCCGGGGCCAAGCGCAGCGCCGAAATCGCCTCGGTCAAGGAGTGGATCCGCAAGGCATCGATCCTGGGCGCGCCCCACATCCGGGTCTTCACCGGCGGCGCCCATGGCACCTCCGAGGCCGAGGCGGCCCGGCTGACCATCGAGGCCCTGGAGGAGTGCGGCGAGGAGGCCGGGAAGGCTGGCATCTTCCTGGGAGTGGAGAACCACGGGGGCATCGTGCGTCGGGCCGAATCGCTCGTGGACATCGTCAAGGCGGTCCGTAGTCCCTGGGTGGGCATCAACCTTGACACGGGCAACTTCTACTCGAGCGACCCCTACCGCGAACTGGCCCTGTGCGCCCCCTGGGCGGTGAACGTCCAGTTCAAGGGCAAGGTCCATGTGGACGGGAAACCCGGCGTCGAGAAGGCCGACTATGCCCGCACCTTCAAGATCCTTCGGGACGCCGGGTACCAGGGGTTCGTGGCCCTGGAGTACGAGTTCAAGGAGGATCCCTTCGTGCGCGTGCCGCAGATGCTCGAGGAGATGCGTCCCCTGCTCGATTGAGGTGGGCTTCGGGCACGCCAAGGTGCGATTCTTTCCCCTCGCCTTGGGGCGCGTTTGCCCGATCCTGACGCCCACCTGTCGATGAAGCTGATCCCCAACCTGTCGCAAGCGGCCCTCGTCCTGGGTCTTGGCTGTCTTGTGGGCCATCTCTGGCCGATGCTCCGCCCGGCCGGCTGCGCGGCCTGGTTGCGCGGTTTCCATCGCAACACCGCGGTGGGTGTCGTGCTCATGCTCGTGGGAACGATCTGGTTCGAGCAGAACCTCCAGAACTCCGAGATCTCCGACTTCGCCGCCTTCCGGCCGTTCCTGCTGGGCGGCGTGATCGCCATCGGCGTCGCCAGTTGCTTCGTGGTCCGGGACTACCTGGCCGTGCGCGGGGCCGCCATCGTGGCCTGCCTCGTGGCCGACGTGGTGCTCGATGCGCAACGCTGGCATCCCAGCCCCCTTCGGCATCTCGTGACCGTCTGGATGTACCTCTGGGTGACGCTGGCCATCTGGGTCGCGCTGTCGCCGTGGAGGGTCCGGGACTGGCTGGCCTGGTGCAGCGCCTCCGAGCCGCGGCTGCGCCTGCTTGGCGTGGCGGGCGTGGGCTGGGGGGCGCTGATCTCGGCCCTGGCCTTCACGGCCTACCGCTGAGTCGGGAGGGTCTCCTCCCGTCCGTGACCCGGGGCAATCCGGACTCCGGTGCTTGCGGCGGCGGGATCGGCTCACGTAGCGTCCTCCCCCAGACATGCCCATCAAGGTCTACATCGACGGTCAATTGCGCGACGAAGCCGACGCCACCATCAGCGTCTTCGACCACGGTCTGCTCTATGGCGACGGGGTCTTCGAGGGCATCCGGATGTACCACAACCGCATCTTCAAGCTGCGGGAGCACATCGAGCGCCTCTACTGGTCGGCCAAGGCCATCCTGCTGGAGATCCCGATGACTCCGGAGCAGATGATGGAGGCCTGCCTCGAGACCTGCCGAGCCAACGGCCTGCGCGAGGGGTACATCCGGCTCATCGTCACCCGCGGCAAGGGAACCCTCGGCCTCGATCCGCGCCGATGCCCCAAGCCCTCGGTCATCATCATCGCCGCCACCATCCAGCTCTATCCCGAGTCGGTCTACCGTGATGGCATGACCATCGCCACCGTGCCGACCACGCGCATGTTGGTGAACTCGGTAAACCCCGCCATCAAGTCGCTCAACTACCTCAACAACATCCTGGCGCGCATCGAGGCCAACCTGATCGGCGTGGAGGAGGCCATCATGCTCAACACGGAGGGGTATGTGGCCGAATGCACGGGCGACAACCTCTTCATCGTCCAGAAGGGGAAACTGTACACGCCGCCGCTGAGCGCGGGCGCCCTCTACGGCATCACCCGCAACACGGTGATCGACTGCGCCCGTGCCATGGGCATCGAGGTGGCTGAACCCAATCTGACCCGCTATGACCTCTACATCGCCGACGAGATGTTCCTCACCGGCACCGCCGCCGAGATGGTCCCGGTGGTCAAGGTGGATGGGCGCGTGATCGGCAACGGCAAGCCCGGGCCGATCACCGGTCGGTTGCTCGAGGCCTTCCGCGGCGTCACGCGCCATGATGGAGAAGTGATCTTCAAGGACTAGGCCCCTTTGGTCCGGCCCCCGGTCCACCTGAAGCCTCCGCCCGCATGAAGCCCGGCATGACCGCTGAACGGTTCGATGCGATCACGGGACGCTACCCGGTCCTCCGACTGGCGTTGCTCGGCGATTTCTGCCTCGACCGGTACTTCGACATCGACCCGGAGCGGTCCGAGGTCTCCATCGAGACGGGCCTGCCGGTCCACAACATCACCGGGGTCCGATGCCTGCCCGGGGCGGCGGGCACCATCCTCAACAACCTCGTGGCCCTGGGGGTCGGCACGATCCGTTGCCTCGGGCTTCGGGGCGACGATGGCGAGGGGTTTGAACTCCAACGAGCTCTCGCGGCCCGGCGTGGCGTCGATCTGGCGGGCTTCGTGGCCGTGCCGGGGCGTCATACCTTCACCTACACCAAGCCCCTGCTCCACCGGCCCGGCCGACCGCCTGAGGAACTGAGCCGCCTCGACCTCAAGAACGTCACCACGACTCCGGAATCCGCCCAGGCGGCCGTGGTCGCCGCGATGGACCGGGTGGCCGACGACCCGGACGGAGCCGACGCCTGGATGGTCATGGACCAGGTGGACCTCGCCGAGACCGGCGTGGTGACGGTCGCGGTGCGGGAGCGCCTCGGGCGACTGTCCGCGGCCCGGCCCGAACTGCCGATCCTCGCGGATAGCCGGCGCAGCCTCGAGGGCTGGCCGGCGGCCCACTGGAAGATGAATGCCGCCGAGCTGGCCCGGCTCGCGGGCCGTCCGCTGGAGGACCTCGCCTCGGTGGTCTCGGCGGCCCGTTCGACCGCGCTGCGCCTCGGCCGTCCGTTGTTCGTCACGATGGCCGAACAGGGGATGATCGGCGCCTCGGCCGACGGGGCCGTCGCCCACGCGCCCGCCCACCCGGTCGTCGGGCCGATCGACATCGTGGGCGCCGGGGACTCCGTCAGCGCCAACCTCACGGCCGCCCTGGCCGCCGGGGCCAACCTGCCCGAGGCCATGCAACTGGCGATGGCCGCGGCCCACTGCGTGATCCACCAGCTCGGCACGACCGGCACGGCCTCGGTCGCCGACCTCCGCTCGCGGATGTTCGCCGGCTGAATCCCGACCATGGAACCTCCGGAATCCACCCGCCTGCCGGGTCCACACGGCCGCCGGGTCCGGGCCGGACGATCGCCAGCCCTTCCCATCGCGCCAGCCCTCGCGATCCTTGGGATGGTCTTCCTGATGGGTTGCCACCGGAACGTCCCCACGACGACGGCCGGGAAGCGCCCGGATGCCCCCCGATCCTTCCCCGTTTCAGCATCGTTCCCCGTCGGCATCTACGGCGTGCCCGGGGTCGAGGATCTCCGTGCCGTGCACGCGGCGGGTTTCTCGCGGGTCATGGGCAGCCTGGATCCGGTCTACATGGACGAGGCGGCGCGCCTCGGCCTCGAGGTGGTGGCCACCCCGGGGAGTTCCGCCGGCCCCGGCTTCGATCCGGCGAAGGTGCGCGAGGCGGTGAGGCGCTGGGATCGACACCCGGCGCTGGCAGGCTGGTACCTGGTCGACGAACCCGACCTCAACGGGGTTCCCCCGGACGACGTCGAGCGGGCGCATGCCGCCGTCCGGGCGGCCGGCGGCCGCAAGCCCACCTCGCTGGTGGTCTACCGGGGCTGGAACCTCGCCAAGTTCCACTCGGCCGATGTCCTGATGGTGGACTTCTACCCGGTGGGCTGGATTCCCGTGGCGGCCTTCTTCCAGCACATGCGCCATGGGGCCACGGCGGCGCGGGTCGGCGGGCGGCAGTTCCACGCGGTGATCCAGGCGATGGACTGGGGCGTCTACCACGAGGTCTTCCCGTTCCCGCCGCCCTTCGACCCGAGGCCGCCCACCGAGGACGAGCTGCGGAGCATGACCTGGGGGGCACGCCTGCTCGGGGCCGACGCGGTGTTTTTCTATCCCTACCGCGACGGGCATTGGGAGATGCCGCGCCATCCGGAGACCTGGGCCGCGCTGACCCGCGTGGTGCAGGAGGTCCGCCGCTGGGAGCCGATCTTCGCGGCCCCCGCCGTGGACCGGCCGATCCCCCGCCTCGAGCCCCTGGGCGACCGGCGCAACGAGGCGCTGGAAGCGGCCGTGTTCGGGTCGGTCCATCGCGTGGCGCAGGGCAACGGGTTCGCCGCGCCCGGCGACTACTGGATCCTCGTAAACACCACCGGACGAACCCAGCCGTTGGCCCTGCCCGAGACCCGGTGGTGGGGGCTGCGCCTCGGGGACGTCCGCGCGGGCCGGGAGGTGGACCTGGAGGTCGATGGCTGGATGAGTCCGATGTCGCCCTTCGAGGTCAGGATCTTGGGCCCCCTGCCGCCGCCCTGAGGCCTGCCGGCATGGGAGCCTCCGGGGGCGGGATCAGTGCCCGGACCGCTTGCGGGCCAGCGCCGTCCTCAACCCGGCCAGCGGGAGGGTGTTGATGATGTCCTCCCGGGTCAGCCATCCCTTGCGGGCGATGCCGGCGCCGAGGCGCAGGAAGTCGAAGTGGTCAAGCCGGTGCGCATCGCAGTTGATGACGCATTTGACCCCGAGTTCCTTGGCCTGTCGCCAGAGCCGCCAGTCGAGATCGAAGCGGTAGGGGCTGGCGTTGAGCTCGATCCAGGTGCTCGTGTCGGCGCAGGCCTTCAGCACCGCCGGGAGGTCGAACTTGTAGGCCTCGCGTTCGAGCAGCAGGCGTCCTGACAGGTGCCCCAGCTGGTGGACCTGGGGGTTCTCGGCCGCGCGGACCAGCCGCCGGGTGTTCTCGAGCGCGTCGCTGGAGGGCACGTGCAGGCTGGCGACCACCACGTCCAGCCGGGCCATCACCCCGTCGTCGAAGTCGAGCCCGTCCTTCAGGATGTCCACCTCGATGCCGGTCAGCAGCCGGAAGTCGCTTCCCTCGGCGGCGTAGGACCGGTTCACGGACGCCACCGCCCCGAGCTGTTCCTCCAGCCGCCGGACATCCAGCCCGTTGGCCTGGAAGGAGGCTCTGGAGTGGTCCGTGATGGCCCAGTAGTCCAGGCCCAGCTCATGGGCCTGCGCCGCGATCGCCTCCAGCGAATCGCGGCCGTCCGACCAGTTGGAATGGTTGTGCAGCGAGCCGCGCAGGTCGGTCCACTCCACCAGCCGGGGCATGCGTCGCGATTCGGCGGCCGCGAACTCGCCGTGGTCCTCGCGCAACTCCGGCGGGACGTAGGCCAGGCCGAGGTGCTCGAAGATGTCGCGCTCCTCCCGGCACTCCACCCGCAGCGCCGGGTCCCGGGTCTCCTCGGAGCTGCGGAAGAGGCCGTATTCGTTGAGCCGGAGCCCCCGCGCGATGGCCCGCTGGCGCATGACGATGTTGTGCTCCTTGGAGCCGGTGAAGTAGGCGAGGGCGAAGGGGTATTCCTCGTCGGTCACCACCCGCAGGTCGGCCTGGATGCCGCCGGCGAGGATCACGCTCGCCTTGGTGTCGCCATGGGCCAGCACCGTCTGCACGCCCGGTTGGGCCACGAAGAATCCGATGACCGCCGTCGGGTCGCGGGACGACACCAGGAAGTCGATGTCGCCGATGACCTCCTTCCAGCGCCGTAGGCTGCCGGCGGTCGAGCAACGGACGACGTCGAGGTGGCCCCGCAGCGACTCGAGGATGGGCTCGGCGCAGACGAGGGCGTCGATGAGGCGGTGCCGCGAGGCGAACTGGCGCTTGAAGGCGATGGCCTCGAGGATCTTCGCCTGGGACTTCTCGCCGAAGCCCTCGAGGGCCGCGATCCGCCCGGCCTGGCAGGCCGCCTCGAGCTTCTCCATCGAATCGATGCCCAACTCGTCGTGGAGCCGCTTGACCTTCTTGGGCCCGAGGCCCTGGACCTCAAGCAGGGCGGGCAGGCCCGGCGGCAGCGAGGCCTTCAACTCGTCGTGGTAGGGGAGGCTTCCGGTGGTCACCAGACGGGCGACCTTGTCCTGGAGGGCCTCGCCGAAGCCCTTCAACTCGCCCAGCCGGTTCTCGGCCACGATCCTGTCGAGGGGTTCGGTGAGGCCCTCGAGCACGCGCGCCGCGTTGTGGTAGGCCCGCGTCTTGAAGGGGTTCTCGCCCTTGAGTTCCAGCAGGGTCCCGATCTCCGACAGCACGGCCGCCACCTCGTCCTTGTCCATGGGTCCAGACTACGGGGAAGCCGGCCGGCCGTGGAAGTCCGCGCCTCGTCGGGGAATCCCAAGGGTTGCGCCCGGCCGGGGACGGGGGCGGTCGCCCGGGGTTCAGGCGCCGCGGTCGAGGAAGTCCCGGTACGCGCCGCGGATGCCGTCCTCGAGGTCGACCTTGGGAGACCAGCCGAGGGCCCGCAGGCGGGAGCTGTCCATGAGCTTGCGCGGCGTGCCATCCGGCTCGGACGGATCCCAGGAGATGGCCCCCTTGTACCCGACAACCCGCGCCACCAGCCCGGCCAGTTCCCGCACGGTCAGCTCCTGGCCGGAGCCGACGTTGATGAACTGTTCCTCGGAGTAGTTCTCCATGAGGAAGACCAGCGCGTCGCCGAGGTCGTCCGAGTGCAGGAACTCCCGCAGCGGCGCCCCGGTGCCCCAGCAGGTGACGTCCGGCGCGCCGGCGACCTTGGCCTCGTGGAAGCGCCGGATCAGCGCCGGCAGGACATGCGAGCCCAGCGGGTCGTAGTTGTCGCCCGGTCCATAGAGATTGGTGGGCATGGCGGCGATGAAGTCGCAGCCGTACTGGCGCCGGTAGGCCTGGCAGAGCTTGATGCCGGCGATCTTGGCGATGGCGTACCACTGGTTGGTCGGCTCGAGGGGGCCGCTCAACAGGAACTCCTCCTTCAGCGGTTGGGGGGACATCCGCGGGTAGATGCAGGAGCTGCCGAGGAACAGCAGCTTGCGCACCCCATGCCGCCGGGCCGCATCGATGACGTGGTTCTGGATGGCCAGGTTGCGGAAGAGGAACTCGCCCGCGAAGTCGTGGTTGGCCTTGATGCCGCCGACCTTGGCCGCCGCAAGGAACACCGCCTCGGGCCGCTCGGTCGCGAAGAACGCGTCGACGGCACGGGCATCGCAGAGGTCCAGCTCGCGGGAGCGCCGGCCGATGAGGTTCCGGTATCCGCGCCGTTCGAGGCTGCGCCAGATGGCGCTGCCGGCCAGGCCATGGTGTCCTGCGACGTAGATCTTGGAGTCCTGAGTGAGGGTCATCGTGGGCACCGCCCCGGTCCGGAGTGTCCTGAAACCAGCCGATGCGTAGGGAGAACCTGCCCGAGACCCCGGCTGATGGGCAACGATTCGATCATCATCGGTCGTCGTGAGGTCGATGTTGGGCGGAGGCATGCCCTCTTGGCGCCTTGGAGTCGCCAGACTCCTGCGATACCTTCGGCCGCATGACCCGTCAGAAGGTGTTGGACCTCTACTTCATGGACGCCCGGTGCAAGCTCATCGAGATCGCGGCCTTCCTCGACCGGGTGGACCGTGCCGAGGGGCCCGCCGATTTCCGTTGGGGGGCCTTCCGTCAGGCGCTGACCCATCTGGAAGCCGGCGATTCCGGACGTGCCGAGGCCGTCCTGAGGTCGCTCAGCGACCCGACCGAGGAGCCCGTGGCCCAGGCCCCGGGCAAGGGCGCCGTCGGGGCATGGCCGGGGCGGCCATAACAGATTCGTGGGCCGGGATCGTCCGCCTCCGGACGCCATCCCGGCGACCCCGGCGACCGGTTTGCGGAAGGTCCCGTTCAGGGGGCGCAGGCAATCACGCCTGGCGTCGAGTACAGGTAGCGACCTTCGCCGACCGGGTGGCGGGCGATGAGGGTCACCCGGTCGTTCTTCGGGCGGAACGCCCCCCAGCGCAGCGTCAGCTGATAGCCGGTGCCGACCATGGCCTGGGTTTCGAACCCCCTGAGTTCCGCCGCCGTGAACCGCCATGCGTGCGAGGGTTGCGGCAAGGCCGCGGAGCCTCCGCTCAGCAGGCCGTCGAAGAGCAGGATCTCGATCTCGCCTGAGCGGATCGGGGCCGGCTTCGCCGCGCTTCCGACGTTGGCGAAGAGCTTCACCGCCACGCCGTCCGGTCCCGGAGTGCCGTCGAGGTTGAGGGCCACGGGCATGGTCAGCAGGTGCAGTTCCTGGATCCCGGAGGCACGCGGCGTTTTTCCCAGACCCAGCGTTCCTGCTCCGGTGCCCGTGGTCGCGCATCCGGCGATCCCGAGTGCGGCAAGCGCCGCCAGCACCGGGAGGAGGGACCACCGGGGCGCCATGGGCGCCGAGCGTTGGGGGAGGTGGCCGGGCATCACTTTTTCTTCGTCTCGGCCGGGGCGTTGGTCTTCGAGGCGTCGGAGTCCTTCGGGAAGATGGGCTCCAGCAGCTGGTCCTTCAGCGGATCCTTGCGCTCGGCGCTCCGGAGCGTCGACGTCTCCAGCATGCGGGTCGAGAAGTTCCCGATGGTGGTCACCTTGGGTTCTTGGTCGTGGTTCCCGGTCAGGACCTGCGGCGTCAGCATGATGAGCAGTTCGCGGCGCTCGGACTTCTTGGAGGTGCTCCGGAAGAAGAAGCCGATGCCGGGGATGTCGCCGAAGAAGGGGGTCTTCTTGCGGCGGAGGTCGTCCACCGTGCCGATGAGCCCGCCGATGACCACCGTCTGGCCGCTCTGCACCGTCACCGTCGTGGACGCCCGGCGCTCGTTGATGATCGGCACCGTGGCCTTGTCGTTGATCTCGACGCTCGAGCTGGCCAGCGAGCTGTTGGTGGCCCCGACATCGATCTTGACGAAGCCCTCGCCCGTGATGCGCGGGGTCACCGTCAGGTTCACGCCGACATCGCGGTAGTCGAAGGTGTTGATCTGGCCACCCTGGGGCGTGGTGGAGCTTCCGGTGATGATGGGCACCCGCTGGCCGATGTTGATCGACGCGATCTTGTTGTCGGCCGTGAGGATCTGAGGCCGGCTCAAGACCTCGACCCGGCCGTCGTTCTCGAGGGCCCGCATCAGGAACTGCATGTTGTTGCCCGTCACCAGCGCGGAGTAGCCGCCGAAGTTCTGCAGCTGGTTGGGAATGCCGAAGTCGGTGCCGGTTCCCACATTCCAACCGTTGCCGACGTTCTTGGTGAAGGTCCACTCGAAGCCGAGGTCCCGGTTGGAGTCGAGGGTCACCTCCGCCAGCAGCACCTGGATGAGCACCTGGGCCTGGGCCTGGTCGAGTTCCTCGATGATCTGGTGGATCTGCTCGAAGTAGCGAGGGCTGGCCGAGAGCAGCAGGGTGTTGCTCACCTGCTCGGGCACGATGGCCACCTCGCGCTCGAGCAGGCGCTGGGCGGTGCCGACGGCGTCGGTCCCGAGCACTTGGGTGACCCGCTGGCGCTCCTGGTCGAGGAAGCTGCGGATGGCGGTGCCGACGTCCGGTGCCTGGGCGTTCTTGAGGCGGTAGACCTCCGTCTTGCGCTCCAGGGCCTCGGACGAGTCGAGGGTCTCGATGATCTGCTGCACGAGGCCCACGTAATGCTCGGTGCCGCCGACCAGCAGCGTGTTGGTGCGCGGATCGACGCTGACCGTCAGCGCCGTCTGCTCCTCGGAACCGATGACGGCCGTGGCGGAGGGCGTCTCGGTGCCGTCGGCCGCGGGCCGCATCAGGGTGTACTGGATGGTGCGCTGCCCGTTGGCCGCCGCCGCCGTCCCGCTGGACTGCATGCGGAACATCGACAGGAGCAATTGGGCCGTCTGCTGGGCGTCGGCATTGCGCAGCGGGAAGACCCGGATCTTGGCCTCGCGCGACGAACTGTTGTCGAGCCGTCCCACGATCTGCTCGAGCAGACCCATGTAATCGACGGGCCCGGAGACCACCAGGGCGTTCATCCGCGGATCGGGGGTGATCGAGATGGCCTCCTTCAGGGCGGCGGTCACCAACTCCTGGCCCTCCTGGGTGCGGGTGACGAACTGCAGCACCGATTGGGCGTTGGGGCTCAGGTCGGAGAGCGGGGTGATCCTCTGGTTCAGGGCCGTGTTGAGCACCTGGGTGAGGGGGTCGGCCCGGGCATGCTTGAGGGCGATGACCCGGATCTCGCTCACGCGGGCCGTCTGGTCGGTGTCCAGCTTGGCCACCACGTCGCGGATCCGCTTGAGGTCGGTGGCGCCGCAGGAGACGACCAGGGCGTTCACCCGTTCGTCGGCGGTCACCACGATCGGCAGGGGACCGCCCTGCGTGCCCTCGCGGAAGAGCCCCTGCACCGTCTGGGCCACCTTGCGCGCGTCGGCCTTGGCCAGCGGGATGACCTCCACCTTGAGGCCCAGCTCGGCCTGCTGCGTGTCGAGCCGCTGGATGAGCCCGTCGATCATGGACATGTCCTCGACCACCGCCCCGACGATCAGGGCGTTGACCCAGGCGTCCGCCACGACGGTGATGGGGTCGACCGGTTCGCCCCGGGCCTTGGGGGGGCGGTTGGCGAAGAGCCGCTGGAGGGTGGTCTGCAGGCGGACCGCCGTGGCCTCCTTGAGCGGGAAGACCCGGAAGTTGAGCTGGGCGAGGCGATCCTCGGCGTCGAGCTGCGGGACGATCCGGTCGAGCATGTCGATGGCCTCCTTGGAGCCGGTGGCCAGGATGGCGTTGAGCCGGGTGTCGGCGATGACGGCCACCGGCATGCTGCGTTCCGGGGCGTTGAGCGATGCCGTGTCGGCCGCCTTGCGGGCCTGCAGGTACTGGGTGAGCACCCCGGCGAGGTTGGAGGCCCGAGCGTGCTCGAGCTTGTAGACCTTGAGGTCGGTGGCCGCGACGAAGTCCACGGTGTCGACCTTCGCGAGGATCTCCTTGATGAGGCCGAGGTTGTCGGGGCTGGCCGAGACCATGAGCGTGTTGCTGCGGGTGTCGACGGCGATGGCCATGGCGTCCCGGCCGGCCTGGCCCGGGATCTTCACGTCGGAGCGGCCCGGGCGGTACATGCCCTGCTGGACTAGGCTCTTGAGCATCGTCGCCACGCGCTGGGCGTCGGCGTGCTTCAGCACGAAGGTCTCGAGCACGCCCTCGGCGACGGTGGGTTCCACGTCGATCCGGGCGAGCAGGTCCTTGATGAGGTCGAGGTTCTCCTTGTTGGAGGAGACGATGAGCGAGTTGTTGAGGCTGTCGGTCTGGATCTCCACCCGGTCGGTGGGGGAGGGGGCCTGGCCGGGTAGCGTGCGGGCCTGAAGCCGGGCGGCGAAGACGCCCTCGAGGGTCGTGGCCACCCGCGCGGCGTCGTTGTGCTTGAGGGGCAGCACGGTCAGGGCCAGCGACGGGTTGTCGAGCTTGCGGTCGAGCTTCTTGAGCAGGGCGTCGATGGTCTCGTTGTCCTCCCGGCCGGCGGACACCATGAGCGCGTTGACCCGGGCGTCGGGAAGGATCACGGGCTTCTGGCGCTGGACCTCGGGCGAGGTGCCGGCCTGATACCGCTGCGTGAAGAGCTGGTTCAGGGACGCGGCGAGGATACGGGCGTCGGCGTACTCGAGCGGGACGATGCGCACGCCGCCGGTCAGGCCCGGGGCGGCCTCGTCGAGGCGGCGGGCCAGCGATTCGACCAGCTCGAACGCATCCTTGCCGCCGCCGACCAACAGGCTGTTGGAGCGGGGCTCGGGCAGCACGAGGATCTTCAGGCTGTCGGCCTGGCCGCGCCCGAGGGATCCCTGGCGGGCGACCCGCTGGTCCATGAGCCGCTGGAGCGTGGCGGCCAGTTGGGCCGCGTCGGCGTGGGCCAGCGGCAGAATGCGGATGTCGCGGAACTCCGGCGCCATCGGCTTGTCGAGTTGCGCGATGAGGTTGTCGATGATGGCGAAGGCCTTGTCGTTGCCGGAGACGATCATCGAGTTGCTGCGGTCGTCGAGGGTGATGGTCGGTCGGTCGGCCGGCTTGGTGTTGGCGTTGCGGGGCCCCGAGTGGAGGTCGGTGATGATCTTCTGCACGGCCGAGGCGTCGGCGTGCTTCAGGGGATAGATGCGCACGGTGCTGAGGCCGGAGGCGTCGGGGATGTCGAGCTGGGCGAGCAGTTCCTCGATCAGGGGCAGGGTGTCGGCTCGGGCGGCCACGATGAGGGCGCCGGAATCGTCGTCGGCCTGCAGGGTGAGCGCCGTGCGCGTCTTGGCCTGCTCGGTGGTGACGGCCTTGCCGCCCTCGCGACGGGTCTGGAGGCGGCTGACGTAGTTGTTGAGGCCCTCGGTGCCTGGGACGGCGGGGCCCTCGGCGAAGACCGACTGCAGCATCGGCAGCAGCCGGCTCGGGGTGGCGTACTTCACCCGGAACACCTTCACCTCCGTGACTGCCGCATCCCAGGGACGGTCGAGGTCCTTGATGAGCTTGCGTGCCAGCTCGATGGAGTCCTTCCGGCCGGAGAGCACCAGCGCGTTGAGCCGGGGATCGGGCGTGACATTCAGCGGGCTGGCCAGCGCCCGGCCCGAGCCGAACTCGGGCTTGCCGGGGCCGTCCTGCCGGGTGCCGAGGCGGGCGCCCTGGGTGAAGATGGTGGTCAGCGTCTGGCTGGCGGTGCGGGCGTCGGCGTGCAGCAGGGCCACCACGGCGAAGTCCGCCGCCTCGGCCGAGCCGACCTGGTCGAGCATCTCGACCACCTTGGCCAGCGCCTCGAGGTTCTTCGGCGTGGAGGTGATGAGCAGCCGGTTGCCGTCGCTGGGGTCGGCCGTGACCTGGATCGGGCGCTGGAGGTCCAGGGCCAGCGGTTCGCCGGAGTCGCCGCGGATGTTGAGGCGTCGCACCTGCTCCTGCAGCTCACGGGCCTCGCTGCCCGCCTCGCCGGCGGCGCCGGGGCGCAGGAGGTTCTGCAGGGTGGTCGCGACCAACGGCGCGGCGCTTTGCTTGAGGGTGAACACCCGGACCTCGGCCTCGGCGTCGTCGCTCGGCGTGTCGAGCGTCTTGATCATCGCCTCGACCCGCGCGATCAGCGGCTCGCGGGCCACGACCAGCAGCCCGCGGGAGCGGCCGTAGGGGAGGACCGTCAGGGGATCGCCCGGGTGCTGGGCCGACAGCTGCTGGACCAGTTGCTGCACCAGCGGGGTGATCTTGGAGGGCGGGGTGTGGGTCAGGGTGATGAGCCGGTGGGCGAGGTCGGAGGCCGGGCTGGCCGAGTCGAGCTGGCGGACCAGCGACTCGATGATGGAGAAGTCCTTGGCCGACGCGCGCACCAGCAGGCTGCGGGAGCGCGGCTCGGCCACGACCGTGAAGCGCGGCGGGCGCTGGGCCTCTTGGTTCGGCTGGGGTTCGGGTTGCCCGCCGCCACGGCCACCGCCGGGCCGGAACACGTTGTTCAGCGTCCGGGCCAAGACCACGGGGTCGGCCTGCTTGAGGGCGAGGATGCGCAGGTCGCTCTCGCCGGACGAGGCCTTCCACGAGAGGTCGATGACCATCCGGTTGATCCGGTCCAGCTCCGGCGCCGGCCCCGACAGGAGCAGGGCGTTGGCGTTGCGGTCGAGGGCCACGGTGACCTCCGGGGCCTGACCGGGCTGATTGGTCCGGCTTCGGTCCAGTGTCGGCAGGCGGTCGACGACCTTCAGCGAGCCCCCGTGCATCTGGGGGTAGATGTTGGTGAGCATCCCGACCATCTGCTCCACCGGCACGTCGTCCACCGTGAGCAGGCGCACCTGCAGGCTGTTGTCCTGGGCCGAAGTGTCGAGCCGCTGGATGAGGTTTTGGATCTGCGGCATGTCGGATCGGCGGGCGATCACGGTCAGCGTGTTGGCCTCCCGGTCGACCTCCAGCACGGGCTGCTCGCCCCGGGGGCGGTCCTCGTACACGGCCGCGACCTTCAGGCGGATGTCACCGGCCCGGGCGTTCTGCAGCCAGATGAACTGGACGTCGCGGTCGGAGCGTTCCGGGGCCTTGTCGAGGGTCGGGAGCAGTTGCTCGATGAGCTTGAAGTGCGTGGCCGACGCCGTGATGAGCAGGCTGTTGGACCGGGCGTCGATGGCGATGGCCGGCTGGGCCCGCGAGCCGATGCCGCGGCTCTCGAGGCGGGTGCTGACGTTGGCCAGCAGCTGCGAGAGCACCGGCTGGACATCGGTGGCGTTGGCGCTGTTGAGCTTGTAGATCCGCACCTCGACCTCGCCTGTCGCGCTCTCGGCGTCGAGTTCCTTGACCAGCTTCATGACCTCCTGCACGGCCTCGCCCGGGCCGTTGAGCAGCAGGGCGTTGGCCCCGGTCACCGGGGTGATGCTCACGCGCCGGAGCTTGGCATCGGTGCCCTTGCCGGCGATGGCCTTGTTGACGGACTCGGCCACGGTCTCGGCCACCGCCTTGCGCAGCAGCACCGTCTGCAGCACCGAGGAGCCGCCCGGATCCGAGGTGTCCACCGACTGGAGCACCGACTGGACCCGCTCAAGGAGGCCCGGCGGAGCGCTGACCAACAGCGAGCGCTCGTCGAGCGACGGGGTGACCACCAGCCGCTGGGATGTCTCGGCCACGTCGTCATCCATTTCCCGGGAGAAGAGCTGTCCCAGGAGCGAGATGACCGGGGCGGCCGTCACATGCTGGAGGGGAATGCTGCGCACCCCGCGGACGAGGTTCGTCTCGGAGGTCAGCAGGCGTGAGGCGATCTCCTGCACCGCCTGCCACTGGCTCGCGCTGGCCGTGACCAGCACGCGGGACTGGGCGTCGTCGGGGATGAGCACGAGGTCGGCTGCCTTGCCCGAGGTCTTGAGCCGGTCCAGCACCAGGGGGCGGAGCCGCGCCACGGCCTCGGTGGCCGAGCCCTGGGGGACGGGCAGGATCTGGAGGTCTCGGGCCTCGCGCAGCGTGGTGGCGTCGAGTTGCGTCACGATCTGCTCGGCGGCCTGGAGGTCCTGCGCCTGCCCGGACACCACGAGGGTCCGCGCGGTGGTGTCGATGCCGAGGGTGACGCGGGGGATGAGGCGGCCGGAGGGGTCCACGCGGGCCAGGGTGTTGGAGAGGGCCGCAGCGACCTGGGCCGGCTCGGCGTTGGTGAGCCGGAAGATCCGGGAGTTGCCCGAGCGCCGGTTGGCCGTGTCGAGGTCGAGCACCAGGGCGGCGATGCGCTCGAGGTCGTTGGTCCGTCCGGTGACGATGAGGCGGTTGCCCTCGGGATCGGCCCGGATGACCGGCTGATCGGCCGGCGGCACCGGGGAGGTCTTGAGGCCCTCCTGGTAGAGCGAGCGCACCGTGTCGGCCATCTCCTCGGCCTTGCGCTCGGCGAGGTTGAGCACGCGGGTCTCGCGTGGCGCCGGTGTGGCGGCCGGCCCCTGGATCAACCCCAGCAGGGACTCGATCTCGGCCAGGTGGTTGGTCCGCGCCGTGACCAGGATCCGGCCGTTGGGGGCATCCGGGGTGAAGACCGCATCGGCCGGATCGGCGGCGTCCTGGGTCTTCCAGCGCTCGGTGTAGAGCTGGCGGAGCAGGGGAAGGACCCGGATCACCTCGTCAGGCTGACCGACCGCGATCGGCCGGGTCTGGCGGGGCGCACGGGCCGCCACGCTGGACTGGAGCTGCTCGAGGATGCCGTCCACCAGACCCAGTTGCGCCTCGCTGCCGGCGAGGATGAGCTGGTTGCTGGTCGCGTCGTCGAGGACCAGCAGGTCGGACAGCGCCAGCTCGGGCTGATTGCGGGCCTGGTCGTTGTAGAGTTGCCGAAGGCGTCCCGACAGCTCGCCCACCTTGCCCTGGCGCAGGGTCACCACCTTCATCCGGCGGTCGGGCCGGGCGCCGAGCGAGGTGTCGAGCTGCTCGATGATCGTGGACACAGCCTGGAGTTCCTTGGGGTCGCCCGTGACGATGAGCATGCGGCTCTTGGAATCCACCGAGACCGTCGCCCGTTTCTGGGCCCGGCCGAAGGCGTCGTAGCGGACCAGCGCCGTGGACAGCACCTCGGCGACCTTGTCCGGCTCGGCCGAGCGGATCTTGAAGACCCGCGCCGTGGCGCTCTGGGAACCGACCTTGTCGAGCTTGCGCACGAGGTCCTCGATCACCGCCAGCTCGTTGGTGTCGCCCACGACGATGAGCCGGTTGCTGCCGGTGTCGGAGCTGATGGTGGTGTCGGGCGGGGTGGCACCGAAGCGGGTCCGCGCCTGGTCGAGGTACAGGCCACGGACCGTGGTGGCCAGCTCCGAGGCGGTCGCCGTGGCCAGGTCGATGATGCGGACCTCGCGCGCGTCGGCTCCCGGGGTGCCGGGCTTGGCCGTGCCGGTGCCCAGTTGCTGGAGGATGGACTCGATCCGCTGCAGGTGGTCGGGCCGGCCGGTCACGATGATCCGCCCGCCGCGGGGGTCGGCCAGGATCTGCGCGTCGGCCGGATCGGTGTCGGCGCGCTCCTTCCACTGGTCGGTGTAGAGCTGCTGCAGGAGCGGTTGGACCCGCTGCACGTCGCTGGCCGTGCCGACCTCGAAGGTTCGGGTCTCGCGGCCGAGGTTGGCGCCCCCGGTGGCCTTGAGGTTGGCGATGATCTCGGCGATCCGGTCGAGGTGCGACGCCCGGCCCGAGGCAATGATCCTCCCGGAACGGGGTTCGGTGAGCAGTTGCGTGTCGGCCGGTCCGTCGGCCGGGCGGCTGGCCGCCTGGTCCTTGTAGAGCTGCTGGACGATCGGCAGCAGGCGCTGCGCCTCGGCGGGCTTGCCGATGTCGAACACCCGGTTGGTGCGGCTCTCGGGCGGCTCGGTGGCCAGCGTCGTGACGATTTGCCGCACGGCTGCGGCCTGGTCGGCGGTGCCGAAGACCATGAACCGGTCGCCGCTCGGGTCGGTGTAGAGGGTCGCCGGCTTGGTGGTCCGGCCCTGGTTCTGCTCGGCGTAGATCCGGTTGACCACCGGCAGCAGGTCCGCCGCGCGGCTGCCCTGGGGTTCGATGGTGTGGAGCTGGCGCTGGGACTGGTCGGGCCGGGCATCGAGCGCCGAGATGACCGTCTCGACCTGCGGCAGCAGCGATTCGGGCGCGAGCACGATCAGCCGCCGGCCGTTGGGCTCGGGCGTGATGCTCACCAGGTTGGTGACCGATCGGCCGGCGTTCTGGGCCTGGAACACCCGGGTGGCGAGGCCGGCCAGCGTGTCGGGCTCGCCCGTGACCTCCACCATGCGCAGGCTCCTGGTCTTGGAACCGCCGGCGCCGCCGGCTCCGTCGACCCCCTCGTTGTCGAGGCGCTGGATGATGCCCTCGGCGTCCTTGAGGTCCTGGCGCGACCCGGAGACCACGATGCTGTTGGACTCGCGGTCCAGCGAGACCGACGCCCTCCGGATGGGCTGGTTGCGGGCGTCGAATTTCACCATCGCGTTGGAGACCACCCCCACCACCTGGGCCGCGTCGGCATTGGTGAGGTGGAACACGCGGGCGCCACCGGCCGCCTCCGGGGCCTGGTCGAGTCGCTCCACCACCTGGGACATCACGGTGATCTCCTCGCGGGGGGCCGAAAGGATCACCCGGTTGGCCGCCGCGTCGGCGAGGATCCGCCCCTTGGGCGTGTACTCGGCGCCGCGCTGGCTCTTGAGCAGGTCGGTGGCGAGGCTCATCGCCAGGGTGGCCAGCGCCGAGGCGTCGGCCTGCTTGAGTTCGATGACCTTCATCTCCCGCGGCTGGACCTCGGACGGCGTGTCGAGTTCGCGCACGATCTTCGCGGCGGCCTCGACGGCCGACGGTTCACCCGTGATCACCAGGCTGTTGCTGCGGGTGTCCACGAGCACCTTCACGCCAGAGCCCTGGGTGCCGAGGCTCTTCTCGACCAGGCTGGAGATCTCGGAGGCCACGGCCGTCTTGAGGCGCACGATGCGGGTCTCCTCCTTGGCGCTTTTCTGCCCGGCCGGGTCGAGTTGCCGGATGATGGCCTCGACGCGGGCGATCTCGCGCTCGGCGCCGCTGACCATGATCCGGTTGTTCCTGGCGTCGGTCATCAGCGTGGCCGGCCCGCCCGGCGGCTCGGTGTTGCCCTTGACCTGCTCGAGGTAGAGCTGCTGCACCAGCGGGGTGAGTTCGGCCGCATTGCGGTTGTGAAGCTCCACGTTGCGGAACTGGCGGCTGACGGCCGAGGTGGTGGTGGCGTCGAGCTGCTGGATGAGGGTGCGCACCCGCTGGATGTCCGAGTCGGTGGCCAGCACGATGATCTGCTTGCCCGAGGCGTCCGGGATGAGCTTGGGCTCGAGCTGCGGATTGCTGGGCTGCTCCCCCAGCTGACTCATCATCTGGCCGGCCAGCGTGATGAGATCGGCCGGCGACTTGCCCTGGACGGGGATGACCGCCATCTGGCGCTTCGGCCGCTCCGGGGCGACGTCCACGACGGCCAGGATCGCCTCGATCTCCTTCCTCTGCTCCTCGGTGGCCGTCACCAGCAGGCGGTTGTTGGCGTTGTCCGGCACGACCGAGGGCTTGGGCTGGTCCTCGAAGCGGCGGTCGGACATCCGCTCGGTGATGAGGCTGTTGAGGCTGGTGAAGGCCGTCTCGAGGCGGGCGTTCCTCAGCGTGAGGATGTGCAGCGAGCGTTGCTGCGGCTTCGCCTTTTCGGCGCGGAGGTTGCGAACGATCTCCTCGATCCGGCCGAGGTGCTCCTCGGAGGCGGTCACGATCAGCCGGCTGGTGTCCGGCTCGGCCATGATCTTGGCATGGGCCGTCCCGCCGGCGGAACCGTCGGCCACCTCGCTGCGGTAGATCTGCTCCACCAGCGGGACCAGCCGCTTGGCCTCGGCCACGCTGCCCAGCTCGAGGAAGCGCGTCTGCTGCGGCCTCGGGTTGGTGGACCCGGTCTCGAGCTGCGAGATGATGTCGGCGGCGGTCTGCACGTCGCCGGGCGAACCGGTGACCACGATGCTCTGGCTGCCGGGTTCGACCGAGACGCTGGCGGTGGGCACCTTCTGGCCGTTCGGGAGCGTCCGGGTCAGGGCCTCGGTGAGGATCTTGCCCACGTTCTTGACCTCCGAGCTGCGGGTGCGGAACACCCGGGTCACCTGCACGACCTGCGCCTTGCCCGGCGTGCCGGCCCCCGTCGCGGAAGTGCGCCCCGAACCGTGCACGGGCTTGTCCAGCCGGTTGACCAGCGCCTCGATCTGGTCGGCCATGCCGGCGAGCGGCGCGGCGACGATCAGCCGGTTGGTGTTCTTCTCGGCGATGACGCGCGCCTTGGTCGCCGCGGCCGAGCCCGTCTCGTTGGGAGCGGCCACCCCGGGGATGGCCTGCCGGATCATGTTGGCCAATTCCTCGGCCTTGATGACCTCGGGGGTGTAGATGCGCACGTCGCCGGCGCCGGTGCCGCCGTCCTCGAAGCGGCCGATGAGCTCGTCGGCCAGGCCGAGGCGTTCCCGCGGACCGAAGAGCACCAGCGTGCGCGAGGCGTCGTCATAGACCGCCGTCACGTAGTCGTTGGGATCGGGCGGCAGCACGTCGAGCTGCTTGCTGTTGGGATTGAACTGCGTGCGCTTGGGAGCGGTGGCGACGCCGAAGGTGCGGTTGATGAGGTCGGCCACCACCGCGCCGGACGCGTGCAGGAGCGTGTAGGTCTTCATCTGCCGCTGGGCGGCCGTCTCATTGTCCACCGAACCGATGAGGGCCTTGATCCGCTGGATGTTGGCCAGGCGGTCGGTGAGGATAAGGCCGCGGCCTCGGGAGAGCGGCGCCACTGAGCCGGCGGACGACAGCAGGTTGGTGACCGACTCGGAGATCTCTCGGGCGTCGAGGTTCTTCAGGTCGAGGACCACCGTGACCACCTCGCCCGGCCGGACCCCGTCGGCCTTGTCGCCGCCGCGCAGGATCCGCAAGGGGGTCTGGGGCAGCTCCTTGAAGGGCAGCACGCGCAGGAAGTTGCCCTCCTCGACGATCATCTGCCCCTTCATGGAGAGGATGACGTTCAGCGTGTCGAAGGCCTCGGCGTAGTTGTAGGCGTTGGGATCGTTGAAGGTGATGGTGCCCGGCAGGTTGATTTCACCCACGACCGGCTTGGCCGACATCTGGGCGAAGCGCTCGATGACATCGGCATACGGGATGCCCTCGAACTGGAAGCGGATGTTGCGCGCGTCGCCGGCCGGGGTGCGCCCGGGCACCGCCGGGGCGGCGTTGGTCGCCGGCGTCGGCGCCGGGTTGGACGCCGGGTTGGACGCCGGGGTGGGCGTCTGTGCCCGGAGGACGTCGGGCATGCCGGCCAGGCCGAGGGCGAGGCCCAGGGCGATGGCGGCGCACTGGCGGAGGGTCCGTGGGAGGTTCATGGGAAAGGGGGGCGGGAAATGGGGCATGCGGCGAGATGGGTTCAGAAGCGGGCGATCCCCGGTGGGAGCTGCTCCGGCTTGAGTTTGTGGCGCTGGGCGAAGGTGCCCCCGCGCTCGATGGCCCAGTACTCGGAGCCGATGCGGAGGATCACGCGGCTGCCGGAGAGGACCTGCTCGCGGCCCGGGGTGGGCAGGGGGCGATAGTCGACCTGGACGATGACGCCGCCGGCGATGGTGTCGCCGACCTTGTAGCGAAGGGTCTTCTGGGCACCGAGGTCACGCACGTGGATCTCGGGCTCGCCTCCCCACTCGGAGAGGGAGACCAGCCGGAAGTTCTCCGGCCCCGGCGTGCCGGGGGGTGCGGGCCGGGGCGGGGCCGGGGGTTGTCCGGCCGGCGTCGGCGGCAGCGGCTTCGGAATGTAGGGGCGGAGGAGGTCCCGGGCGACCATCGGGTCATAGACACGGCGTTCCGGGCTTTCGGCGTTGAGCTTGGACTCGAGGTCGACCCGTTCCACCTCCGGACTGGGCATGGGCACCAGGGTCAGGTAGCGGAAGCTCACGCGCACGCGCCCCGGGGCGTCGGAGGGGGCCAGCGTGAGGCCGTCGAGCCGGTGCACGGGCGTGGCGCGGTCGAGCAGGAAGACCAGGTTGACGACCTGGGCCAGCGGCCCGTCGCCACGGACGGTCCAGCCGGTCTCGAGCGCACCCCGGATCTTGCGGGTGCCGGTGGGCAGGCGGCTGAAGTCGGCCTCGCGCAGACCGCTGTTGATGATCGTGCGCGTGAGCATCTCGCCGAACATCGCGCTGGCCTGGTCGATGTCGTCGGAGAAGGTCCGCGCCGTCAGGGCCTTGACCTCGTCCTCGGCGGCGAAGTAGTCGCGGCGGTCCTTGGCCAGGCGGTCGAGCTTCTCGCGCACGCCGGCGATGCGGCGGTCGACCTCGGTCAGCGGCTTGAGGAAGAGGCTCCGCCCGACGACGAAGAGCAGCGCCACCCCGACGATTCCCCCGATGAGGCCGAGCAGCCGTTTCTCGCGGTCGTTCACCGGGCGCCTCCCTTCTTCGGCGGGTCGAGGGAGACATCGTCGGCTGGGCGGGGCGGCGGGGTGAGCTTGGCCACGTCGAACTTGAGCTTCGGCGGCACGGTCAGCTCGACGGTCGTCCGGAAGTTGTAGCCGTTTCGGTCGGCTCCGGGCGTGACGGCCAGGGGTTTGACGTCGTAGCCGGCGGTGCGCAGCAGGCGGTCGACCTTGCCAAGCACCTCGCCGTTGCGGGCCTGCACCCCGAGGCGGATCGCCCGATTTGGACCGAAGGCGATCGAGGTCAGGTAGACCTCCTCGCTGCGCGGCAGCACGGCGCTGAGGTGCGCGTAGTGGTCGAGCCAGTCCCGCTCCTCGGCCGACCATGCCTTGAGGGTGGCCGCCTGCTGGATCATCTGTCGGTAGGTCGGGCGCCTCTTCTCCCCGGCGGCCAGCTCGGCCTGGAGGCCGGCGAGCACCGCCTCGCGCCGCCCGACCAGTGTCTTGCGGATGCCGAGGACCGCCACGAGGAGCGCCGTCGCCGCCGCGATGCCGATCATCCAGCGGAGCTTGCGCAGGTCCGGGGGCGGCGTGGGCTTCTTGGGGTTGAGGAAGTCGATGTCGAGGCCCTCGGGGTCGGTGGCTCCAAGACCCAGACCGATCGCCGAGAAGCCTCCGGCCGCCGCGTCGACCTCCGGGCGCTCCAGCCCGAGGGCTCCGGCGAGTTCGATCCGGGGCACGGAGAAGCCCAGGCGCGTCTCCAGCGCCGAGGCGAGGGCCTGCTCGAGCCCGGTGCCCCCGAGCAGCACTGCCGACTCCGGCGAGGACCTGCCGGGGGTGCCGCCTAAGGCATGGAGGGTGCGGACGACCTCGATGGTGGCCGCGCGGATCCACGTCTCCGGCTCGGTGTCGCCCACCGGAGGCATCGGCATGCCGCGGCTGAACACCAAGGACCGTCCCTCGAGGATCTCGATGCCGACCTCCTCGGCCTTGAGGGCGACGAGGGCCATCGCGGTCGGCGTGGCCGCCGGGACCGCGGCCCCGAGGCAGCGGGCGTTGGCCTGGGACATCCAGCCCACCGCCGCCAGGGACAGGCCAGCCGCCTCCGCCAGGCGTCTCAGGAATTCCACCGACTCCTGACGGGTCACGGCGACGAGCACCTCGACGCGGTCGACGGTGTCGGGCGTCGTTCCCGGCGTCGCGGCCGCCGGGCCCGGCTTGGACGTCGCGTCGGCCTCGCCCTCGGCAGGCTGCCGGGCAGCCAGGTGGCGCAGGATGCGGAAGTCGACCACGGCCTCCTCGAGGCGGAAGGGCAGGTCGCGGGCCACCTGGAAGCGTACCAGCGAGGCGATGGTTCCGGTCAGGCCCGTGTCCGGCACCACCACGGTGCGCAGGACCACCTGCGAGCGGCCGATCCCGAGGACGACGGGGCCTGGCTTGATCCGGGCCTTGGCCAGCGCCTTGCCGACGGCCGCCCCGAGCACGGAGGCGTCGGTGCGGTCGGCGTCGACGGCCAGTTCGAGGGGCAGGGCGTGGACCCGGTCCACCCGGCCGGCGTTGCCCGATCGCGAGGCCTCGACGACGCGGAGGGTCGTGCCATCGATCTCGAGGGCGGTCGCCGCCGGCAGACCCCGGAGCGAGGCACGCTGGCGGCTTGCCGACCCCGGGAATCGGGGGCGGAGACGGCCAGCCAGGTCGGTGAGGGAGGAGCCCATGCGCGTGATGACCCGAGAATCGGCGTCCAGACTGCCATATCCGTCGTCGGGTCGCCAACTCCCGACGCTGGCCGTCGGTGGGTTATTCCACCTGATTTTCAGGGCCTCCGCAACCCGTTGCCCGCCCTCCCCGCGCCCCCGTCGTCCGGTCCGGCCGACATCGCCTCACCGGGGCCCTCGTCGAGGGCGATCGGGAAGGGCAGCCCGAGGCGCGTGAGATCGCGCAGGTACACCAACCGGACCGGTCGGACCGCGGCGTCGATCACCGCCTCCAGCACCCGGAAGCGCCCCGAACGCGAGCCGTAGCCGACCACGTGGAAGCTGAATTGGAGACTCCGGGTCGTGAGGAACGGCGCGATCTCCCGGAACTTCTCGGCCTCCACCAGGTTCTCGACATGGAGCCACGCCACGGACTGCCGGCGCTCGGCCGGCAGGTTGCGGCGGGCCGAGAGGATGCTTTCGGCGAGGGCGTTGTCGATGCCCGGGACCAGCTGCAGGACCTGGGCCGGGGCGGTGTTGACGTTGATGCGGCCGACCAGCTCCGGCCGGTCGGTGCCGCTGAAGCGGTCGAGCACGAGCGCCAGCGAATCCTTGCCGACGCCGGTCGGGACGGCGAGTTCCTGGCCGTCGGTGGCCTTCAGCGGCAGCGTCGCGTCGAGGAGCTCGGCCGGGTCGGCCACCACGCTCTGCGAGGCTCCCAGGGCGGCGACGAAGGCCACGAAGGCCTGGGGCAGGTCGTTGGTCTCGGTCACGGACGCCCCGGGTCGGTTGAGGTGGAACCTGGGCTTGCCCCCGCGGTCGGTGTTGGGCTCGCGGGAGTACACCGTCACCAGCGGCAGCAACCCCGCCTGGAGCCGGCCGTCGGCATCGTCGGGGGGCTCGCGTTCGTCGCCGTCGTCCTCGTTGGGGTCGAGGGAGAAGTTGCGGTTGGCGTCCTCGCCGAGCACCACCGCCGGCGTGAACCCGCGCACCAGCAACAGCTGCTCCACGGTGGCCAGCGGCCCGTTGGGGATCCGGTAGGGCTGGGGCAGGGCGTCGTAGTATTCCTGCTCGGCTCCCTCCGGCCGGGGCATGTCGTCGGCATCGACGAAGTCGAGCAGCGCGTCAGTGAGCGAGGCCTTCATCGCGGGCAGCCGGCTGACCATCGAGGTGGAGGCCGAGTTGAGGTTGAGCTTCGAGGCCTCGTCCGTTGGGCTGAACCGGACGCCGCCTTCGGGGTTGGGCGAGTAGAGGGTCCATCGCCACTCCTCGGCGCCGTCGTCGTGCAGCACGCGGTCCTTGAAGCGCTCCGGGGCGTCCATCCAGGCCGTGTCGCCCGGCGCCAGGGCGGAGGCCATGCGCATGGCCTCCCGGACGCCGCTCATCGCCGCGGCCCAGGCCTGCTCCGCGGTGGACCCCGTGGCCGCGGCGGTCTCCTCCGAACGCATCCGGAACATGAGGCTCAGGGCGATCATGGAGAGCAGCATCACCACGATGAGCACTCCCACGAGGACGAAGCCGCGCCGGCGGTGGCCGTCTGGCCGGAGGGTTCGTCGGTTCATGGCACGGGGATCTCCTCGAGGGACTCCTCGGTCGGGTCGGGGGCCGACCAGACTGCCGGCGCGGCCGCCGGCAGCGCCACCACCCGCCGGAACACCTCGAACGGGTAGGGGTCTTCCCCGGGAGACGCCTCGTCCCCGAACAGGGACTCGTCCTCGCCGGGGGGTTCCAGACCCAGCGTGATCTCGACGGCCGCGGGCGGGGTGGCCTGTTCCCAGGCGGCGAGCCAGCGGGTGCCATCCCAGTAGCGGAGGCGGAGGTGGTTGATCGCCTCGGACAAGGGAATGCCGAACGGCGTCTCCAGCGCGTTGGTGCCCTCGGGCCCGATGGCCTCGAACTCGGTGGGCAGGTTCGTCGAGACCGTCGGACCGTCGGTGTGCACGCGTTCCTGCCGGAAGAGCCCCGGTTGGTAGGTGTCGGTCGAGCACCGGTAGGTGACCTCGACCCAGTCGGCCTCGGCGAAGGCCGCCCGACCGAGAGAGCCCCCCCGCCAAGGGGATCTCGACGGCACGGCCGTGTGGATCATGCGCAGCGATCGCGAGTCCCCCGAGACCACGACGAGTCCCGGTGTCGCGGGCGGCACCGTGCGCAGTTCGGTGCCCATGCGATCCATCACCAGGCGCACCGCCGAGAGGGCGTCGGTCTTGCGCAGGATCTCCTCACGGATCGTCGCCGCCTGCCGGTAGAAGACCAGCACGCCCGTGAACAGGCCGACGGCGATCACGATGGCCAGCACCACCTCGATCAGGGTGAACCCCGCCGCACGACCCGGGATCGGATGGTGGATCCTCATGGCCCCTCCGGCGGTTGGCCCGAAGCCGGGTCCGGGAGGCCGTCCGTCACCCCGGGCAGGACTTCGGGAACCGGAGAGCCCGGTGGGGCCAGGACCTGGGCCAGCCGGCGGACCACCTCGGGATCGGCGTGGCGCACGACGACCTCGTGCGGGGCTCCGGGTGCCTCGGCGGCCGGTGGGAGGATCTGCCAGGTCCAGTTGGTGAAAGGCGGGTCGAACGGTGCGGGACCGAGCACGGCCGGGGATCGAAGGCCGGCCTCGAGTTCGGCGACCAGCGTGGCGGCGAGGTTGTCGGCATGGACCCCGAGTCGTAGGCGTTCCTCGCCGTCGATCGCCGCCTGCAGCGCGCTGCCGACCACGGCGGCCGCGGCCACGAACAGGGTCAACGCCAGCACCACCTCCAGCAGCACCGAGCCCCTCGACGTCCTCGGTCGGATGGTGAGCCGGTGGGGCATCGGCGGACGGGGTTCCGGGAGATCGCCGCGCACCTCGTTCGGCACGGGACGGTGTGCGATCAGCGACGGGGTCTCGGTTCGTCGACGGCCCCGGCCCTGGGGGAGGCCGCTGGCGACGATCTGCGGCCCGGCGAGGCCATCCGGGAGGCGTCGTCGGGCTCGGCGCCGAACGAGGAGGTGTCGCGCCACTGGCGTCGGGTGGTGCCGGTCACCCCTTCGAGGTGCAGGGCGACCTCGCGGGCGTCGTCGACATCGCGCGAGGCGAGGACGAGCGTCGCTCCATCGCAGGAGCCATCCGGGTAGAAGGTGATGGTCGCGTCGCCCGGAGAAGTCCCCCGGGCGGAGCCGGATGCGCCGAAGACTCCGGCGGCGGACGACCCGACGGATCCGTCGCCGGTGGCATCGGCCCCGTCGACGGGGAATCCTGCCAGGGACCGAGTCGCCGGCGGAGAGTCGGCATTGGGGGAGTCGAGAGTTGTCGGGGTGACATCAAGGCCTGCGGTGCCAGCGGTTCCGGGGGTGGCGACGGCCCGATCGGAAGCCGGCCCCGAAGCGCGGCCGATGGACCGGATCTCGATCAGGTTCGACACCTCCGAGACATCCCCGGACGGGGAAGCGATCGGCTCGAACACCCCGGGGGCACGGGTGGGGTCGGCTTCCCAGAGGATGCTCAGCGATGGGGTCGGGCCATCCTGCGTCGGACTGGACGATCCGGAGGTTGCCCCGGAGTTCCGCTCGTCGGCCCGGGTTCCGGAGGGATCGGCGGTCGAGACCACCACCTGGACCTTGCGTCCCGTGTTGGCCGCGTGGGCCCGGGCGAAGCGCATGGCGGTCTCGACCCGCTCCACGCCCTCGTTGAGCTGGGCCGTGCGTTGCAGGCTTGAGAACCCGAACACCGCGGCCGCCAGAAGCCCTGAGAGCAAGGCGACGGTCAACAGCAGTTCCACCAGGGTGAACCCGCCGGACCGACGGCTGCCCTGTGGAAGCCGGTTCGCCATGTCAACGCGGGTCGCCATGTCGATCAGCGGTTCCCGGTGCCTCCGGCACCGCCGGCGGCCCCACCGCCTCCGGCGCCCCCGGCGCCCGAGGTGTCGGATTCGGTCGACATCCTGATGTCGTCGTCGTTGTCGGGCTGTCCATCGGCGCCCACGGAAAAGAGTTTGTAGGGCAGGGCGGACTTCGCCCCGTCGGAACCCTGGCTGCGGTCGACCACCTCGTACCGGATGGGGAATCCCCACGGGTCGTCGAGCCGGGTGCCGGGCTTCAGGTACGGACCTTGCCACTTCTCACCCTGGCGCTCGTTCTCGAAGGTCGGCTTGGTCAGCAGGGCATTGAGGCCACCCTCCTGCTCGGTCGGGTAGTGACCCAGGTTGAGCCGGTAGGTGTCGAGGGCGCTGGAGACGTTGTTCAGCAGCAACCGGGTGGTGTTCTTCTCGGCGCCTTCCTGCTGGGGCAGCACGAAGACCACCAGCGCACCCGCCAGGAGCAGGATGATCACGATGACCAGCAGGATCTCGATGAGCGTGAAGCCCGAGGCGCGGCGGGAATGCCGGGCGGCGGCGAAAAACCGGGTGAGGGAGGTCGGATGGAGTCTCATGCGCTTGGAGCACTGCATTCAACTTGGCCCGACGGCCCGCGCTTAGGGACAATTCAACCCAATTTGCGCCGGATGGGAGGCCGGACGGTGACGTTCCCGGGCGCCCGGGCCCGTCGCGGAAGCCAACAGGGCCGGAACCTTCGCGGATTCCGGCCCTGGTCTGGGCGCTGGTCTCAGGTTGTCACGCGGGCGGGTGCCCCTCCGTGGGATCACCAGCGCATGTCGGCCACCGTGCGGCCGGCCGGGATGAATGGCAGCACGTGCTCGGTGTACGGCGTGATGACGTCCAGCACGTAGGGGGTCTCGGCCGCCAGCATCCGCTCGAGGGCCGCCCGGAGGTCCTTGCGGTAGACGACGCGCTCGCAGGGCACGCCGAAGCTGGTGCAGACCCGGACATAGTCGGGATAGATGCCCGAGCGGTTGTCCGGGTTGCCCAGGTAGGTATGGCCGCGGTTGCCGTCGAAGAAGTTGTCCTCCCACTGCACCACCATGCCGAGGTGCTGGTTGTTGAGCACGATGGCCTTGGCGGCGATCTTCTCGATGTGGGCCGTGGCCAGTTCCTGGATGTTCATCAGGAACGAACCGTCGCCATCGATGTCCACGACCTGCCGGTCCGGATGGGCCACCTTGGCCCCGAGCGCCGCCGGGTAGCCGTAGCCCATGGAGCCGAGTCCGGCGCTGGTGATGAACTGGCGGGCGAACTTGTACTTGTACCACTGGCCGGCCCACATCTGGTGCTGGCCCACGCCGGTGGTGATGATGGCCTCGCCCTTCGTCAGGTTCCAGAGTTCCTCGATCACCATCTGCGGGAGGATGTATTCCTCGCCGTCCTTCTGGAACGGCTTGATGTGGGCCGAGTCGATGATCTGGCCCTCGGTGGTGTAGCGGAACGGCGCCTTGGCCTTCCACTCGGCGATCTGCTGATGCCAGGACGGGAAGGTCTTCTTGATGCCCTTGCGCTGGGTGATGAGCGCGTTGACCCGGTGCAGCGCGTCCTTGAGGTCGCCCTGGATGGCCAGGTTGGCCCGCTTGTTCTTGTGGTGTTCGGAGGCGTCGATGTCGAGGTGGACGATGGTCGCCCCCTTGGCGAACTCGCTGAAGGCGCCGGTCACGCGGTCGTCGAAGCGCACGCCGAAGGCCAGCAGCAGGTCGCAGCCGTCCTTGAGCTTGACCATCGGCTCGGAGGGGTCGTTGCGGCGGGCGTATTCGCCATTGACCGCCCAGTTGGCGAAGGCCGCGCCGTGCATGCCCAGCCAGCGCAGGGACAGCGGGTGCTCCTCGGGGAAGCCGCCGATGCCCATGAGCGTGGTGGTCAGGGGGATCTGGGTCGATTCGGCGAACCGCAGCAGCTCGACCGAGGCCCCGGCGGTGATGACGCCGCCGCCGCTGTAGATGACCGGGCGCTCGCTCTTCTCGATGAGCCCGACGATCTCGTTGAGCGCCAGTTCGTCGGCGATCACCCGGTCGGTGTAGCCGCGCAGCCGGGCCTTGATCTCGTCGAGGGTGGGCCACACGGGCCGGGCCTTCTGCTGTTGGACGTTCTTGGGGAAGTCGATGACCACCGGGCCGGGCCGGCCGCTTTGGGCGATGTAGAAGGCCTCCTTGACGATCCGGGGGATGTCGTTGATGTCGGTGACCAGGTAGGAGTGCTTCACGATCGGCAGGGTCACGCCGATCATGTCCGTCTCCTGGAAGGCGCCGCGGCCGATCATCGACTGGGCCACCTGGCCGGTGATCGCGATGAGCGGGCACGAATCCATGTAGGCGTCGGCGATGGCCGTCACCAGGTTGGTCGCGCCGGGGCCGCTGGTGGCCATGCAGACGCCGGCCTTGCCGGTCGCGCGGGCGTAGCCCTCGGCGGCGAAGCTGCCGCCCTGTTCATGCCGGGGCAGGATGGTGCGGATCCTCGACTTCGTCAGCGACTGGTGGATCTCCATGCTGGCGCCACCGGGATAGGCGAAGATGACCTCGCAGCCCTCGCGCTCGAGCGCCTCGACGAAGATGTCGCGTCCGAACATCAGGGGGCCGATGTCCTTGGTGCCTTGGGTGGGAGAGTTCTGCGGGGGGGTGGCCGTGCTCATGGGGTCGTTGCGGGTGGTGGCCGGTGGTCTTGGGTTTCCCTGGTGTCAGCAAAAAACCCACGACCGTCGCCGGCCGTGGGTTCTTGTGGAAGCTGCGTCAAGCGTAGCGACAAGCACCCCCGGCGGCCTCCGGGCCGCCTACCGATACAGGTGCTTTCTGGACTGCTTCGCTCATGACGATGCGGGAAAATGGCCCGGATCCAGGGCCCGGGTCAAGCTCCGGCGAGGCCCCACGCACGGCTTGCCGGGCGTCGGGCCGCCGGGCCACTCTCCGCGGCCATGGATTGCCTGCCGGGTTTCCGAGAATTCTATCCCGAACCGCTCCCGCTGAAGGACGCCTGGTCCTGCGACGCGCGCAACCACCTCTTCGAGGCGTGGAGGCAGACCGCCCGCAGCTACGGGTTCCGCGAGTACGACGGGCCGCCGCTCGAGCCGCTGGAGCTGTACACCGCCAAGTCGGGGGCCGAGATCGTCGGCCAGTTGTTCAACTTCGTGGACAAGGGGGAGCGCGCCGTGTCGATGCGCCCGGAGATGACCCCTACGGTCGCCCGGATGATCGCGGCCTCCGAGCGGGCCTACAAGAAGCCCATCAAGTGGTTCTCCCTCCCGCAACTCTTCCGCTACGAGAAGCAGCAGCGGGGCCGTCTCCGGGAGCACTTCCAGCTCAACTGCGACCTCTTCGGCGAGACCGATGTCGCCGCCGACGCCGAGATCGTGGCGCTGCTGGTCGACGTGCTGCGCCGGCTCGGCCTCGACGCCGGCGACTTCGTGGTGCGCCTCAGCAGCCGGCAGGCCTGGCAGCGCTTCTACGAATCCCGGAACGGCGACCCCGCCAAGGCCTACGAGTTCTACCAGGTGATCGACAAGATCGAGCGCGAGAAGCCCGAGGTGACCGCCGGCAGGCTCCGCGACCTGGGCCTCGAGGCGGAGGACGTCCGACGCTTCATCGAGGCCGGGGAGCCGACCCCGGAGCTGCAGGCCGTGCTCGACAACCTGGCTGCCCGGGGCCTGCGCGACTACGTGGCCATCGACTACAACGTGATCCGGGGCCTGGCCTACTACACCGGCATCGTCTTCGAGGCCTTCGACCGGAAGGGGGAATTCCGGGCGATCGCCGGGGGCGGCCGCTACGACCAGTTGATCGGCCTGCTCAGCCAGGGGCGGGTGAACCTGCCGGCGCTGGGCTTCGGCATGGGCGACGTGGTCCTGCTCGAGCTGCTCAAGGCGCGGGGCAGGCTGCCCGCGTTCCGGCAGGGGCTCGATGCGGTGGTGATCATCGAGGACGAGACCCTCAGGCCCGAATCGCTGGCCCTGGTGCAGCGCTTGCGCGAGGCCGGGCGATGCGTCGACTACAGCCTGACCCCGGCCAAGGGGGACAAGCAGTGGAAGCGGGCGGTCGAGCAGGGGGCCTGTCATGGCCACCGGGTCGAGCGCGATGCCCAGGGGTCGATCGTCTACCGCACTCGGCATCTGGCCAGCCGGTCCGAGGTCGTCGGCGACCTGGCCTCGGTGCTGGCCGCCGGCGATCCGACCCGCTGACCGTCCGTGCCCCGGCGCCGGACCGGTCCAGGCCGGGGTGCCCAAGGCCGGGGTTGTCGAGGCCGGCTCCGCCGGATCAGTCCTCGGGCCGGAACCCTCGCTCGGCCAGCCGCGCCAGCGTCCAAGCGTACTCCTCGACCAATTGGTCCACCACGTCCCGGCGTTTGAGCGCCGCGGGCATGACCTCCCAGGTGTAGGTCTCCATTTCGAAGTGCTGGCAAAGCCCGGGATTCCCGCGGACGGCGTCGAGCACCCCGGTCAGGTGGTCAGCCGTCGTGCCGAACCCGTCCTGCGGCGCGGCGTGCAGCGGGATGTGGAAGTGGATGCGCCATTCGGCCGGCGACGAGGCCCTCTCCGGTCCCGGCTCCGGCGCCGCCAGCGCGTCGCCAAGGTCGGCGTGCCGCACCAGCGACCCGTCGGGGCGCCGTTCGATGACCTGGTGGAAATAGATGTCCTCGGCAAAGGCCCGGAGCGACTCGCGCATCGCCGGGGTCGGCCGGACGCTCAGCGCATTGCTGAGGTGGATCTTGCTCAGCCGGATGCCGGCCTCCCGGAGTCTTCCGAGGGCCTCGGCCGGGGTTTCGTACTCGATGGCCAGGTGGCAGCAGTCGTAGTTGACCCCGAGGCGGCGGTCGATGCGGGTGTCCCCCGGGCGCAACGCACGCAATTCCTCGAAATACGCCACGCACTCGGAGGTGGTCTCGAGGGTGCACAGGGGTTCCGGCTCGAGGCCGAGGTGCAGATCATGGCCCGTGCGCTCCGACAGGTCGTCGAGGAACTCCACGCAGTCCCACAGGTGGGCCATGGCCTGTCGGCGTCCGGCCGCAGGGGTGGCGAAGGCCTTGTAAAAGACCGGCACGGTGCTGACGCTGCCGGACAGGCCGGGCGGCAGCAGTTCGGACAGGATGCCGAAGAGTCGGCGGGTGTAGTCGAGGCGCTCCAAGCGGAACCAGTCGGGCCGGTAGACCTGCTCCTTCACCCGCTGGCCATGGAACCGGCCATAGGGAAACCCGTTGATCGTGAAGACGTAGGCCCGGTGCCGGTCCAGCCAGTCCCGGAAGGAGCGCAGGGTGGCCGGATCGGCCAGCTCGCGGGAGGCCTGGTCGCTCAAGCGCAGCCCGATCGCGTAGGGCCGGTTGGGCGAGACCCGGTCCTTGACCGCCAGCGTGTGCCGCTCGAGCCCTGCGAAGGTCTCCGCCCAGTCCTCGCCGCGGTGGATGTTCGTGCAATAGGCCAGGTGGATCCCGTGGGTCAGTCGCATGGGCGCCGATTCAATCGCGCCCGGGGGCCGGGCGGAAGCCTCCAATCGATGCCTTCCCAGGCCCTCCCCGATCGCTACCTTCGTGCCGTGCACAGGAATTGGAGGATGGCGGCCCTGGTCGCCGGTATGGCGCTGGCGGGGCGGTTGGCGGCGCAGACCGTGGTGTTCAGCGAGGTCATGTACGAGCCCCCGGGCGGCCCGTCCTTCGCCGAGGCGGAGTTCCTCGAGCTGCTCAACCCCGCCTCCAGGCCGGTCGACCTGTCGGGGGCGTCGTTCACCTCGGGAGTCACCTACAGCTTCCCGACGCCGCTGGTCCTCCAGCCCGGTGCCCGGGCGGTGATCTGCCGCAACCAGACCCTCTTCCAGTCGCGGTACGGGTCGGTGCCAGGCCTGCTGCCCGGCAACTATTCAGGTGCGCTCAACAATGGCGGCGAGAGCCTGGTGCTTGCCGACGCCGCCGGTCTGCCGCTTGCCCAGTTGAGGTACGGGGTCGACGGCGCCTGGCCCGGCCGGCCCGCCGGCCTCGGAGGCTCGCTCGAGCTGGTCGATCCGGCCGGGGATCCCGCCGCCGCGTCCAACTGGCGGGCCAGTGCCGAGTACCTCGGTTCCCCGGGCACCGCCGGTTCCGGCCCGCGCCAGCGGGTGGTGGTCAACGAACTGCTGGCCCACACCGACCCGCCGCTCGAGGACGCCGTCGAGCTGTTCAACCGGACCGGCCAACCCATCGACATTGGCGGGTGGTTCCTGTCCAACGATCCGGCCGACCCGTTCCGGTACCGGATCCCCGCCGGCACGGTGATCCCGGCGCGGGGGTTCCGGATGATCTACGAGTACCAGTTCAACCTCCTGGATCCCGGCCCGGGTCGCACGGCCCTCACCTTCGGGGCGGCCCGCGGCGGGATCGTCAGCCTCCTTTCGGCCGATGCGCGCGGGGTGCCCATCGCGTGGGAGGACGTGCAGGACTTCCCGGCCAGCCCCAACGGGGTGAGCTTCGGCCGCCACCCCGATGGCGAGGGGCCGTTCCTGCTGGTGCAGCGCATGACGCTCGGCACGGGCATCGACAACACGCTCGACCCGCTGCTGATCAATGTCTTCCGCCAGGGCCTGGGCGGCACCAACGCCCCCCATGCGGTGGGTCCGGTGGTGTTCCGGCGCCTGCGTCACGCGGCGCCCGCCGGCGGGATCGAGTTCGTCGAGCTGCAAAACGTCTCCACCGCGACCGTGCCCCTGTACGACCCGGCCTATCCCACCAACGCCTGGCGGATCGAGGGTGGCATCGGGTTCACCTTCAGCCAGCCCCAGACGATGGAACCGGGCGCCCGCTGGATCATCGCCAACACCAACAACCCCGCCGCCGTGCGGCGTCTGCTGGGACTGCCCGAATCCCAGGTTGTCCTGGGCCCGTACACCGGACAGCTCGCCTCGGAGGGAGAGCGTCTGACCCTGGTGCGGCCCGACGCACCGCAGTTGCCACCACGGCCGGATGCCGGATTCGTGCCCTACTACGTGGTCGATCAACTGGACTACCGGTCCGAGGCGCCCTGGCCCTCGGACGCCACCGCCGCCGATCGGTGTCTGGCCCGCATCGGTCTGACCGCCCCGACCCATCTCCCGGCGAACTGGCGCTCCGAGCCCCTGGGAACATCGCCTTCGTCGAGGCCGGAGGTCGCCGTCGAGCGCCTGCCGGGGGGAGTGGTCCGCCTCCGGACCGCCGGGGATCGCGACTCGGGTTTCGTCGTGGAACGGGTGAGCCTCTCGGGCTCCGGATCGGTGACCGCCCTTTCCACGGTCCTCCGGGCCGCCTATGCCACGCCTCCGGGGGTGGTCCGTGCCGACGGCCGGGTGGAGCGAGCCTTCGAGCTGGGGACGGGCGAATCCGCCGAGATGTGGCGGATCCGCCTCGATCCATGACCCACCGTCACTTCAGCTCGTGCGAGGACACCTTCACGCCCTTGATGAAGGTGTTGAACCCGAACATCGTGGGGTCAAAGGTGCCCACCGGGGCCACGTCGGCCTTCTTGGGCACCTCGAGGCCGGTCAGCGAGTAGGCCACATTGACGAAGAGCCGGCGCAGGTCGTCGCTGCGCAGGTCGGAGGCCGCGCCGATGGTGGTGCAGAGGATCTTCGAGCTGTGTCCCGAGGCGCCCGTGTGGTCGCGCAGCCACACCAGCGGCATGGCCGGCTTGGAGAGGTTCGGCGGGTCGTTGGGCTGCATGCCGGTGAGCACCTGGCCGTGCATCAGGATGGTGGCGTCCTTGGGGAAGTCGGCGTTCACGCCGTAGACGTCGCTCGGTCCGAAGACGTCGAAGACGCCATTGAGGATCGGATGCTTGGCGTGGCGGCCGTCGATCACCCCGCGGGTGGCCTCCTTGCCATGGTGGCCGTGGTGGTAGGTCCACGTCTCACCCACGGTCTTGCCGCCGAACCCTCCCCCCTTGGCCGTCCACGAATACCCGGCGTAGGGGCTCTGCTTGTTGCGCTCGTAGTTGAAGGCATGGGTCGCCGTGCGGACCACCATCATCGGCTTGCCGCTGTCGAGGTAGCGGACGAAGTGCTCCATGTCGGCATCGGGCAGCTCCCGGAAGCGGAACTGGTTGACCACCAGGTCGGCCTGGCCCAGCAGGTGCATGCCGGGGATGTTGGTCTGGTTGTTGGGGTTGATCGTTCCGTCGTTATCCTGGCTGAAGAGGACGATGCACTTGAACCCGTGCTTCTGGCTGAGGATCTTGCCCATCTGCGGGAGACTCTCCTCCGATCGATACTCCTCGTCGCCGCTGAGCAGCACGACGGTCTTGCCGTTGGAGGTTCCGGCCTTCGGTTCGTAGGTGACCCACGAACCGGCCAGGGTGGGCAACGCGGCGGCCGCCAGCAGGGAGACCATGGAGAGGGTCCGGGAACGGGAGATGCGTGGGAATGTCATAGGCTTGGGATGAGTTCAGCACGTTCACCGGGCGCAGGCCAGCCTTTCGGAGCGTTGTTCCTCAGGGGCCGCGAACCGGCGCGGCGGCCCTTCGGCCGGAGCCCTTCGGCCGGGAACCCGGCCTCGATGCGTCCTAGGTCCATCGTCCCGATCCTGCGTCCCACGATGGGGGCACCCGTGACGCCGGCAGATTCGGCTGGGGATCGCGACGGGGGGGGCTGCGCGTCAAACCGACGCCCTTGGGGGACCCATCCGGGGTGTCACTCTGTCGCACTTGTCCCGAATCGTGCCCGATTCTTCGCAGGACAGGCTGGAAAACGAAGGGAAACCCCTACGGACCGGCTTGGCCCTGCGAATGCTAGAATCCAAGAAATCCGCGGAGGTCCTGCCCTGGGGGGACCTGCCCTCAAGATCTCCGTGGCCCTGCCAGAGTCCGACGAACGAGTGAACAAAAACGGCACGAACGACTCCAAGCCCTCAACGTCCATGAAGTCTCCCAACAAGACCAAACGGTCCGGATCCGCCTCCCACGCGACCCCTGCCGCCCAGGGCAAGAGGCTCCGGTCGGTGTCAGGAAAGGCCGCTTCCCGCCGGACCCGCAAGCCTGCGGCCGCCCGAAACCCGGCCCGGATCGACCGGACGGCGGTTCCGGTGCCCGCCCGTCCCTCCGGTCTCCGGATCCAGGTGCCCCGTGGGCTCACGCCCCCGGGCGAGGCGGTCATCCCGCTCGAGACCCTTGCGACCTCCCGTGCGGTGCCGGTCCGGGTGGAGTCGGAGCCGTCCGAAAGCCTGGTTCTCCGCGAAGCCCGTCTCCGGGCCGGTGCCGGGCGTGGTGTCTGGGACGAGCACTCCTCCCTGCGTCTCTACCTGCGCGACGCCGTCGAGACCCCGTTGCTGACCCCGCAGGAGGAGGTGGATCTGGCCCGTCGCATCCAGAAGGGCGACGAGGCCGCCCGGGAGCACATGATCCGCGCCAACCTGCGCCTGGTCATCAAGATCGCCCGCGAGTATGAGGACTATGGTCTGCCGCTGCTCGACCTCGTGAACGAGGGCAACATCGGCCTCATGCGGGCCGTCGAGCGCTTCGATCCCGACCGCGGGGCCAAGCTCTCGACCTACGCGGCATGGTGGATCAAGCAATCCATCAAACGCGCCCTGTCCAACCAGTCCAAGTCGATCCGTTTGCCCATCCACATCGTGCAGGAGTTGGCCCGGATGAAGAAGGCCGAGGTCCGTCTCGAGGCCGACCTGGGCCGCCCGGCCACCGACGCCGAACTGGCCGGCGAACTCGAGGCCGACGTGGACGACATCCGCCGCTGGCGCGAGGCCGCCGCCGTCGGGGCCACCTCGCTCGATGCCCCCATCGGCAACGACCCCGAGTCGAACCGCATCGCCGACGTCATCGCCGACGAGTCGGCCGTGATGCCTTGGGCCGGCGTCAGCGAGTCGAGCAACGCCGAACTCATGCGCGAGTTGGTCGGTTCGCTCAACCCCCGCGAGCAGATCATCCTCAACCAGCGCTTCGCCCTCGAGGGGGGCGACCCCAGGACGCTGGAGGAGATCGGCGTGGACTTCGGCCTGACCCGGGAGCGGATCCGCCAGTTGGAGGCCGCGGCCCTGCGCAAGCTGCGGGACCGGTTCCTCGCCCGCGAGGCCATGGCCGAGGCCTGAACGCCTGCCCGGGGTGTCGCCTGCGGTGGGGCCGAGGGCCGTTGCGGCGCAACTCCCGCCCCGGGGGTCGATGAGGCTCACCGGGGCGGACTTCGTTGCGGAGTGCTCAGGTCGGCGGTGGGGCGGTCCGGTCGGACTCAGGTCCGGGTGCCGGTTCGGGCGGTCCGTTGGCTCCGCAGCGTGAGCAAGGCCGGCAACAGGGTCATGGCCGCGACCATGCAGGTGGCCGTGCCGACGGTCATCACCCAGCCGAGGCTTCGGATGCCCCGATGATCGGCGATGATGAGGCTGCCGAACCCGGCGATGGTCGTGAGGCCGGAGATGATCACCGCCTTCCCGGTGCTTCGGCCGAGCAGGGCGGGGGTGCGTTCCTCCGCGAAGCGGTTCAGGATGTGGATGCCGTTGGTCACCCCGATGCCGATCACCAGGGGCAGCGTCATGATGTTGGCCGGGTTGAAGGGGATTCCGGCCACCCCCATGAACCCCACCATCCACAAGGCGCCGACGGCCACCGGGAACAGCGACAGGAACACCTGCACCGGCGACCGGAAGTGGACCCAGACCAGCAGCACGATGGCGCCGAGCGCCCAGCCGGCCGCCTCGATGTAGGAGACCTTGAGCAGTTCGGTGTAATAGTAGAGCTGGACCGGCGTTCCCGTGGCCTGGGGGGCCACCGACTGGATCTCCCGCACGAAGCGCTCCTGGGGACCCCGTTCCCAGACGTCCTCCTTCGGGTAGACCAGGATCAGGTGCCTGCCGCCCGCGCCGACGAAGCGGTTGCGCAGCACCGACGGCAGGTCCGACTCGCGAAGGCCCCCGGAATCGTCCTGGCCCTGCAGCGTCTCGAACGTGTCCCGGATGTCCCGGAAGAGCGCGTGCTGGAATCGGCCCAACTGGCGGGCGTTGGCCGCACGGTCGCCCCGGAACATCGCCGAACGGAGGTCGGCGATGGCCACCCGCAACGAGGTGAGGTTCCTGAGCAGTTCCTTCTCCTCGGGCGCCGTCCTGGCCACCTCGTCCGCCGCGAGGGCCAGGAGGCCCTGGAGCCCCCACAGGCGTTGGCTGAAGGCACCCAAGTCCACCGGCGAGTCCGGAACGATCGGGAACCGGATCGCCCGGGTTTCCGCCCGGATTTTCTGGATGAGCTCGAGCTGTGCGGTGGAATCCTGCGTCAGGTAGTGGCCCATCGAGTCGACGCCAGCGACCGTCGGCAGCGACTTTAACCGGGCCTCGATGGCCGGGACCTCGGTGGCCGACGGCACCATCACCGCACCGAAGAGCACGCCCTGGGCCCGGTCGCCCGAGCCGTCGTCCTTTCGTACCCGGGCCGCCTCGACGAGCTTCTTCTCGAAGATCACCGACGACAGCCCGTCGCTCTGCATGTTGAGCAGGTTGTAGTCGAAGGGGACCTTGACCGCCTGGAAGGCGCACACGACCGCAAGCGTCGTGCCGGCGCCGAGCACCCACCAGGGACGGTCGAGCCAGAACCGCTCGATCCGGCAGCGCCAATCCGCCGCCGCCGCCGGCCCCGTCGTGGACTCCGCCAAGTTGGTCCTGGCGGCTGCGGCGTCCCCGTCCGCCTGCCCTCGCCGCAGCCCCTTTTCCCGCAGCAGCAGGGCCGGGAGGAGGGTCATCATCGGCACGAGGCAGATCAGCAGGCCGCCGCCGCTGATCACCCCCATCTCCTGGATGCCCCGGAAATCGGTCAGCGCCATCGCGAAGAATGCGCCTGCGGTGGTGAAGCATCCGGTGAAGATGCCCTGGCCGGTGTTGACGATCGCCCGGGTGATCGCGGTGATGTCGGTCTCTCCGCGGTTCACTTCCTCCTCGAAGCGGCTGATGAGATGGACGCCGAAGTCGATGGCCAGCCCGATGAGCATCGGCGCGAAGGTGATGGTCAGGATGTTCAGGTGCCCGATTACCGCCGTGGTGTAGCCCATGGTGTAGCAGAGCCCCACCAGCAGGCTCAGGACCGTCTTCTGGGGCCGGCCGCGATGGTTGTAGCCCACGAGGAAGAGCAGTCCGCAGAGGATCAGCGAGAGGACGGCCGCGGTGGTCGAGTCCTTCTGGGACTGGAGCATCTCGTCGATCTCCAGCACCGGTTCCCCGGTGAGGCCCACGTTCACCCCGGGCACCTCCTTCAGGGTCTCGGCGATGAGCTCCCGGAACCGCTCGACCGCCAGCCCGCTCAGCTCCCCCTGGCGCCACTTCAGCTCCGCCTCCAGTTCCAGGTCGGTCCTGGCATGGTGGCCGCCGGTCAGGCGTTCCCGGAGGGTCTGCGAGGTCCTGGGGATTTCCTCCATCGTGGCCAGGCGGGCCTTGGCGTTGACCAGGTAGAGCCGGCTCTGGTCGAAGGTCACGTAGCGGGCGCGCTCGGCCTCGGGCCCGGCGCCGAACAACGCGTCGACACCGGGTGAGGGGGGGATGCCCGGCCGGCCCATGCTTTCGCGGCATCGCCGGACGATCCGCTCAAGGGCCGGCAGCGCGCCGACCAGCGAGTCGTTGGAGGCGTTGGTCGACCGGTCGGCCGACCGGATCTGCACGCTGACCTGGTGAAACACCCCCGCGAGGTTGGTCGCCTGGGAGAACTGCTCGATGAACGGCCGGAATCCCCGGATTGCCGAGAGCATCTCCTTCAGGTCGGACTCCGGGACGAACAGCAGGGCCTTGGGGCCCATCAGGGGCAGGTCTCCCTTGTAGAAGACGTCGGTGAACAGGTTGGTGGGCGAGGCTTGGGTCGATTCCCGGTCGAGTCGTGCGCCCAGCCGTTCCGTGAACTGGCGGTTCTTCTCGGGATCGTCGCTCTCGACGATGGCCACCAGGTCGTCCTGACCCGGGAACTGCCGCTTCAGCTCGAGGAAATTCCGGTGGTACGCCTGTTCCGACCCCACGAGGTCGTTCCGGTCCACGCTGAAGCCGAGCCGGGCGACCGTGAACCACACGCACAGGCCCGCCAGCAGGAATTGCGGCGCGATGAAACAGCTCCGGTGCCGGTGGACCACCAGCGCCAGACGGTGGAGCACACGATTGAAGAACGATGCGGTGGAGTCCGCCATGGATCGGCAGGGGATCTTACGTCAGGCATGGCGGATTGTCGCCTAGGGTTTCTCCGCCGGGCGTGCCAGAGTACCCGAGATCTTCAGAGTAATGACGCCAACCATGGGCACCGCTCTCTCTCTCTGCATTGACCCTAAATAAACCTCGCTCTGCGGCGTCTGAACCCCAGTCTTTCGCGCACCCAATGTCCGTCGTCGAACGTGTCATCTCGGTCCAATACCATCTGCGGCTGCAGTTCACCGACGGGGTGTTTGCCCCGGGGAACCCGCTGCTGGCATCCGAACTCCTCCGGGGGGACGCCGACGTCCGTGCCGGTCGGGGCAAGGTCCTGCTGGTGATCGAGGAGGCGCTGGTCGCGGCGCGCCCCGGTCTCGTGCCGCAGATCGAGGCCTACTTCGCGGCCCGGGCCGACCGCCTGCATCTGGTGTGTCCGCCGGTCCGGGTGGCCGGCGGCGAGGCGGTCAAGAACGACTGGGCTCGGGTGGTGGAGATCCTTGAGCGGGTCCACCGGCACCACATCGACCGGCACAGCCATGTCGTGGCGGTCGGCGGCGGCGCCCTGCTCGACATGGTGGGCCTGGCCGCGGCGACGGCCCATCGGGGAGTCCGCCTCATCCGCATCCCGACCACCACGCTGGCCCAGGACGATTCCGGGGTGGGCGTGAAGAACGGGGTCAACGCCTTCGGCAAGAAGAACTTCGTGGGCACGTTCGTGCCACCGACGGCGGTCATCAACGACTTCGACCTGCTGGCCAGCCTCCCGGATCGGGACAAGCGGGCCGGCTACGTCGAGGCCGTCAAGGTGGCCTGCATCCGGGATCACGCCTTCTTTGAACGGCTTGAGCGCGATGCCCCCGCCTTGGCCGCCTTCGAGCCCGAGGCCATGCGGCATCTGATCCGGCGCAGCGCCGAGCTGCATCTCGACCACATCGCCCTGGGCGGCGACCCCTTCGAGATGGGCAGTGCCCGACCGCTTGATTTCGGCCATTGGGCCGCGCACAAGCTCGAACAGATGACCGGCTACCGCCTCCGGCATGGCGAGGCCGTGGCCATCGGCATCGCGCTGGATGTGTTCTATTCGGTCCGGAAGGCCCTGCTGGACCGGGCCTGGGCCGAACGCATCCTGGGTCTGTTGGAGCGGTTGGGCTTCACCCTCTTCGACCCGGAGCTGCGGGCCGTGGGCCCGTCGGGGGCGCTTGCCGTGCTCGAGGGACTCGAGGAGTTCCGGGAGCACCTGGGCGGCGAATTGACCATCACGCTCCTGGAGTCCATCGGCCGGGGCGTCGAGGTGCATGAGATGGACCTGCCGGAGGTCCGCCAGGCGCTCGACGACCTGGAGGCGCGTCACCGCGCCCGGGCAATCGCCTGACGAGCCCTCGGGCCCCGGGTTCGTCCGGCGATTCTCCCCGGTTCCCTTTTGCGGCCCATCCCCGTAGGTTGCCGCCCATGACTCGATGGGCTGTGGTGACCGGGGCGGGTTCCGGCGTGGGACAGGCGACGGCATTGGCGCTGGTGGCCGCCGGGTGGTCGGTGGTGGCCTTGGGCCGCCGGCTGTCGGCGCTCGAGGAGACCCGATCGCTGGCCGGGGCGCTGGCCGGTCGCATCACGGCCATCGCCTGCGACATCGCCCGGCAGGACGCGGTTCGCGAGGTCGGCGCACGCATCGAGAGGGAGTTTGGGCCGGTCGAGGTGCTGGTCAATGCGGCCGGCACCAACGCCCCGCAGCGCGCCCTGGAGGTGCTCTCCGACGCCGACTACCACGCGATGATGGAAACCAACCTCAACGGGGCCTACTTCTGCGTCCAGGCCTTCCTGCCGGGCATGCGTGCCCGGGGTTCGGGCACCATCGTCAACATCGTCTCCGACGCCGGCAAACAGGCCTCGCCGAAGGCCGGTCCGGCCTACGTGATGTCGAAGTTCGGCCTGGCTGGACTGACCCAGGCCATCAACGCCGAGGAACGGTCGCGGGGTATCCGGGCCATCGGCATCTTCCCGGGCGACATCGACACCCCCCTGCTCAACCGGCGTCCGGTGGTGCCCGACGAGGCCGCCCGTGCCCGCATGATGCAGCCCGAGGACATCGCCGCCTGCGTGATGCTGGCCGTCCAGCTTCCCTCCCGCGCGGTCATCGAGGAATTGATCATCCGCCCGCGCTGAGGGGGGCGGAACCGGGGTGACGAAGACGCCTACGGGGGGTGACGAAAACGCCTACGGCGTTAGGCCTCCGGCTTCGTGTCACCCGCCGTCCGGTCGCCCGGGTCTTCGGGGGTGTCATGTTCCTGCGCCTCGGAGTCCTCCGCGTCGTCCTCGTCGGCCTGCACGCTGGCGACCTCGGCCGAGATGAAGCGCAGCAACTCCACCTTGCCGGCACCGGTCTCCGACGAGGTCTCGAACATCGGCGGCGCCGAAAGGCCCATCTGTTGGAAGATCGCCTCGAACTCGCCCCGGGTCGCCCGGAGCACCGCCGGCTTCGTCTTGTCCACCTTGGTGAAGACCAGCGCGAAATCGAGGTCGGCACCGATGAGCCACACCACGAAATCCCGGTCCAGCTTCTGCATCGGCAGGCGCGAGTCGACGAGCACGAAGACCCGGATCAGGGATTCGCGCTGCTCGAGGTAGTCGATGATCATCGCCTCGAAGCGTTCCCGGTCGGCCAGGTTCTTCTGGGCGAAGCCGTATCCCGGGAGGTCCACCAGGTGCCAGTCTCGCTGCACGAGGTAGAAATTCAGGGTCTTGGTATGGCCCGGGGTGGCCGAGACCTTGGCCAGCCCCTGCTGCCCGGTGAGCCGGTTGATGAGCGACGACTTGCCCACGTTGGACCGCCCGATGAAGGCGAACTCGGGCACGATGGGATCCGGGCAGCCTCCGAGGTCGGTGGCGCTGGTGACGAATTCGGCAGATCGGGGCGGCATGAGGGGGTGTCGGTCGTCGGACCGACTCCGGAACCCTAGCCCACCGGCCGTGCCGATGAAATGCCGGCGTTCCGGGCCGGGCGATGCCGGAGCGGATCGGCCCGGCCTGTTTCGATGCCGCCCGCCCCGGGGACCAGCCCTGATTCCGGGACTCGCCTCCGGCCGGGTTGCGACCCTAAGTTTGCTTCGTGATCCGGGCCTTGTGGCATCGATGGACCTGGCGGATGGCTTGGCGCGAATCCCGCGCCGCCAGGCTTCGTCTGGCGTGGTTCTCCCTGTCGATCTCGCTCGGCGTCGCGGCCCTGGCGGCCGTCGGTTCGCTCTCGGCCACGCTTCGAGCGGCCATCGAAGCCCAGGCCAAGACCCTGCTGGGGGCCGACCTGGTGCTTGCATCCCGGCAACCCCTGTCCCCGGACGCCGAGTCCCTGGTGCGCTCCATCCCGGCGCCCGAGATCGCCCGCGAGACCAGTTTTTCCACCATGGCCGTCTTCCCGGCCCTGACCAATGCCACCCGTCTGGTCAACGCCCGGGCGATCGACGGCGGGTTCCCCTTTTACGGGAGTCTGGAATGCGAGCCCGAGGGTGCGGTCGAGGCGCTCCGGCGCGGGGAAGGGGTGATCCTCGACGCGGGCGTCGTCCACCAGTTCGGCCTGCGCGTCGGCGACCCGGTCCACATCGGACGCTGGAAGACCCGCCTGCTGGGGTCGCTGGTGCGGGTGCCCGGCGACACGATGGCGTTCTCGACGCTGGCGCCCCGCGCCTACCTGCCCGCCGCGCGGTTGCCCGAGACCGGGCTGCTCGGGACCGCCAGCCTCGCGCGCTACCGGGTGATGTTCCGCTGGCCCGAGACCCCGGCCGTGGAGGCCTGGGCCGAGGCCCACCGGACGGAGCTGGCGGACCTGCGTCTGGAGACGGACACGGTGGACAAGCGCAAGCAGGACCTCGGCCGCACGCTGCAGAACCTCAACCGGTTCCTCAACCTCGTGGGGGCCGTGGCCCTCGTGCTCGGGGCGGTCGGCATCGCCAGCGCCCTCCAGGTGCATGTGGGCTCCAAGCTGCCGAATGCGGCGATCCTCCGCTGCCTCGGCGCCGGCATCGACGCCACCTCGGCGATCTACCTCGCCCAGGCCCTGGTGTTGGCCGCGCTGGGCACGGCCGTCGGTCTGGCGCTGGCCACTGTCGTGCAGCCCATGATCCCGCCGCTGCTGCAGGGGTGGATCCCCGTCGCCCTCGAGGCCCGGTTCGAGGCGGGCCCGGCCCTGATGGCGGCGCTGGTGGGCTTTGCGGTGAGCCTCGCCTTCACCCTCCTGCCGCTCGGGGTGCTCCGGGCGGTGTCGCCCTTGAGCGTCATCCGAGCCGACCATACGCGTGGCGGGACCGCCGACCGCCGGTGGCGATGGCGCATCGGAACGGCCATCCTGGTCGGCCTGGGGGTGCTGGCCTCCCTGCAGGCCCGGAGGCCCTGGGAGGGCCTGGCGGCGGTGGCTGGTCTGGCTGGCGCCTTCGGTGCCCTGGCCGGTGTGGCCTGGGTGCTGGTGCGGGCGGTGCGCCGCTGGACCCCCGCCTCGTGGCCCTTCGCGGTCCGCCAGGGCCTGGCCAGCCTGCACCGGCCGGGCAACCGCACGCTGCTGGTGCTCACCTCGGTGGGGCTCGGCACCTTCCTGCTGGTGACCCTGCAGCTGACCCGCGACGTGCTGCTCACCCAGCTCTTCCCGGCCGACCGCCTGCAGCAGCCCAACGCCATCCTCTTCGACATCCAGCCCGACCAGCGCGAGGCCGTCGAGGCGACCGTACGGTCCGAGGGATTCCCCGTGCTCGACTCGGCTCCGATCGTGACCATGCGCCTGGCCTCGCTGAAGGGTCGCAGCACCGAGAGCCTCCTGGCCGAGTCGAACAGCCCGATCCCCGGCTGGACCCTCCGCCGGGAATACCGCTCGACCTTCCGCGGATCGCTGGTGGGTTCCGAGCGCCTCGTCGCCGGGAGGTTCGTGCCCAGGGCCTCCGAGGCCGAGGGTCCGGTGCCCATCACGATCGAGAGCGGCATCGCCCGCGACCTGGGCGTGTCCGTCGGCGACGCCCTGACCTTCGACATCCAGGGCGTGCCGATGGAGACGCGGGTGGCCGGCCTGCGCGAGGTGGACTGGAAGCAGGTGCGCCCGAATTTCTTCGTGGTCTTCCCCGAGGGCGTGCTCGAGGCGGCCCCGGCCATGACCGTGCTGGCGACCCGGGTGCCCGACGCCGCCGCCTCGGCGCGGTTGCAGCGGGCCCTGGTGGCGCGCTTCCCGAACGTCTCCGCCATCGACCTCACGCTGGTGCTCGAGACGCTCGACCGCGTGGTGACCCAGGCCGGGCATGGCATCCGCTTCATGGCCCTCTTCACGGTCGTCACCGGCCTGGTGGTGATGGCGGGGGCGATCCTCACCGGGCGCTGGCAGCGGGTGCGCGAGATGGTGCTCCTGCGGACCCTCGGCGCGAGCCGTCGGCAACTTCAGCAGGCGCTCCTGGCCGAGTATGCCGCCCTTGGCTTGATGGGTGCCCTGACCGGAACCCTGCTGGCCTGCGTCGCGGCCTGGGCCCTGGCCCGCTTTGCCTTCCGCGCGCCCTTCGCGGTCTCGCCCTGGGTGCTTGGCGCGGCGGTGCTGGTCGTCACCGCGCTGACCGTGGCCGTCGGCCTCCTCTCCAGCCGAGGGCTCACCCGCCAGTCGCCCCTCGAGGTCCTGCGCGGCGACTCCGTGGCGTGAACTCTGGGGGCGGGGTGGAGACGAGGCGGGGTTTCGGTGGGCGAGCAACGAGGCGGAACTCCCCTTGATGGGAAGCCAAGCGTCGCAGGACGTGGGTTCGAATCGGTGTTTCAGGTCTGCCTGATCCACAAGCGTTCCCCCGATCCGCTCGTGCAGGTAGGCGGAAAAAGGGGTTCAGTCGGTGGATGGCTGGAAGTGGACTTCCAGGTCTGTCCTTCGGCACCTTGCGCCGGCTCGGGGAATCGACGACGATCCCCCTCGATCCTTGGGGCGACCCCGATGTACCTCCTGATGAACTCATGTTCCATGCTCTCCTGGACAGGCTGCCGCATCGTGGCCGCCGCCGTGCTGGCCGGATTCCTGACCGGGGTGGCGCCGGTACAGGCGGCCGACAAGCCCTTCAAGCCCGTCGAGGCCAAGACCAGCAAGCCCGACCTGATGGGTCAGACCCGAACCGAGTTGAGGGATGCCCAAGGCAGGAAGGTGGGCGAGGCCGTCACCACCCGGCCCGATCTCCGGGGCGACACCCGCACGGTGCTCCGCGATGCCTCCGGCCGGAAGCTCGGCGAGGCGGCGACCCGCAGGCCCGATGCCCTTGGCCGGTCCCGCACCACCTTCAAGGACACCAGCGGTTCCACCCTCGGGCAGGGGATCACCACCAAGCCCGACCTCCTCGGCCGCACCAAGACCCGCTTCACCGCCCCCGACGGCCGGCTGCTGGGCGAGGCCGTGACCACCAAGCCGGGTCTGCTTGGCGAAACCCGCACCACCCTCCGCGGCGGCACCCCGTGGAATCCCTCCACAACCTCCGCCTCCGGCACCACGCCGCCCCCGTCCACCCGCAAACCCTGAGCAATCGCCCGGCCGGACAGTGGGCCAGGGCGGAAGGGGGGAAGGGGGAGGGAATCCAAGGATTGGGGGACGCAAAATTGAGAAATACGGCTTGATCCGGGGGCCGCTGCCGGTAGTCTCACGGTTCTTTCGTCTCATCGAAAAGGCTTTGTTTATGCGTCGTCCGAAGGGAATCAAAACCAAGAAGTCCGTCTCCAAGCGGTTCAAGATCACCGCCAGCGGCAAGGTGCTCACCCAGCACTCCGGAAAGCGCCACCTGCTCTCCAGCAAGAACGCCAACCGCCGCCGCCGCTTGGGCACGGCGAAGCTCGTGCACGAGACCGACGTGTACAAGATCAAGGCCTGCCTGCCGTTCTCCCACTGAACACCTCCAGTTTCTAACCGCTCACTTCCATGCGCGTCACCAACGCTCCCGCTTCCCGCAAACGTCGCAAGAGGATGCTCAAGCTGGCCAAGGGCTTCCGCCTTCGCCGCAGCAGCCATTACCGGTACGCCAGCGATGCCGTTGACCACGGCATGCAGTACGCCTACCGCGACCGCAAGGCCAAGAAGCGCACCTTCCGCTACCTGTGGCAGATCCGCATCAATGCGGCCGCCCGGGCTGCCGGTCTGACCTACAGCCGCTTCATGGAGGGCCTCAAGGCCGCCGGTTGCGCCCTTGACCGCAAGGTCCTGGCCGACATCGCCGCGACCGACTCGGGCGCCTTCGCCAAGCTCGTCGAGGTCGCCCAGGGCGCCTTGAAGGGCAAGGCCGGTGCGACGACCCAGGCCGTCGCCGCCTGAGGCACGCCGAAACCGACCCCACAGGAAAACCCAAGGCGGGCGCCCTTGTCACAAAGGCCGCCCGCTTTTCTTTCGACCGAACGGTTTCCATGTCCACCGCCCGGCCATCGATCGGCAGGCATGCCGCGGCAGCGGCCCCGATGATTCCCTGAGCCCTCCACCCGAGCCCCGGTCGGCCGCCGACCCGATCCCTCGAACGATCCGCCCCATGTCCCTGCACGAACGCCTCCCCGTCATCCTCGCCGCCGCGCAGGCGGAACTCCGCGCCGCCGCCGACCTGTCGTCCCTCGACCGGGCCAAGGGCCGCTTCCTCGGTGCCGAGGGCGAGTTCACCGCCCTCATGAAGGAACTGGGCTCCCTGCCCAGGGAGGAGCGTCCGCTGGCGGGCAAGGCGATCAACGCCGCCAAGCAGGAACTCGAGGCGGTACTGGTCGAGGTGCGCGGCGCCCTGGAACTCAAGGCGGCCCTGCCCAAGGAACCGGCCGATTTCACCCTGCCGGGCCGACGCCGGCCGCTGGGTCGCCTGCATCCCCTGACCCAGGTCACCGACTCCATCGTGCGGGCCTTCCGCAAGCTGGGCTTCGCCGTGGCCGACGGGCCCGAGATCGAGGACGAGGTCCATTGCTTCGACGCGCTCAACACGCCGAAGGACCATCCCGCCCGCGACGCCCAGGACACGTTCTTCCTCGATTCGGCCGGCCGCCCGCTGCTGCGCACCCACACCAGCTCGGTCCAGATCCGGGTCATGGAAAAGACCCCGCCGCCCATCCGCATCGTGGTGCCGGGGCGGGTGTTCCGCCGCGACAATGCCGATGCCACGCACAACCCGACCTTCCACCAGATCGAGGGCTTGTATGTCGACCGCGACGTCACGGTTT